>Ga0129351_1000021_pt1 | contig 46198 bp, 39 predicted proteins | sample CPBDNA_8_FD_94423 | JGI IMG/M metagenome (GOLD analysis project Ga0129351, IMG submission 94423) | Freshwater to marine salinity gradient microbial communities from Chesapeake Bay, USA - CPBay_Sum_27_0.2_DNA | ecosystem: Environmental > Aquatic > Marine > Coastal | place: USA: Chesapeake Bay... | reverse complement strand
TTTAATCAACATACAAACAGTTGGAACAAATCGGTTTATATATATCAGATGTACCGATAAGTACTTGTTCAGTACTATTAGTAATCCTTACAGTATGTGCTGCATAAACACAACCACATTTATAGCATTTTGATGTTAATTTTGTAATTCTTGTGGCAATAGGTACCAAATCCAAGAAGTTACCAAATGCTTCTTGTTTATAATCACCATCAAGTCCTGATATAAATATTTCAATATTTAATTTAGATACAGATTTAACCCATTGAACAATATCTTGAAAGAATTGCCCTTCGTTAATAAATATTGCATTAATCGCATTACTTTTAATATATTCAGGAGTAATGTTTGATAGTTCAGTTAGCATATGACATTTTATTTTTGTGTCTTCATCATGTGTAGATATAGTTGATTCGCTATATCTAGTATCAAATGAATGATTAATCATGAGAACACGACACCCACAATTATCTTCAATAAATCCATAATAATTATGGACTAGCTTTGTAGTTTTTCCAGAAAACATGGGTCCAATTGTAAGGTCAAGTATCATTGTTTACTTTAATAGTTGTGAAATTATTAAGTCAATTTTATAATAATTATGAAAATATATAAAGTTATAAAATAATAAATTGTAATGGCATGTGAAAATAAATCATCAATTCCGTGGGTAGAAAAATATAGACCATCCAGATTTGAAGATATAGTGTTAGATGATGTTAATAGAAAAATATTTGAAAATATAATAAAAACAGAGAGGTTTCCAAATTTGTTATTTTATGGACCACCCGGAACAGGTAAAACAACAACAATTGTAAACTTGATAAAATCATATCAAGAAAAAATTAATAATATAGATTCAAAATTAATGATACATTTAAATGCATCAGATGATAGAGGAATAGATATAATACGAAGTCAAATAAGTCAATTTGTAAATTCAAAAACTCTTTTCAATACAGGTTTAAAGTTTGTAATATTAGATGAGGCAGATTACATGACAAAGAATGCACAACAGGCTCTTCATAATCTGATAGAAAATATGAATTCTTCAATAAGAATTTGTTTGATTTGTAATTATTTGTCTAAAATAGATTCATCTCTCCAAGGTGAGTTTATACAAATACGATTTAATAAATTACCAGAAAAAGATATTGGTAAGTTTCTTGAAAATATTGCAAAACAAGAAAAGATAACAGATTTATCAAAGACAAATATAAATCTGATATTAGATTCTTATAAGAATGATATTAGAAGCATGATAAACTATATGCAAAGTTGTAAAAAAACATCAAAAAAAAACTTATTAATAGATTCAAAAGCATATAATGAATTAACAAAGATTATAAAAGAATCATCAGTAGAGTCAAAATTAATAACGAAGATAAATACTTTGAGTATAAAATATAAAATGGACAGATATGAAATATTAAAAAAATACTTGAAGTACCTATTGTTCAGTAATAAGAAATATTATGTACCAAAAATGTTTAATTTATTAAAATTAGTAAATCATAATGAAGGAAAGGATGATATAATGATATCATACACAGGTCTGATTTTGCATGATTTGTTGTAGATTTTTTTAAGTTTGTTTTAATAAATTGATATAGATATATATATTAAATGGATTTAAAGAAGATGGCAGATTTGGATGATGAGTGGTTGAATTTTGAAGAGGATGATGATATTGTAGATGAGGAAATTAGCACTGAATCTGAGACATCACAGAATAATGATATAGTACCAGAACCGAGTGATATATATATTTCAACAAAGACTGAAATTGCGTTTTTGAACATTACAAAAATAAATTTGAATAGTACATTTTGGAATATACCACTAATAAATTATGATAGTCAACAAGATGGTATTATAAAAAAACAGATGAAATTCATATCAAATGAAAAAGATGAATTTGACCAATTACAAAAAAACTTGGAGAATTATAGAAAATCAAATTATGTAGAAGAAATCATAATTTCAGAGATGAAAGCAGAAATAGGAGATAAAAAATTTAAAGATGTTAGAAAAATATCGGTTGGAATAAGCAAGAAAGATATGCTTACAAATAGAACAAAAAAGAAAGGAGCATTTTATAATTGCTTTGTTATAATATTGCGCATAGTTGAAGATGGTCGTTTTAAGGAATATCATATAAAAATATTCAATACAGGTAAAATAGAATTACCGGGTATACAGAAATCTTCATCAATGGATTTAATTAAAGACTCATTGCGAAAACATTTATTTCCAATATTAACAGATACAGAAGAAGTATATTTCACAGAAAGAAAATTAAAGGAAGTTAATAATGACCAAAGTATTTTGATAAACTCAAATTTTGATTGTAACTTTTATTTAGACCGACAAAAATTATCAAATATATTAAAATTAGATTATGGTCTAAATACAATATATGATCCATGTACATATCCAGGAGTAAGATGTTACTTCTATTATAATGAAGCAATAACAGATGGAAGACAACAAACTCCTAGTGATAAAACAATATCATTTATGATATTTAGAACAGGAAGTGTATTAATAGTAGGAAAATGTAGTGAATTTGAATTAAGGAAAATTTATGATTTTATAAAAGAATTATTAAAGAGAGAATATACCAAAATATATAGTAAAAGCTATGTGGAAAAGAAGAAAATGTCTACAGAAAAGAAGACAAAGCGAAAAATACAGTTACAGAATTAAAGTAATAGAATATACTTACATGTGTTTTTAATATTATATTTTTCATCGGATATGATACAATTTTTTATATCAAATTTAATAAGTTTTTTAAAAATATTAGATGAATCAACAAATTTATCAGAGATATGTTTTATAAATATATTTATAAGCTTAATTAGTACAATAAAATTTATTTTATTAAATTTAAAGTATAATATGAATTGATAAATATTATTAATATTGTTATATGTGTTTACAGTAATAAAATTTTCAGTAAAAATATAAATACTTTTTGTAAAATCATTGAAGTTAGAGTTATGATATTCAAGCATACTAATATAATAATATAGTAATTCATTATGAATATCAATAAGTTTTTGTAAATTTAATGATATATATTGACAAGAATTTTTTGTTATTTCATTACTAGTAGATTCTAAAGATTCTTTATCATAATATTGAAATATTGATTTTTTATATAAAAATACAATTGCATCATTGAGTGATAATTGTATATGATCATTAGAACTAGAGATTTGCGTAACAAATTCAATATAATAGAAGAAACATCTTTGTGTAATATCAATAGCATTATTAATATCATTTGTTTTTATTAGAATAAGTTTAAATATATGTGTTAGGGCTTGAATACCTTTTTGTACATTAGTTTTAAAAACATCAATATTTTCAATAGTAAGATTATTATATGCATAATTTAAGAAATCATTAATAAGAGTTACATATTTTATAAAATACTTATTAATTATATCACCATGTGTGATATATATATTTTCATTATTTTTGTTATCTAATTGAAAATCTTGCATCATAGTATATATTTATATTTTCATATTGTTTAAATAAGTATTTAAAGAATTAAATTAATAAATACTATAAATATAATGACTTCACGAAGTGATGTACCAAATTATAGAAGTTGTTCTGAGAACACATTAAAAAATGCTTGGAAATTGTCAATTTTAGAAGATAGACCAATTTTATCAGATTACTGGACAGATTCAATTGATGGAAATGTGATATTAGGCCTAAAAGACAGTGGTGATAAACTTTTAGTAAAGAGTGAAGATGAATACACAAGTCCTGTACAAAAAATTTACAAAATAGAAGAAGAATACATTGTCATGACTGAAAATTCAATTTACATTGTTTCTTCAACTATATCAACAAAACGCATTGCTTCTTAAGTTAATATGGAATAAAATATTAAAATATAAATTTAATATTTTATGTATTTTCGTTATTACTTTCATTATTATCATTTTCATCATCGGTATCATCTAATACAATAACACTATCTACAATATGTTTATAATTTATTTGTTTTAAATCATCAATTTCATTTTGTAATAGTTTAAGCTTTTTCTCTAAGAGTTCAGTTTCACTTAATGTTGGGTTATACCAATTATATATAGACAAACCACCATAATATGCAATATTAAAAATTTGTTGGGTTGCAAAAACACTAGTTTTAATAATAACAGTTTCTAGTATACTTGCAGTTAAAGTTAACATATATTATTTATAGTATATAAATATTAAATTAATTCTTCAAGTTTTTTTTTAATATCAGATGTATAATCTTCAGGAAATATAACATTAAATATAATTTCCATATTACCAATATTAGTACCTCTTTTAAAACCCATATTATTAATAGATGTTTTTGTATTTGGGGATACAACTTTTGAATTTCGCAGTGTATAAGATTTGCCAGATAAATGGTCAATATTAAATGTGAATCCACAAAGAGATTCTTTTAAAGTGATATTCTTTTCAAGAATCAGATTAATTCCTTCTCTCTTAAAAGAAGTCGTGTTATTTATTTTAATAAATATCTTTACATCACCTTTTACTTGTTCATTAACAATATTACCCTTATCTCTAAGAATAATTAATTCATTATTATCAACACCACAAGGTATTTCAGCATAAACAGTTTCAGATTCTTTGTTCATCCCTGGTTTACCAATCCATCTTTCAATAATAACAGGCAAACTACAACCATTATATGCTTGTTGAAAAGAAATCTCAAGATGTTTGATAATAGGAGGTGGCTTACTCAAATTTGGCATATTCATTGGAAATCCATTATGAAATACTTTAAAATGGACACCATTTTGATTAAAATCATTCATATTAGATTCATTAATAATATCACTAAAATTTGTATTGGAAAACATTGCTTGAAAAATATCATTAACATTAATTGGACCATTTGGTGTATTACCATTAAATAAATTATCAATTAATTCATCTTCTTGTTCATTATTTTTGTTTGTAAGATATGAGTATGCATTATTGACATCTTTAAATAGTTCAGCAGATTGGACAGAACCATTATTTCTGTCTGGATGATGTTTCATTGAAAGTTTTCTATATGCTTTTTTTATATCAATATCAGTAGGATTATTATCTTTTAATTCTAATATTTCAATCGCTTTTTTACGATTCATTTTTGTATTAATATATAATTACAAAAACTTAAATAATTAATTACGCAAATATATATTATGGTAGAATCATTTTTAAAGAAATATGTTCCTAAAAAAATGGAAGATTTTTTATTAAAACCAGATATAATTACTTTTTTAACATACTTGTTATCATCAAGTAATTTAAATATATTGATAAATAGTTGTATGGGTGGTGGTAAAACAACATTAATGAATTTGCTTATAAATGAATACTATGGAGATGCAAAAAATAAAAATGAAAACATTATGATTATAAATTGTTTAAAAGAACAGGGTATACAATATTATCGTAATGAAGTTAAAAATTTCTGTCAGACAACTTCTACAATTCAAAAAAAGAAAAAATTTTTAATATTGGATGACTTAGATGGTATAAATGACCAAAGTCAACAAATTTTTAGAAATTATATAGATAAGTACAGTAACAATGTGATGTTTTTAACAACAGCAACGAATACTAATAAGATTAACGAAAACATTCTCTCTCGTATCTTTGTAATAAAGATTAAAAATATAACAAAAGAAAAATTAAATAAATTATATGATGAAATTTATGTAAATGAAAAATTAAAAATAGATAATGAAGTAAAAGAAACAATCATAACATTATCAAACAATTCATATCGTTCATTGCTCAATATATTAGAGAAGATTAAGTTATATGGAAATGAAGTAAATAAAAAAAATGTTTATAGTATTTGTAGTATTATAAATTATAATAAGTATGATAAGTATACAGAATATATTATGAATTCAAATACAAAAAGTGCAATAGATGAAATAATGAATATCTACAAAGATGGATATTCAGTAATAGATATTTTTTATTTTTTTTATAATTATGTAAAAAATAATGAAAAAATAACTGAAGAAGTAAAGTTTATTATAATAAAATCATTATGCAATTATATTTCATTAATAAATAATAATTATGAAGATGAAATAGAAATGGTATTATTTACAAATGAAGTAATAGAGAAGATAAGTGTTTAATCTTTTTTCTCATTAGATATAAGGAGATACTTACTTAACACCATTTCACTATCTAGTAAATCTTTAAGATTAACTTTTAAGAACCAATTATAATTAGTCCTTTTGCTAATTTCTTCATCAGGTATATATATTCCGTAGTATTTGTCAACAAACTCTAAATATGTAGTATCAAAAAGTCTATTAATAGTAACAACTTCATTATTAGAATCTTTTATACCAATTAATTTACCATCAACAAGTGTCATATTATTGTCATTAACAAGATTAGATAAATATTTGCTATATGAATCAACAAAGTTACTATCACTTGTATAATCATTAGATATTGAAATTTCTAAGAATCTAATAAATTCTAACATTGTAGCATTACTTCTTTTACAGCCGATAAAATTATAGTCAGGTAAGAATCTTGTCTGAGTATTATAAGAAGTATTATCTAGTTTTTCACATGAGAAGATTCCATGTGTTTTTACATTTTTATAATAAAAATCTTTTAAGTTTCTACTGCATAAAAATGAAGGTGGTACATTTATTCCTCCATATAAATGTAATAATTTACACATTGCAAGTGTTCTAACTTTATTTCTCATTGTAACATCAATTTTTGATAAATCAATTGACCAGCCATCAATAAGTTTTTCAAACGAATTATCATCAACTAAACAGATATTAAATGTTTTATCACATTTTTTTATGATACTTTTAATAGTATATACAATGTATGGTTTATTTACCTCTCTATTTGATCTAGAATTAAATGATTCCCAGTTTCTTGTGTTGAGTTCATTATCAACATGAATCCATATAAAAGGTTTACTGAAAAGATCATAATCACTAATAACTTTTCTATTAAGTAAATATTTTTTAATATGAAGATTCATATCATTATTTTCTTTTTCTAAATATTTGTGTTCCCATCTATTATACAGAACACCAAATGCAGCAATTACTGAAAAAAACAAGACATAATTTTGAAAGTTCATATAATATAACGATTTATTAAAATAATTTAAATTAATTCATTAATTGACGAAATTTACTCATTAATTTACGATTTTGTAGTTCATATTGTTCTGTTTCTTTTGCAAGCTTGAATGCGAGAGTACTTCCCTGTTCTTGCTGTTTTTGATAATTATTATTAAGTAATTTTTGTGATTCTTCATTACTTAAAGTCTCGAGATTAATACTTCTCTCTTTTTCTATATCATGAAATGTTCTATTTTTTATATTTTTCTCATCGTCAATTACGGGTATAATACTATTTTCATGTGCTTCTTTTACATCATCATACCTTAACTTATCAAACATAGATGATGAGTATGATGTAATATTATCTTCATCAAGATAACTTTGTCCATATGTATTTTGAAAATCATTAATTTCATGTTTTACTATAGTGTTTGGTAGTGTAGACTTATGAGAATTAAGAATAGATTTCATTTCACCAACAGTTTTACAAGTGACATTAATATCACTTTCTTCTTTTAACCAATCACCATATCCATTAGTTTTTTCTTTCAAATTCATATTATCAAAAATCTCATTAAATAATTTATTAAAATTTTTACTACTTTTTATCTTTTCAATAAGTATTTCATTTTCTTTTTCTAAGTCAATATCATCAGCCTCATAATCTTTTTCAAAACTTTCATTATTTGTTTTAATGCGATGTCTAAAATTATAAACTTGAAAAAGTATTTTATATGCTTTAGTAAAAAATAAAAAATATTTTTTATCTAGTTTAGATTTATCAGGATGTGTTTTTAAGACAGTTTTTTTCACATTTTTTAAATCAGCTTCTGTAAAATGATATTTTAATTTAAATAATTTTAATATATCAAGCAGGTCATAGTTATCAATATCTAGATCTAAAGATTCCATTATATAATATTGTATAAAACAATATCATATAATTTTTAAATATTAATTTTAAAGTTTTGCAATCATTTCTGATAAAAATTTATTCACAACTTCAATACTTCCAGTTGAAACACTCATTGTAGGAGCAAATGATTTATTTGACATATCATAAAACATTAAAGTAGGTACACCATTAACCATTTTTTTTGATTTAAGAAATGCATATACATCAATAGAATTATCAATATCAATTTCTAAATACTCTATTTTTGCAGCATTTTCACTTTTAAGAAATTTATCAATAGTTGGTTTAACATTTTTACATGGTCCACACCAGGAAGCTGTAAATTTTACAAAAAGAGGTTTATGTTTATTTGCAATTTTATTAGTATATTCTGCTCTACTTAGTTCATCTTCGTCAGACATCTTTACTTTATATTATATATCAATAAGTTTTATGTCATTTTCTAACTCATTGATATTAATATATTTAAAAGTTAATTTAGATTCCCAGAAAAATTTACAAAATGCCCATTGAAAATCATTATTACAATAATAATAATTATATTTATTTTTTGCTAAATTTTGTAATTGTTTATTTAATAAGTGATGTGAAGTTTGTGGCAATACATATGCTAATTGTGTATATGGTGAAACAGGATTTGTTTTAACAGGTTCTATATATTCAATATCATAATATGAAACAAATGTATAAAGGTCTTTTAAAAGAGGTGCATAATTATATTTATATTCCCATCTCCAATCTAGACAGCCAGAAGTATAATAATAAAATGTCCACTCTAACGCTTCAATATAATTTATACAAATTTTTTTAAGACTATTGTTAATGTATGGATTATCTATATTAAATAATTTTTTATAATATCGTCTTTGCCATTTAAACTCATTCGGATTGATAAATTTTTCATCATTTCTATTAAGCATAGGTAAAAGTAATAATTTATCAGTTTTTGTATGTTTTTGAAGTCTAAACTTACTTCTGTCAATAAATTCTGCTTTAATTCTATTATGTTCTTCAACTGAGAGTGCTTCAAGAAAAAGTCTAACATTTTTCCATTTAATTTTGTTATCAATAATTAAATATGTATTCTTAGAAACAATTGTAGAGTTATAATAATTTATTAATGTCTCAATACCTGTTGAACGGATATTAATAGAAGGTAAATGCGGCATAAAATCGTTACCCAAAAGAAAACAAATAAAAATATAGTCTTTCACTCTATCGTTACCATCAAAATCATTATTTATAGTAGTTTTAAGGAGTGAAATATTCAATAGATAACTTTTATTTGGGTCAAGATTTCTATCAATCTGTTTAATAAATGATGGTGTATCACGATATAAATAAATATTTTTACATAATGGGGAATGACACAAAGATAACATAATAAGGTCTGCATCAAGACCATATATAGTTGTATTTGTCATTGAATGATAATCTTCATTATTTCTGATAAATTCAAAAATTTTATGTTCACCTTCTCCAATTTTATCACTACATGAAATGTGATAATCAATATTAGATGAAATATTTGAAAAATAATTATATATTGCGATAGACATTTTTTTCATAAATGTGGTACCAGGTGTAATAGCCGTAGTATCCCATTTAAAACCTTCTTTTTTTTCTCCAATTGATTCTAAGATATGCTTTTCATAAGATGATTTAAACCTTCTGCATCGTTGTTGATTAAGTTTTGCTAATGGTGCAACACCATCAAATGCAATGAAACATTTATTTTTTGGACTTACATAAGAGATTAGTGACTTTAATCGTTTGATAATTAATTGAATAAGTTCATTCTCATAATTATCACCTTGAATAGTAGTTTTTGATAAATCATTAACACAATCATATATAATAGAGTTACTATCAATATAAAGATTATCAGTATTTTTCATGAATTCACATATGATTTTATTGTGATTTTTTATAATATAACTGTAGAAGCACGGTATTCCCATATATGATGTGTCAAAATATATTTATATATAAATCAACATAATATAATATAAATATAAAAGAAATCGTTATATATAAATATGGATTCAAACAAAAAAATTAAAAAAAAAACAAGTTTAGAATATTCAAAGAAAGAAATCAATAAACAAACACCGTTAAATTTTGAATATTTAAAAAGTAAGCTAATTCAACTGAAAGAAATAGTTACACGAAATCTTAATAATGCTTTAATTTACAAGAAAAATGAAATATATTCTATAAGTGAATACAATACTGTAGCACAAGAGTATGAAAATATTTTTTCAAAAATATTGAATTTGAATTTATTACTAGAGGAGAAATCAAACGATTATGATAAGATATACTCACAGGAAAAAAATATAACTGAAAATCTAGAATTATTATTTAGACAATTTGGATGTGATAATATTAATGATTATTTTAATGTGAATTATTCAATTGATTTTAAATCAAAGTATGAAGATTTCAATAAAGATTATTTAATGTTGTTAATTAAAAATTTTCATATAATCAAAATAAATAAACATAAGTGGGAAAAAAATAATGATTCAGACACAACTAAAGATTTAAATAAATTATCATTAATAAGTGAAAATGAGATGATACAATATGGCAAGAATTTAGAATGTATTGATTTATCAAGAATTTACCAGTCATTTTATTTAAGAGTATATGGAATGAAAATTATTATACAAAATAAAGAAGAAAAGTATACACTCTTAATAGATGGTATAGTAGATGAGTCTATTACAGATAAATATGAAAATTCATATATTATTGATAAAGTAATGAAATTTAAAAATCATATATTAGATGATTCAAATGAAAATTATGAAGAAAATGAGTTTTTAAATAATTTTTGTGAGTCACTAACAGTAAAAGACTTTTTAATTTATTCAATTGAAGAATTAACAACAAAGTATTTGAGGTCTCTTTCAAGAAGTAGTAAACTTAATCAAGAAGCAGTAGCAGATGTTGTCAATGATTTCTCAAATGATGATTTGTATACAAAGCGAATGAAGTTAATACAACTTTTAATAAAACATAATAAAGTTGAATTTCAATATTTAGCATATTTATTATATGATTTATTGGCTAATGAAACCAATACAAATAATGAAAGTAATGAACAAACTGTAATTTTTGACAGTTTTCCATGGACAATAAAAAAATATTTTAGAGATGCCATGAAACAAACAACCGATTATACTTCAAAATTATGTAATTATGAAATGAATGTACCATTAGAACAACAGATTTGTTTAATGAAATCATCAGATGCAATTAAACAAAAAGCAATGGTAAAATTAAAAGAAGTCAGAACCAAGAATGATGAATCAGGTTCAAAAGCAAGACAATGGTTAGAAGGATTATTAAAAATACCTTTTGGAATTATGAAAGAGGAACCAGTATTAAAAATGTATGATAATATTTATCAAGAGTATTGTGAATTAGTCCAAAAAAGTGAGATAGAGGAAACAAATATTTTGAAGATAAAGAATGATATTACTAAAATAGAAGAGAAACTTACAGTAGATAAGTCAGGTAAAATAAAAGCAATAGAAAATATTATTTATGTTAAAAAACGGGAACATTTAATTAATATTATAATGTTACTTAATGGTTTATATAAAGCATTAGATTTAAAAAATTCTCAGGTAGAGTCATATAAGTCTCTGAAAAAAATATGTCATTCTGGAAAGAATATAAATTATATGTATAATGAAATTAAGAAGTTTTTTGATATAATTAAACAAGATGATAATTATGTAGATTATATATTCAATAAATTAAAAATTAACAAACATCAAAAAACGGAAATTAAATTATTAAAATCAATTAATAATAAATTTGATGTAATTCGTGAATCAATACAAGATGTTGATGATATACTAGATTCATGTGTACATGGTCATGAAAGAGCAAAGCGACAAATTAAAAGAATTTTTGGTCAATGGATTACTGGAGAGAATAAAGGATATTGTTTTGGTTTTGAAGGTCCGCCTGGAGTAGGAAAAACAAGTTTAGTAAAGGCAGGTCTGGCAAAATGCTTGAGAGATGCAAATGGTGAGTCTAGGCCATTTGGTTTTATGGCTATTGGAGGTTCTAATAATGCAAGTACATTAATTGGGCACAATTACACATATGTTGGTTCAACATGGGGACGCATTGTTGATATTCTCATGGAAAAAAAATGTATGAACCCAATAATTTTTATAGACGAACTTGATAAAGTAAGTAATACTGAATATGGTAAAGAGATTGCATCAATATTTACACATTTAGTTGATTCTACACAGAATGATACTTTTCATGACAAATATTTCAGTGGTATAGATATAGATTTGTCTAAGGCATTATTTATTTTTTCATATAATGATGCAAGCAAAATAGATTCAATATTGTTAGACCGTATACATCGTGTTAAATTTGAACATTTAACAATTGATGATAAATTAGTTATAATACACAAACATTTATTACCAGATATGTATAAGCAAATTGGTATTAAAGATGTAATATATTTTGATGATGATGTTTTACGGTTTATTATTGAGGAATATACTTGCGAACCAGGTGTAAGAAAATTAAAAGAAATATTATTTGAAATTGTTAGTGAGATTAACTTATCCATATTGCAAAAAATAGATTATGAAATACCTATTTTGATAACGAAACAAGATATACAAGAAAAATATTTAAAAGAGAGACGGACAGTAAATGCAAAAGTAATTCATAAAGAACCTGTGGTTGGTGTAATAAATGGACTTTGGGCAAATGCAATGGGACAAGGTGGTATTATTCCAATTCAAGCAAAATATTATCCATCCGGAACATTACTTGATTTAAAGTTAACCGGAATGCAGGGTGATGTAATGAAGGAAAGTATGAATGTTGCAAAAACATTAGCTTGGTCATTATGTGATTCTGAATTATGTATTAAAAATGTTGAATTTTACGATAAAACAAAATCTCAAGGATTACATATTCATTGTCCAGAAGGTGCAACACCAAAAGATGGACCATCTGCTGGAACTGCAATTACAGTTGCGATACACAGTTTATTTAATTCAAAAAAAATAAGGAATGATATTGCAATAACAGGTGAAATAACATTAGAAGGTAGTATAACTGCAATAGGTGGGTTAGATTTGAAAATTATGGGAGGTATAAAAGCAGGTATAAAACATTTTATATATCCAAAGGAAAATAACAAGGATTTTCTTTTATTTCACGAGAAATATAATGAAAAGATAAAATTTGATGATTATATATTTACAGAAGTAGAGAGAATTGATGAGGTACTAGATTTAGTGTATATTTAGTTATGATTATATTATATTATATTATTATAATATAATATGGGGTTTTTTAAATCATTGATAACAAATAGTAATACTTTATTATTAATACCTTTATTTTTCCCTTTTTTAATATTGGTTTACATATTAACATCTTCTCTGATGAACAAAAATATAATAGGTATCATATATTTAATAGGTTATATATTTACTCTGATAAATAACTATATATTTTCAAGTGTTTCAGTAGAGAAAGAAAATACATCTTTAAAGAGCGAATTTTGTTATAAAGGTATACCGATATTACCTTCAAACAATAGTTTTTCATCACCTAATATGGCAATAATAATATATAGTTTATGTTACTTTTTGATACCTGATTTCTTAAGAAATATTCATTATGTTAGAAATCCATTAGGTTTTGCATATTATATATTTGATAACAATAAAGAATTATTATTATTTTTTACATTTTTAGTGTACTGTAATGCATATTCAGAGATTGCATTAGGTTGTACAAATAGTGATAAATCATATAGAAAATTTGCAATAGGCGGACTAATAGGATTTTTCTCGGCCTGGCTTTATATTTTACTATTTTTTATGACAAACAATAAGCATGTATTGTTAAAAAATCATTTTTTAACAAATAAAACAATGTGTGACCTTCCTACAAAGAGAATGTTTAGATGCAATAAAGAAAATAGTGAAAATAAGATAATCTTATCAAACAGTGAAGAATATGATACTACTATGGACGAAATATTATATTTTGGAGATGATGAATTAGCAAACAATAAGATGTTAAGAAGCTATAATAATTTTAAATATATACATGTATTTGGAAAGACAAGTGTAATATTATTTGACAGAGATAATTTTAGAGGTAATCGTAAGATGATATTGTATGATAATTTAAGTACTGAAGAAAGTGTTACTATATCAACTGATAAAAATAAACCATATATAATTAATATGGAACAAGCAAAGAAAGAATTCAAAAGTGATACAGGACGAAATATGGGAAATTCAATTGAAGTAAATTCAATTCAACTTAAGAAAGAAGGTTAAAATATATTAGATATAATATTATAATAGGGTATGATTTTTTAATATTATATTATAATAAGTATGGAAGGACAAGTAAATGAATACAGAAATAATAATGTTTTTAATGAGTTATTTAATTTGATAAGTCTATTATCACCCTATTTAATTCCTCTTTATCTATTGATGGGTTCATTTTTTAATCAAGATTTAAAAGGTTTTTTTTATATAACGATTTTATTGATAAATGTATTTTTAACATTTGTAACATCTGGCATGCTTAAGTTACCAAAATCAGCAAATCATAGTAGTGTAGTATGTAGATTTGGACCATTTAACAGTTTTCTACAAATGTTTGGGAACACATATGGTGAAAATAATGGTTCTGTATCTATAAATAGCAGCATAATTGGTTTTACAATGTCTTATCTTTTAGTACCAATGTACAATTCTGGAAATGTAAACTTTAGTATTCTAGCAGTATTTTTAGCATTAATGACTATTAATGGTTTTACACAAATTGCAAATAATTGTACTACTACATTGGGAGCAATATTGGGTGGAGTTTTAGGTATGATGTTTGGTTATTTATTAGTATCTTTTATTTCAAATGCAGATAAAACATTGAGTAGACTATTATATTTTAATGAACAAGAAGATGGTTCAAAGAAATGCAAGTTAAGTAAACAAAAATATACATGTAAAAAAATTACTTTAAAAGGCCCTGTAATTGATGAACTTAATATGTAAAATTTTTAGTATTATTTACAAGAAGATTAAATATTTTTTTTAAATTTTGGTTTTTACTAAAGCTAAATTTTAAATCATCACTTCTAGCATTTTTAAAATATTGCATGTATTGATTAACAATATCATTGAAATTGAAATTATTATATTTCTTTAAAATTTCTTTACCAAATACTGGATTTTTAGCATGTATACTCGCATCATTATGGAAATTAAAAATGTATTTTATTAATTCCTCTCTATTGTTGCATGAGAAAATGTTGTGTTTTTTTAAATATTGTTCGGCATGTTCTCTGCATATTGGACATGGAATATTTTGAATAATTAATAACACAATTTGAATAACATCTTTTTTAGCATGTATAAATCTATCTGCATATATTTTTTCACAAATAGTATGTAATAAATTCCATGTAATTGGACCCCATACTTTAATTTTAACCATTTATATATAATTATATATTAAATTTCAAAGATAATTATTTATAATTTAAACACATTTTGATTAGTACTATTAATATGAGTAAAAATTATGTGTTTGAAGATGAAAGCCTAGATTTTTATGATGAATTAAAAAATATTATTAATAGTCAAGAGAGTGAAAAAAATGAAGATACAGAAAATAATAACAAATGTTTGATAACAGGTGAACCATTAAGAGAACATAGTATAAAATTGAATTGTGGTCATGAATTTAACTATATTCCTTTGCTACAAGATGTAAAAAATCAAAAACAAAATTGGTTTAATGGGAAATATGCTGTAAATACTGGATGTGATAAAAAATTAAATATTGGTCAAATAAAATGTCCTTTATGCCGTTATGTTCAAAATGGTTTAATACCATATAATCCTGAGTTATATGAAGCGAAAATTGATGGTGTAAATTATCCATTAAAATATTGCATGTTTACGCATAAATGTAGTTATGTATTTAAATCTGGTAAAAATAAGAATAAAGAATGTGGAAAAGATTGTAATACTACATATTGTTTAAAACATTGTAAACAGATTGAAAAGCAGAAAACAAAAAAACCTAAGAAAGAAATTCTTTATTGTAGTGCAATAATTAAGAGTGGTCAAAACAAAGGCAAACCATGTGGCTGTATTGCAAAAAATGGAGAATTCTGTGGAAAACATAAAAAATAATATAATAAATAATAAAATGGAATAAAGTTATCATATTATTTATTATAAATGAGTACAAAAGAAGAATTGATAAATGTAATTAGAGGTTGGGTAAAAACAGATAATGAAATAAAACAACTACAAAACACATTAAAAAATAAAAAAAATGAAAAAAAAGAGATTACTGAACAGTTACTTGAAATAATGAAGACAAATGAAATTGATTGTTTTGATATTAATAATGGAAAAATAATGTATACAAAGACAAAATCAAAGCAAACAGTTAGTAAAAAATTGTTATTAAGTACATTAAGTGAATATTTTAAAGATGATAATGATACTGCAATGCAAGTTGCAAATCATATATTAGACTCCAGAGGTGAGAAAATAACAGAATCAATACGAAGAAAAGATATTAAATAATATTAAATAATATTTATTTATATTAATAATGTCATCTGTAAATTATTTTGGTGTTAATAAACTTAAAACAAAAATTGAAGATGTAAGACGAAATTTTTTCAATTTAAAAAGAGTACACTTGTGTATTTATAACATAAATAAAAGTTCAAATATACCATTTTTAGAATACTTATTGTACAAATATGGAAGTAATCTGGATAATAAATTTAAAAATAAAATATTATTTCCATTTTTTAATTACAATATTGATAAGGATTCAAACATTTTAGAAACTGCTAATAAGAGAATGAAAACAATATTACATGATAATAAAAGTGATTTTGAATATAAAGGATATATATATGATTCAACTGAAATGTATATATTTTACGAGATATTTTATGTAGATACTTCATTAGTTATTGGTGATTTAAAACTATCTTTAAATAACTTTACAAATGATGCGTTATATTTATTCACTACTATAGACGAAATTGTTAATACAAGAATGATATTAAATTATGAAATACTTCAACATGTAATCAGTTTTTTTTATAAATTTCCAGAATTTATATATTTAAAAAATAATAAAAATGAAAACTATGAAATACCTACAATTCAATATAGCGGTTCAAATATTGAAAATATAAATTATAGAATTTTTATGGGAATTGCAAAAAGTTCTAGTATGGCATTATTTGGACCTTATTACTATTTTTCACAATTAGAAACAGCATTAAAATATGGTGCATGGGACAATTATATAAAAGATAATAAAACATTATATAGTAATTCTCATGGAAAATATAAAAAGGGTGCTATACTTCGTTATGCAATATTTAAAAAAAAGGAATTAGTTAAATTAAATACAATAACAGATACTCTTGATAATTCATTAACTACTAGACAAATGATTAAAGAAAATCCAAAAGTTAAAAAATTATTAAGATTAAGTGATAGAGATGGTTCATGGACAAAAAATTACGATACAATTTATGCAGGAAAACATGAAAACATTTCAAAAAATAGTTCAATGATTGCAATTAAAAATATAGAAAACTGTCATCTATTATCATTTCATGCTTTAGATATGAAAAAATTTCCTGAAAAAAAAGAAGATTTTAATGAAAGTTTTTTAAACGAAATTATAATACAATAGGTTAAAGTTAATATAAAATATTAATATAAAATAAGTATGAATATAATAACTTTAGCAATATTAGTTATTTTTGGATTATCAATAATGAATGTATCATTAAGAATATTGTTTGATTTTTTTGATATTAAAAAAGAATTATATGTTGAATACTTGAATTGGGTAAACATGATAATAATATTTGTAGTTATATTACCAGCAGAAAGAGGAAATTTAATTGAAAGATTAACAACAAGTGTTAATTAAAAGTTTCATTTTGAATAATATATTTTTATAAAAAATTGATTGTTTTTTATTAAAATATAAATACAAATAATGGAGAAGAGAATACAGATTTTCGTAGATGAGCACATGCAAAATTTCAAAGATTTTACACGAGATATCGTATTAAATGATGGAATGACTCAAAACGAGAAATTAGAAAAAATATTTGCATATAATCAATGTTGTATTAATTTAGAAAGTTTTATTAAAAAGAAGCGTGCGCGAAATATTATTCCAAATGAAGATAAATGTGTTGCTTATAGAGCAAATAAAGAAAGATGTACACGAAGAAAAAAAGATGGACATGATGTTTGTGGAACACATTTAAAAGGTACTCCTCATGGTAAAGTCAATGGTGAAGCGGTAACACCAAATATTAAAAAAAGAGAAGTGTGGACTCAAGATATTGGAGGTATTATTTACTACATAGATAGTGATAATAATGTATACAATAGTAGTGATATTATGAAAAGTAAAGTGTCACCTACAGTTATTGGAAAGTGTAGAAAAAATATGGATGGCACTTTTGAATTAATTATTCAATAATTGCGTTTTAATAAATTTAATAAATATGTTTAGAAACACTATAATGGACGACTATAGTATTGAAGATTTAAAGCAGCTTTTAAATGTTGATAGTGATTATGAATATTTAAAGCTATCTGTAGAAAAATTAAATATTCTTCAAAATATTATTTCAGATGTAGAATCTGTAGTTGTAAATGAAGCGTTCAAAGAAATACTTACTAATTTTTTATCAAGTATTGAAAAAGAAAAAAATCAATTTTTAATACATATTGCTACTTGTACTGATAAAAAAGAAGGTGATTTTGAGTTTCCTAATTTGTTAAAGTTTATTAAGGGTTCTGATGATAAACAGCTTTGTGAAAATTTTGTTAAATTTTTTGATTTTTATGTTAGAATTTCAACTGTATTGTTTGATGTCTATTCAAATATTGAAAACCATAATAAACACATTGCAAACATTCTTAGAAATACAGTAGCGTCAGAAATGTCTGATAAGATTAAAAATGTTACAATTGATACAAAGAATGAAGAACCAAAAGTTGAGGAGGTTAAAGTTGAGGAGGTTAAAGTTGAAGAAGAAAAACCATCATGTTGTGTTAAAACTGAAGAGGTTAAGGCAGAAGAGGTTAAGGCTGAAGAGGTTAAAGTTGAAGAGGTTAAAGCTGAAGAGGTTACGGCTGAAGAGGTTAAGGCTGAAGAGGTTAAGGCTGAAGAGGTTAAAGCTGAAGAGGTTAAAGTTGAGGAGGTTAAAGTTGAGGAGGTTAAGGTTGAGGAGGTTAAGGTTGAGGAGGTTAAGGTTGAAGAGGTTAAAGCTGAAGAGGTTAAAGTTGAGGAGGTTAAGGCTGAAGAGGTTGAAGTTGAAGAGGTTGAAGAGGTTAAAGTTGAAGAGCCAAAAGTTGAGGAGATTGAGGAACCAAAAGTTGAAGAAGAACAAAATGTTAAATTAGAAGTTGTTGCGGAAGATTTAGAAAATAAAAATGAGAATATTAATAATATGGAATACTCACCAGAGACCGTTAAGGCTGTTCGCGCTGAGCTTGAAGAGAACATGAAGAAGATTGGCGATTCTTGCCAAAAGTTGGAAGAACTTGAAAAAAGTAAGAACGAAATTTCTGAGTGCAAGAAGTCTTTAGAAGATTTCAAATCTAAGGGTATGAATGTAGATAGTGCGTTGGCTCCTCTTGATGCTCAGTACAATGAAGTAGTAGGAAAATTAAACGGTTTTGCCACTTCATTGAATGATGTCAACAAGAATTTAAAGACACTTTTGGAAAGTATGAATTAATATAAATATTTAATTATCTTTGTAAAATTAGATATTTATAAGAATTTATTACCAGCAATTGCAACAGATTTGTATAGTAACTCAGGTATTTTTTCATTGCATTCATGTAGATTTTCCAAAAGTCCTTCAATATCATCTACCTTTTTCTGGTCAATTTCAATTTTACATTCGGAGTTACCATTATAAATTTTAAGCAATTGTTCAGTTGAATAATCTTTCTTGTTAATAGATATATTTTTACAAACATTCAATCTAATATGGTCAAAAATACTTTTAATAAGAATTGATTCATCATTTTTAGATGACTCTTTTGAATCATCTAACATACGACGCCAGTTAAAATCAATATGTATAGTCATTAATTCACACATCATAAGAAGTCTAACATGAATGTGAAGTTTGATTAAATTGCAAATTTTATCAATGCGAGTATTATCTTCTTCTTGTATCTCATTTGCACGAGATACTTTATGTACTCCAATATTTTTAGGTCTAAAAATATCTTCATTATTACATGCTTCAATGTCTTTTTCATTCCAATCAAAATCATTGATAAGCATTTTTTTATATCTATCTGCATGACTCATTACAATAGGCGAGTTCATAATTTCATCAAAAGATGAAACAAATTTCTCTCTTGTATAATTACACAAACTTTCTACATATTTATGTATTTCAATTTCAAACATATACTGAAATTCTTCATTATCCATTAGTGTCAAACATTTATTATCTTTGTCTTCTGCATTATTAATATTCCATATTGAATAACGAATAATTTTATATGTAATATATTCAAAGCGTTTTATAGCATACTCAAAAAATCCATTCATATTTAATTGTTGTTTTACAGTGTGCTGCATAACACAGTGTGCAGAATCTTTAGGTGTGTCTAAATTAATATTAGGGTCATAAGTGATTCCATGAATAATATCTTCTTTGGAAGGTTTAACATCAATGCAACATAATCTTTTTTGTAATTCATAAACAGTTCTTGTATATAACGCATGTGAAATCAAATCTCTCTTTAAACAAAAATCTAAACCACCATCATAAACAATAGGTAATAAAATTTGATTTTCCTTTTTAGGTAGTTCCTTAGAGTCATTTAATGATGAAATAGAAGTGTTGAGATTATCATCATTTTCGCTTTTATCGTCATTTTTATCATTATTTTCGGGGTTATCATCATTCACAATTTTATCATCATTTTCAGGTTTATTATTAATTTCAATTTGCAAATCTTCAGTGTTAGACATCTCTCCAATTTTTGATTTACGAAGCATAATAATAGATGGCCAAACATTAATATTGTTACGCATTGAGTAAACATTTGCATTTTTAACTTCAGTTTGAAGGTCTTCAAAAAAACAATGTTCTGATATTCTTTTTTCAGGTATTAAATGACCTTTTAAAAGTTTTTGAGTTTTATTCTTAAAAGTAGTGTTAAACTTTTCTAAAATATCTTCGGTAACTTTTGGAACTAAATATTTATCATTATAAATGTTAAATTCTGTCAAAAGTATATCTTTTTGTTTATATAAGAAATCTTGTAAAACAGAACTTATTTCCAAAACATGACGATGTAATTTTTTTCTTAAAAATACCTTTACAGTGTCTAAATTAAAATGAATATTTCTATGTTCTAAAATATCTCCATAATGTTCTTTTAGATATTTGATTGTAGGTGCAGATATATCTTCTTTTTCTTTAAGGTCTGAAACAGCTTTTGAGAGAGAAAGTAAAAACATATCTGAACCATTTGCGATTTCGCTACTACATTGAAGAACATTATTATAAATATTATCATATGTAATATCTTTGTCACTGCAGCAACGGTCAAAATGCGTTAAGCAATAAATTACATTATTTTTATTTCTATTTTTTACTTCATCTAAAATACTTGTGTTGAGAGAACCAATATCAACATCAAAACGATGAACGAATAAAATGAAAATATTAGGTTTGTTTAAATATTCTCTAACAATTGCATAAGAGTTTTTATGTTGTTCTAATTTTTCAGTTGTATCACCACTGCCAACTAGACCAGGTAAATCTACTAAAGTCATTGAAGATGTACATGTTGGACTCCATATTTTAATAGTAATAGGTTCAAAAACAATTTGCTTACCAATTGTACCTTTAAAATGGGAAATCAATTTTTTTTGTAATTCTGATTGTGATACAGTTGTAAAGTTTTTTGTCTTTGGGTCTTCCCACTCAAACTTCCAGCCCATCTTAGGATCACATGGTTCCAACAAATATCTAACGGGACATCTAGTTGCAAATAGATTATCGGTATATGCAATATTTACACCTAAAAGCATGCATAATAGACTAGATTTCCCAGATGATTGGTCACCAATTACAATAAATTCTTCACCACTATTGTTAATAGTTTCAACGCGATGACGCAAATCGGCAATTTGTTGTAAATTATTAACAGTTTCAATTTGAATATCTTCAGTAATGTTTCTGGAGTTAATTAGTTGTGTTAAATTTGTTGTGATTTTACTAACATCGTCATTGACATTTTGTAGTTTTGAGTGAATATCATCAATATTATTTTTATAACGCATTCCAAAATCTTTTTTAGTTTTTGCTCCATTAAAAAAACCTAATTTTTTTTGAATTGTTTTATGCTTACTTCTAATAATATTCCTTACTGCAATACTATTCCATTGATTAAACCAAACATTGAAAAATAATTTTTTTAAATTAAAATAACCAATTTTTCCATTCTCGAGTAAATGTGCTAAATATCTTATAGAAATTTTAGCTCTACCTAATGAAATAGCTTTTATTGCTTTATTTTTTTTTAAATTTGAATTATTAATTTGTAATTCAAAAGTTTTTTTAAGTTGTAATGTATGAACGCATTTAGCAAGACTATTTAACATACAAGACGACCACTTATTAAAGAAAAGTTGACATCTATGAGTCTCTTCAATCCATTTCACAATATTTTCATAAATAGTATTAACAACCAAATCGTTATTACTTGTTAAGTAAACAGGATTTTTTAATTTTCGTTGTATTACTAAAAATTGCATATTTTTTTTACCATATTTTATGATTGCCTTTTCACAAGGACTTTTTAAAAAGAGTTGTATAATGTTATGATGTTTTAAATCATTATCTTTTGAATATATTTTTAATGCTTTTCCATTTATACGGTCTGTTGTAATGAAAACATCCCTATTATGTAATGATCCCCTTATGAGTTTTTGCATTTGAAAATGAATGTCATGAGCCATTATTTTAATATAATAAAATATTTTATTTTAAAAATAATTAAATTGTAATTAATTATCTTCACATATAACAGCAGAAAAAGTAATAATAATACATTAATAATATTAATAATATTAATAATATTATTAAAAATATTCATAATATATATGATAAATAATAGAAATATAATTAATCCATACGCGTACGAAATAAAAAAGCAATGTATTTTAAATGTAGCATATATGGTATTAAAAATAAAAAACGATGATATGGAAGATAGTAAATATTTTAAAAAGGAATATCATTTTGTTGAAAAGGACCAAGAAATAAAAGATGTAACAGAACGCATAATTAATAAGTTAATAGAAGATGTAATTCAAAATAATAAAAATGAGAAGACAGGTAATGACACATATAATGATATGGATAATGACACATGTAATGAGATTGACAATCACACAGAGAATGAGAAAGATAAAAAAAGTGAAAAAACTACATTTTGGTCTGCTATTAAAATTTTTTAACTTTATATAAATAGATATTATATTATGTATATAATATGATATCATGGCTATATATTTCTAGTATAAATAATATACTTTTTATTTTATATGAGACGAGTAATGTAAATATTCAAAAAAAGGTTGGTTCGTTACATAATTTAGTATATTCAAAAATGATAGAAGTATGTTTGTTATTGTTCGTATTAGTGATAATGTTAGCCAGAGATGTAAATAATTATAATAAAGAATTAATAATTTATGGAATAATACATGGAATTATTAATACATTACAAGAAATAAACTATTATTATCAAAGAGAAACAAAACGATTTAATATAGAGAAACTCAATTATATAACAATTTCATGCATTGAGTTAATATTATTTAATGAAAAATACAACCCAAATATATTGGTATCATCTTATCTAATTTCACTAGGTTCTATATTTATAGATATATCAAATGTAAATATTTGGTATCAGAACAAGAACTATTTTGTTGAAAAATCTTTAATAGATAATGAAGATTTAGAATCACCTTTAATTATAACTAATAAACATGACCAAATTAATAATAATTTTGATAGAAAGGAAAACATTGATAAAATGTCCTTAGTACATATAATTTCTATTAATATTGCAGATGTATTTATAAAAGTAAAAATTCTAAAAGAAAATATCTTCCCAAATATTATAATTTTTTATATTAATTCTACAGTAGTAACATTTATCATAAGTACTTTATATTTAAAAAGAAAAGTAGGACAAGATATATTTTACAGTATAGATATTAATAACAAAAAACAATTCATAATTAATTATGTATTAACAACTTCAATAAAGTTATTGCACACATACTTTTATTATTATTTAATTATAATAGCTTCATCAATAAGTTATGCAAAGGCAATGTCAAAATCATGGGGGTTAATATTATTAGAATGTATAAATTGTCATAATAATATTACAAAATTAAATGATTTAAATTGTATGGGTACTTTAGTAATAACATATTCAGTTGTTATTGTTTACTTAACAAATTATTATCAACATTAGTTAGAAGTATCTTGCTTACGGAAAGTAAACCAGACATATGCACCTAATGCACTACCTAATGCGCCAAATGTTGAAAGTGATAGCATATTATGTGAAACTTCTGGAACATAGGAAACGCCATGCTTGGGTATTAAAGAACCAACACCAGATACAAGTGCTGACCCAACTCCAACTGCGAGAGCTTTTTCAACTGTAGGTTGTATATCAGTCATATAATATAGGTAATATAATATTTTTAAATAATTTATTAATTTAATATAATTACTTTTGTGATAATATATTAAATATATATATAATGAAAAGTATAACTCTAAGAAATTATGATATTATTGATGTAAAAGAAGAAGATGGAAATATATATGCGTTCAAAAAAGCAAGAAATGGCGTTCAGATAATTAATAAATTAAATGTTTCTCGTGATATGGGAAATTGTAAATTTGCATCTATTATTGAATTATCAAATAGTGCGTTTTATATTGTTTGGTTGAAAAACGAAACTTCAACTAATAAAATATTTGGAAGGCGTTATACACCACAAGGATTAGCAGGAAAGATAAATGAATTTAAAGTAACAAAAGAACCTGAGTTAAAAGAATTAACTCTAGAATTAAAAGACGACTTTTTTATTGTTTTAACATGGACAAGTAATGATGGGAATATATATAGAAAAACATTTAATCAAGATGCAGAATCAAAAAGTAATGAATTATTTATTGCAAAGGCAGTAGTAGATGAAGTTAAAAAAAATTTTAAAGAAAGTGACGAAAATATAAAATACAAAGTTGTTGACCCCCCTATTCCTGAAAAAGTAATTGTTGAAGTTAATGATTCTTCTATATTAACTCCTCCTAAAGTAATTAAAAAACCAAAAAATATGTTAATGCCATTGAAACAAAAAATGTTGACTTTAAATATAATGAAACAATCATTACCTTCAATTAATGATAAACCTTTATTACCACCAATTAATAAAAAGGAACTTGTATTTAAAAGTCGTAATAAAAAATTAAGAGGGACAATGCGAATGAAATTCAATTAAATGAAATGATATAGATACATATTTCTAAAACATGTATCTATTATGCAGTATAATATGACCGATCCTATGAAAGATAATATTGTAATGCCTAGTATTCTTTTTAATTATTATCCAGAATTTTATGTTCCAAATTATACGGAAGGCGACTTTAATATAATTAGAAAGTATCTGTTATATTGCACATTAGTTTATTATGTAGGACTTTTACTAAATAAACCAGTTATTGCAACAACATATTATAAATATACTTTGACATACAATATAGTATATCGGTATATATATTCATTTGATTCATACACAAGTGTAAAAAACATTATTACAGCAATGTTTATTTTTGATTTATTTGAAAAATTATTTTCCAAAGCAATATACGAAAGAAAATCATATAAATTGACAGATTTTGTAATAACATATCATCATGTTGTAATATTATTTGTATTTGTTACTGAACCAATGACAGATTTTACATGTGGCATAGTATATGGTGAAATTGGAAATATACCATTAAATGTTGAATATTGTATGCTTAAATATAAAGATGAAATTTTCCCAAGAGATTTAATATTAAAGGAAAAAATTTTTAAAATAGTAAAGGATATTAATATTATTGTGTATACAATAATTCGTATTGGTGTTTTCACATATTTTATATTATTTTTAGATTTTACTTGTTATTCAACATATTATACTTTTATTCCACTATATATTATGGGACTTGTATGGTGTAGAACTCTATTTAAACAATGGAAGAAAACCCGCGTTATTAATAATATTGTTGATTAATATTATAACAATGTAATATTTGATTTTTTTGGTTCTTCTGGCAATCTACCTTCAATGTTAGTTACTTTATCTTTAAGATTTGTAATTTCACTTTCTAAATTTGTATTTTTTGTTATTATTTGATGTTGATTATTCAAAACATCCAATAATGTTTTTTCTAAAGATTCTATTCGTGACTCTAACTGTTCTATTTTAATATTCTTATTTTCTGATTCTCTCTTATGTTTGCGATGAAGTTCCTGAATTGCTGAGTGATGAATTGCAAAAATTTGTGATTTGTCTATCGTATGAAAATCTGTAATTTCTTTTCCATAAAAGAATACATTATTCCATTTTTTTTCAAATTCAACAATATATTTAGATTTTGAAAATTGCTTTAATATGTAAGGTAAATCCACCTTTTTAATTTCTAGGTCTTTACATATTTCATCATTTCCACTAGGGTCATTAGATACATAAAATTTGCATCTTCCTGTGAAATTATCTGATAAATCTAAGTTCTCCATTGTTAAATGCCATTTACCATCTACTTCTTCCCATTCTGGATTTTCAATAACTCGCAATTCATCAGGAATCCAATTTTTTTGAATACTTACTGCATTTGGTATTATTTCTTTTACATCTTGTGCCATAAAACCAATTGTTTTCATTTCTTTCTTTCTCTTTGGATCAATATAGTTATATTCATATGTTTCAAGCTTATCAACTTTTTCAAGTGCAATATTATCGTTAATTGGTATTATATCTTTTTTTATTCGTCTATCACTACTATTTAAAAAATATGTTCCCAATCCATCAAGCCAAATACTAGAATCTGTCATTTTTATTCCAATACGCTGATTTGCAAAACTTGTGTAATAATCAGAATTATAATATGATATTGCCCATCCATGTTCATTTGCAGCGCCAGTATTGTAATCATTTGGGTCTTTTTTAATTTCTAAAGTATATTCTGGATTATTTGTTCCTATTCCTATTGTACCATTATTTTTAATTCTCATAATTTCTCCACTAGTGTTTGACTCATATGTCAAATCACCATCAATATTATTCAATTTAAATGGCATAGCATTTGAATTTAGAGTAACTGTTGATATGTTATCATTTTCAATAATAAGATTTGTACTTGCATCAGAATCTTTTATATGTAGATTTGCCGTTGGTAGAGTAGTACCAATACCAACATTACCTTGACTATTAATAACAAATTTCTCATTGCCAGAAATTTCTATATTACCATTAATACTTAAATCATTATTGATATCTGTTTTACTATTTATACTTATATCTCCTGAAAAAACACTTCTACTATTTACAGATAAGATATCTGTGATAACAATACTATTGCTTAAATTACAATCTGCAAAAGTAGTTAATGTATCTTTTAGATTAACTTTATCATCAAATGTTAAGTCTCCCTTTATTTTTTCACTATCAATAGAAATATTTCCATTACCTTTAATTTGGATACCACTAGGGTCAATTTTAACCTGTTCATTTCCCTTAATAAAGTCCATAATATTATATTAATAGGATAAAATAATATTATGCATTCGCAATTGTAGATTCTACTAAAGCTTGCATTGCTAAAAAGGCACTTTCCATTGCGTCAATTCTTGATTCTAAAGATGCAATTTTATTGGTTTTAATTGTATTTTCTTGCTGCAATGTATCATTCCGCCGAGAAAGTTCTTGAATGGCGGAGTGATGAAGTGCGAATATTTGTGCTTTGTCGATTGTGTGAAAATCGTTGACTTCTTTACCATAAAAGAATACATTATTCCAACTTTGGTCAAATTCAGCTACAAATTTGGTTTTTGTGAATAATGGTGTAGAACCATCAACCTCTTTGATTTGGACTTCCTTGCAGACCTCGTCATTTCCACTTGGGTCGTTTGAGACATAAAACTTCGCTTTGCCTGTGAAATTACCCGACATGTCTAGCTCAGGAATATCCAGAAGCCAGTTGTTGCTTGCATCTTCGGTCCATTGTGGTTCAGTTATTATTCTCATCTCGTCTGGTATATATTCGGTTTGTAATGAAACTGCATTAGGAACAACTTCCTTAACTTCTTGCGCTATGAATCCAATTGTTTTCATGGGTTTTTTTCCTGAAATATAATTATATTGGTGGCTTTCTAGTTGATTTACTTGGTCTAAAGCAATACTATCATCAATAAGAGAAATATCAGTTTTAATCCGTCGGTCACTACTATTGAGGTAAAAACTATATCCGGCTCTTGTTCCCGTATCTCCTGGTTTTATCCATATTGAACCCTCGACTTTAATACCAATATTTTCGCTCAAAAAGTTGCTGGTCGTCCATTGATTATCGAATCCAACCGCCCCATTCAGACCATTGGTCGCTTCGGAGTAAGTTCCAATAATATGTAACGGATGTTGAGGATTACTAGTCCCAATACCCACATTGCCTTCGTTTGTAATGACAAAAGTGTCGTTGTTAGATATTTCAATGTTGCCGTTCAGGCTGAGGTCTCTGTGTATGTCCACTCCGGTTGCAGGTGTGCTTGTCCCAATGCCGACATTGTCGTTAGTACCATCTACCATAATGGCACTGTTTGTAGGAATGTAAGCACCAGGTTCATCCCAGATTTCGGTAGCTGTAATTGATGAGGTTGTTGTAGGTCTGTGACTGTCATGAGTCCCCGCTCTGTTTAAATATATTATATCGTTTCTGCTGGGGTTATTGAATGCGGAATTCCAATACAATGTATACATAACTTCTTCTGTAGTGCCAGGTGAGTCTAAATAAGAAGCAGTTGAATTACCAATTAAATAACTTTCCGCACTTGCATTAGTGTTTGGAATACCCTGATTGTTTGAAAACCATACTGATGTACCTGTAGGTGTATTGCTGTGGTTGAAGCCATATGTTGTATTATCACTTTCTCCTTTAGCCCCCTCCACCTCTTCCCAACTACCCGAACCTTTTTTGCGCCATAGTTGTGCGCCCCACCATCTTGGATTACCAGAAGAAGACATACTGACATGGACTACAGTGCTTACTAACACTTTTGAATTTGGTGATGTTGGTTTAATTTTTATAACAAATCCATTCCCGTCTTCACGGCTATCAATTGGTTGCCAACCAGTTCCTGTTCTTACAACTTTTTCTTTGTAGTCTCTGTGGCGAATTTGCACTATCATACCATTTGCTATAATAGGGTCACCATTTCCGGATTGAACGCTTTCGCCATTTACAGATATTGTACCTGTACAGTTAATACTTCCTTCAACATCTAAATTATAATTATATGCGGGAGTTTTACCGATGCCAATTTTGCCATTGTAAACCTCCAAATTGCCATTCATACTTAAATCACCATTCATGTTTAAATCACCATTCATGCTTAAATCACCACCAATAAAAACATCACCAGTACTGTTCATAGAGATGAGACCTGCTCCTGAAATGTCAATACCACTAGGGTCAATCTTAACTTGTTCGTTTCCTTTAATAAAGTCCATTTAATATTATATTAATAGGATAAAATAATATTAATTATTCTGTAAAGATAAGACTAGGCTTTCTAAAGATTCTAATCTAACTGTTAGATTTTCAACAAGTTGTTCTAAATTATTTATTTTACTATTTTTTTCTGTAACTTCTCGTTTATGTTTACGGTCTAATTCTTGAATAGCAGAATGGTGAAGTGCAAATATTTGATTTTTGTCCATTGTATGAAAATCGGAGACTTCTTTACCATAAAAAAAGACATTATTCCATTTTTCATCAAATATCGCAAAATGTTTTAAATTACTTATAAGTACTCCCTGTTCAATTACCTCTTTTATTTCTACTTCTTTACATACTTCATCACTGCCATTTTGATAATTTGAGACATAAAACTTCGCTTTGCCAGTGAAAGCACCCGACATATCTAAATCCGGAATCTCCAGAAGCCAGTTGTTGCTTGCATCTTGTGTCCAAACGGGTTCGGCAATGATTCTCATCTCGTCTGGAACAATTTTTTTAATTATTGTTATTGCTTCTGGAATAAATGTTTTAACTTCTTGAGCAATAAAACCGATAATTTTATGTGATGTTGTTTTATCAATATAGTTGTATTTTTTTGTTTCGATATTATTAACAATAGATAATGCTTCATCATCATCAATTATTTCGATATCTTTTTTAATTCTTTTATCACTAGTATATACTGAACCCCCGCCATGGAAAATATTACCTCCACTATTAAAATAATTCAAAAATATTGCTGCGTCTTTGTTAGACTCAATATGTAGCCCATTTGTTGCAAATATATGACAGGATGCGGGGTCAGTTGTGGCCATGTTTTTTCCTATTGTTAGATGTTTGGCACTAGCGTGATTCCATGTTTTATATAATTGAATATAATTATTGGCACCTTGTGCGCCAGTTTGAGTTGATGAACCAACTTCTAACATACATGATGGATTGCTTGTTCCAATACCGACTTTACCTTCACTTGTAATAACAAAAGTCTCGTTGTTAGATATTTCAATGTTGCCATTTAAGCTTAGGTCACCAACAAAATTACTTTTACTAGTGACATCAAAATCTTTAGTAACTGATACTTTGCCATTCATACTAAAATCACCAGTAAGACTAATATCACCTATAAAATAACTATTACCAGTAACATCTAAATTATTGGTGATTGATACCTTATTGTTAAGTGATATATCACCAGTAACATCAAAATTATCTGATACTGTAACTTTATTCATAAAACTAATGTCGCCTGTAACACTATTACTATCCATAAATATGTGACCTGCTCCAGAAATATCAATACCACTGGGGTCAATTTTAACCTGTTCATTTCCTTTAATAAAGTCCATTTAATATTATATTAATAGGATAAAATAATATTAATTATTCTGTAAAGCTAACACAGAAGCTTCTAAAGCATCCAATCGTTGTTTAATAGAAGTGTTTTCTGTTTCTAAAGCAGATATTTTATTATCTTTTTCATTTAATTGTTTTGAAAGTTCTTGAATACCAGCATGATGAAGTGTAAATATTTGTGCCTTATCAATTGTATGTAAATCATTAACTTCTGAACCATAAACAAAAACTTCTCTCCATTTTTTATCAAAAATAAATGTTTTATTATCCGATTCGCAAGTAAGAATTAAATCTTTGCTGTCAGAATGGTCTTCTTTGTCACAAACAATAAATTTTACTCGTTTAGTACGGTTTGGTTTGTCTAAATCTAAATTATCAATAACAATAGTGAATTTACCATTGTCTTCCGTCCAGCTATTATCTGTTATTTTAAACATTCCATTTGGAATAAATTCAGTTAATATTGCGATTGCATTTGGTAAATGTTCATTGACATTTTGTGCGATAAATCCAACAGTTTTCATTGCGTTTTTTTTGAGAGGGTCTTTGTAATGATAATATTTTGGTTGTATATTATTTATTTGAGAAAGTGCTAGAGTATCAGGTACATCTTCAATTTCTGTTTTGATTCTTTCATCTGACACATTATATATATTGCCATTCATACCAATATTTCCATCACTTGTTGTTGGATTTATTAATAATGCATAATTTTTTGAACCAGGAATACCAGAACCAGTTTTCTTGTCAAAATCACCACTAGCAATATCAAAATAATTATCGGAACCATTACCACTATATGTCGTTGATACACTCTGAATATGAAGTGGAACCTGTGGATTGTTTCCACCTATACCAATATTTTTATTGAACATAACACCACTGCTTCCAGTTGAGGAACCATCATATTTAAAAACAATTTCGTTTGTTGTACCTACACTTCTATAGAAAGTAATGAAATTATCGTCAAAATCACTATATGAAGTAGAACCTGAATTTGTAAAAAACCCAACACCACCTCCAATTAAGTCGCCTCCAGCATTATGTGCCCCAATATGTAGTTTTGAATTACTTTGATTAACAGATGACCCGCCTCCATGTTTTCCTATTAAATTTAATTCAGCTATATTACTATTACCACTACTCTCAACATTAATTTTTTTGGATTCTATTTTAATTTCATTTTGACTGTCTGTAATATGTATTAAACTAGGATCAACAACAAGTGTATTTGGTAAACTATCATATTCTTTACTAAATTCCATAATATTATATTATACATATAAAAATAATATTATACATTTTTCGTATTCTTAAACCTTTTGAAAGAGAGAAGTTGATTCAGTATTTTGTGTTTCCTGTGTGTTATTCTGAAGTGTTGTAGTTTCCTGTAAAAGTTTTTCAACTGCGGAGATTCTCTCTTCTAAAGCAAGAAGTTTTTGGTCTTTTTCTTCGTTTGACTCTTCTAAAGCAAGAAGTTTTTGGTCTTTTTCTTCGTTTGACTCTTCTAAAACCAAAATCTTCGCGGATTTTTCGTCGTTCCGTCGCGAAAGTTCCTGAATAGCCGAGTGGTGAAGAGCAAAGATTTGATTCTTGTCTATCATGTGAAAGTCATTTATCTCTTTACCCCATAAATACACATTGTCCCATTTCCGGTTAAACTTAAATGACACTCTGTCAGTTTCTACTTGAATATCTTTCTTTGTTTCACCAAAGTAGAACCGGCATTTTCCGGTGTGGTTGCTTTGAAATAGAATGTCGCTTATGGTTAAAGTCCAACTTCCGTCAGTGCTTGCATTCCATACAGGATTTGTAATCTCTCTAATTTCATCTGGAATAAATCCTTTTTGAATAGAGACTGCATTTGGTAATACATCATTGACTTCTTGGGCAATGAAACCAATCGTCTTTTGCGTCTTTTTGTTGTATGGGTCAATATATCCGTACTCTTTACTCTCAAGTTTATTAACGAGGTCAATAGCTTTGGTGTCATCAACAATTGTGATGTCGTTTTTAATACGACTGTCACTAAAAAATTTTATGGAAGGAGCTGTAATATTATTTACATTTAAATACTCAGCATTAGCAATCTTTGCTACTGTTTCAGTAGTATGAGATTTTGCATGATTCATTCTAATTTGTGAAAAGATTGCATAACTATCTCCTTGTGTTGCTGTTATAACAAACCTGAAATTTTTAAATGGGTAATTTACATATGTAGTTGTCCTGATAGTTGACGAAGCTGGACTATTTACACTAACTCCAATGTATGTTTTTGGAAATGTAAATGTATAGTGTCCTTTTCCTTTATCGATGCCGTTAATTTTTGCAATTTCAAACCATTTAGTAGGGTCAGACCAATTAAAAGTTGAACTATTGCTACCTAAAATAGTGATATCTTTTGCAGAGTAATCAGTATTTTCAAATCCTAAAACAATATTATCTATGATAAATTCTTTATCATATTCATATTGAACCCACTCACCAACAACTTTTTGATAGTTATGATTATTTAAATAATTAGTGGTATAATATGTTTCAGTTGCACTTCCAACGTTTGGCACTCCATTACTATAGAGATAAATGTCATTAGATGACGAAATTGATTGACTTCTGTCAAACATACTATCGGCACTATTACGATAATTATCCCTATAGGCAATACGCCAATAGGCCGCGTTATAGTAATCTCTAAGTTTTTCTTTAAAATTAGCCTCCTCCGAACGTGAGCTTGAAACTCTACTTCTAATAAATAGTGGTTCATCTGAAAATGTTAATCTAATTTGTGGATAGATTACATATTCATAGTCATGCGACTTCATGGCAACAAATCTATAATGCTTATATGCGGTATTTGCATGATAGTAAGGCGTAATTTGTGATGTTCCATCAGGACCGTTTACCGCAGTTCCAAAATTAGTTTTTGGAATTGTAAATGTATACGCAGTTGTTTCTTTTGGCATATTAGTAATTGTTGCAATTTTAAACCATTTAGTAGGGTCAGACCAATCAAAAGTTGAACTGTTACTTCCTAAGATAGTAATCTCTTTTACAGACCAATCAAAACTACCTGAAAATCCAATATCAATACTTTCAACAACTCCAATATTAGCACATTCAACTTGAATCCATTCACCATTAACAACCCCAGTCGTTAGATTTTCTCCATGAGAGTAATTTGTTTCAGTTGCACTTCCAGCATTTGGCACTCCATTACTATAGAGATAAGTGCTATTAGATGACGAAATGGGTTGGCTTCTGTCAAACATATCATTGGGGTCATTTGTATAGCTGTCTTTGTTGGCAGAGCGCCAATATTGTTCGATATCATAGTCTATAATATTTTCTTTTGAATTATTTTGACTTTCTGTAATTGTGCTTGAAGCTTTAATGTTAATAAAAGATGAGTCTGAAAATGTAGTGGTTGTTGAGTTATCAGTGCCATAAACACTAAAACTAGTGTTTCCATCATTGTCATAGATATTAAAATCACCGCCACTAATAGAAACATTTTTGTTAAAACTGACATCGCCAGTGAAATCGGTTTTGCCATTGACACTAACATCACCAGATATATCAATTGTTCCATCGTTCAATAAAGAAAGTTTTTCATATGTGTTACCATTTATACCCCTCATAAATTTTAAGCCAGAGTCTTCTGCCTTTATTTTCCAATCGGTGTAATTTTCAGTGCCCCAATTAAGAGTAGGTCCAAGTCGTCCTGAGTCATATTTTTTAAATAGTAAGATTTCAGGGTTGTTACTAAAAATAGCTTGTGAACCATTCACTTGAAGTGGATATTGTGGATTATTTGTTCCAATGCCAATTTTTCCTTCACTTTTAACAACAATATTACTTGCTCCAGTTATTTCAATGCCATCGGGGTCAATTTTAACCTGTTCATTTCCTTTAATAAAGTCCATTTAATATTATATTAATAGGATAAAATAATATTAATTATTCTGCAAACTGGCAACGATTGTTTCTAAAGTTTCTAAACGATGTTTTAAATTTTCATTGCTTGATTTAAGTACTCCATTAGTAACTGCCATAATATTTACCTTATTTTCAAGGGCACTGATTTTTTTAGTCTTTTCTTCATTTTGTTTAGAAAGTTCTTGAATAGCAGAGTGATGTAATGCAAAAATTTGAGCTTTATCAATAGCGTGAAAATTATTAACTTCTTTGCCATAAAAAAATACATTATTCCAACTCTGGTCAAATTCTGCTATAAATTTTTTTCGCGGAAAGAGAGGCGTAGAATCTTCAGTTTCTACTTCTTTTATTTTTGTTTCTATGCAAATTTCATCATTACCACTAATGTCATTAGAGAGATAGAATTTCGCTTTTCCCGTATTTGTTTCATCCATAGTCAACTCACTAATAGTGATATTCCATTTATTATCTTTAAAATTCCATTCTGGATTTGTAATTTTTCTTAATTCATCTGGAATATACTGTGTCTGTATTGAAACCGCATTTGGAATAACTTCTTTAACTTCTTGTGCAATAAAACCGATTGTTTTCATCGGCCGTTTGCGCTCTGGATCAGCATAATGATATTTTTTGCATTCTAATTGATTTATTTGATTTAAAGCTTCGCCATCATTGACAGTTTCAATTTCATTTTTAATTCTGTAATCACTACCATGTAATAATCCATATGCGCCATATATATATGTACTTGAGTGAATACCAATTGGCAGACCATTTTCATAAGGAGGGTCATATGACGGAATACTAGTAAATATATCTGGTTCACTCCCAGTCCAATGTATAAAGTTAGATATACCATATTCAGGTTCTATACTAGTTGCATTTGGTCTTACATCCAATGGATAAGTAGGATTTGTTGTTCCGATTCCAACATAACCATTATTTAGAATAGTAACAGGTGTATTATAAACAGAATTATAACCAGAAATAATATTAAATGACCGAAGAGTTGCATCATTTAATTCACTATCACATTGTATTTTCCAATCATTTGAATGTGTACTATTACCCCAATTATTATTTGTTCGTTCTCCATTTGTAAAAAACTCAACTTTTGGATATAAATTACCAATTCTTAAAACTCCACTTATATCACATTTTTCTTGTGGAGTGTTTAATCCAATACCAATATTATTGTTATCAGTTATAACAAAATTATTATTTCCACTGATTTCAATATTTCCATTAATACTTAAATCTGTATTAATATCAGTTTTACCATTGAAACTAGTATCATTAATAAATGTTGTTTTTCCATTTATATCTAATAAGTTTTCGAAAGTAACAACTCCTTTAAATTCGGCATTAGAATTAGTAATAAATTTCTCTAAAACAGTGACATTACCATTAACACTAATATCTCCAGTAATTTCTTTACTATTTATTGAAATATGACCTCCACCAATAATTTCTACTCCAGAGGGGTCAATTTTAACTATTTCATTTCCTTTAATAAAGTCCATATAATATTATATTAATATGATAAAATAATATTATTTATTCTGTAAAGCTTCCTCTAAAGTTTCCATTTTAGATATTAGATTATTAATCTGATTTGTTAAAGTAGAAATACCATCTTTTAATAAATTTATTTCGTTATTTTTTTTAAAAATTTCATTTTCATGTTTTCTATCAAGTTCTTGAATGGCAGAATGATGAAGTGCAAAAATTTGTGATTTATCAATGGTGTGAAAATCATTAACTTCTTTGCCGTAAAAAAATACATTATTCCAACTTTGGTCAAATTCTGCGACATATTCTGTTATTGTAAAGGAATCACGAGATTCATCTGGAATCTTTTTAATTTTCACTTCTTTACAAATTTCATCATTACCAGATGGGTCATTTGATACAAAAAATTTTCCATTTCCTGTAAAATTACCACTAAGGTCTAAATTAGGTAAATGAAGATATATTTTATTATTGTCTTTTGTCCATTTAGGATTTTCAATTTTTCTCATTTCATCGGGTATCCAATTTGTTTGTATATTAATAGCATTTGGAATAACTTTTTCAACATCTTGTGCTAAAAATCCAATAGTTTTTTTATCTTTTTTAATGACTGGGTCAATATAATTATAGCAATAAGTTTCTAGTTGCTTTACATGTTCAAGTGCAGTATTGTCAGATACAAGACTAATATCTGTTTTGATACGACTATCACTACTACTTAATAAATATCTAGTTGTCCACAATGAACCATTTGCTTTAAGTGAAATATAACCACCTGGATGTACATTACTGCTTTGATAGAAATCATAAAAACCAGTGCCACTATAATAATAATATAACATTTGATGTTGTTGTAGTGGTTTGTTACTAACTATTTCAATTGGAAAATTTGGTTCACTTGTCCCAACACCTATATTACCATTTTTAAAACACATAATATTATGAGTTTGTTGTACTCCAAATTCATCATTATAGTAATTTTTAAATTCAATTCTAGAGTTGTTTATATCATCATTTGTCTCTATATCATACCAATTGCCATTTGTTTTTGTACTATTTAGTCTGATTAATTTTTTAATACCTGATTGAGTTGCCAATGTATCTCTCTTATTTATAGTTAATAAAGCAGAATCACTTTGTAAAGATGTTTGAGGACTATTTGTACCAATACCAACAAATCCTTCATTTGTAATAAATATTTTTTCATTATTATCAATTAGAATATTTCCATGTAAGTTAAAATTTCCATTTAAACTTGTATCAGCATTAATAGATGTTTTGTTGTTAAAGGTACTTTCTCCTTGAATATCTAAATTATTACTAATACTTATATTTCCATTTAAACTTGTATCAGCATTAATAGTTGTTTTATTATTAATATCTAAATCATCATTAATTGAAACTTTACAATTAAGACTTGTGTCACCAATAACATTAAAATTATCTATAATAGTTACTTTACCATTAAGACTAACATCACCATTTATTTTTTCACTATCAATAATAAGATTACCATTACCTTGTATTTGTATTGCATTAGGATCAATTTTAACTTGCTCGCTTCCCTTAATAAAGTCCATAATAATAATATTATAATAAGATGATAATATTATTTTCTAAATTAAATATAAATTAATATTTAATACATATTAAAATTGCGATGTTTTTTGGTCTTGATTCGTCACCAGAATTGCCTATAGTAATACCGTGGTTGTGGTTTGTGCTATTGCCTCCTGTGTTCCAATTTGAATTTCTTGCACCTTGAATATTACCTGAGCTACAATTACTTGACCAAACTCTGTTACAATTATATTCTCTTGCAGCATTTGCACCGTGGCTGTGATTTGCACTTTGATTTCCGGAAGAAGCTGAATGATTATGTTGTTTGTTTTCATCATCTTGTGAAGTACCAAAATTCCTTCCACTATCACGATTTGCAGATGTACCGCCAATTTTATCCCATCCACGAATAAATCTTCCTCTAAAATCAGGTACATTAAAATTAACACCAGAACCTCCATAAGTTGTACTAATTGCAGCATATAATTTTGGATAATCATTTATAGATATACTTCTACCATCACATGGTATCCAACCATTTGGAGCAGTTTGCATCGCAAATTGTTGAATAGCACCAGCAGGAAGAATGAATTGTTCCCAATGAGAAAGTAATTCACTAATTTTACGATAACCCTCAAATTGATCACTATTGTTATTATATCGTATTTGACCAAGTAAGCTTGTAGTAGGTCGTTCACTATCATTACCATTTGGAATTTTTATTGCGGTTTTTGATGCAAAGTCTATTTCGCCTGTTATATCAATATTGCCATTTATACTAATATCACCATCAATATCAATAGTATCATTAAGACTGATATCACCTGTCATGTCTGCATGACCATTCATGCTTAAATCACCAGTGTGAAATATATTACCATTCATACTAAAATCATTATTCATACTACAATCTCCATTAAATACAGTATCTCCATTAATGTTTAAATTTCCAACAATTTTATCACTATTGATATGGAAAATTTGGTTTTCTCCAGAAATATCAATACCACTAGGATCTAATGATAGACGATATAATTTTCCATTATTATACAATTCTTTTACTAAATCCATGTTTATTATATAATAATATTATTTGTTTAAATAACAAATAATAATAATTAAAAATAAAAAATAATTACTTATTTAAAAATGCTTTTTCAAGTGTTTCTAATCTACTTGTAAGCGAAGAAACTGTTTCTTTTAGAGAATCATTTTCACACAATAATTTACTAATACCAATATTATGTAATGGAATTATTTGTTCACTATCTAATGTAGTGAAGTTATTGATTTCAATCCCATATAAATATACATATTCATATTTCTCAGGAAAAAAGAATGTTTCTTTATCATCTTCAACTTTTAAATTTAATTCATCGCGTGTCATATCTTTTATTATACAATAATTATCAGGTTGGTCTTCTTTTTTAACAAAAAATTGACATACACCGGTTGTTGTATCATCCCAAATAATACCAGGTATTTTTACTCTATATTCCTCTCGTGTATAATCGGGTTCCCATACTAAATTAGTAAGTTTTCTTTTTAAAAAAGGTTTATCGTGAACATTACAAGTCTGTAATGCAACACAATTAGGAAGATTTTCTTTTACACTATCATCATCAAAAGCATAAATATGACAATTATTATTCCATTTTTTTATACATGGATATGCTTCTTCAAATTTACATGGACAAAATTCAATAACTTTTAAGTTTTTTATTTTTTCTAAAGTACAATTACAATCTACACAACAAACTTTATCTTGTTGCCTTTTATCACAACCAACAGTCATTATATAATTATATAATATATATTTTTTAAATTTTAATATTGAATATTTAATTTTATTTTTTCATGATAAATGCAAGTGTATAATATGCTGGTCTATTATCAAAAGATTCTCCGCCTCCAGTATCTCCTACAGTAATACCGTGGCTGTGGTTTGCGCTATTGCCTCCTGTGTTCCAATTTGAATTTCTTGCACCTTGAATATTACCTGAGCTACAATTACTTGACCAAACTCTGTTACAACTATATTCTCTTGCAGCATTTGCACCGTGGCTGTGATTTGCAGTTTGATTTCCGGAAGAAGCTGAATGACTATGTGCAGGTATTTGGTCTGTAGTAAGTGTGATAGAGTGACTACCACCAGTGCTATTGTTAGCACCAATGTCGCTTCCTAAAATAAATCTATTTCTTAAATCAGGTGTATTATTGCTGCCATCACAAAGAGCCCAACCATCAGGAACTTCAGAACCTGACCACATAATTATTCCACCTGGTGGAATAACACCACCAATATTATCACCATCTCTTAATTGATTTTGTGGAACTTTAATAGTTCCATCTACATCAAGTTTGTGTTCAGGATTATCTTTTCCTATTCCAATTTTACCACCTCTTATTACTAAATCATTTGTAAAATTTTCATCATCATTGCCATGTGTTTGTAAAGCAATATAACTGTCATTCCAGGAGTTGCTATCGCTATGCCAACTACTTATTATTTTTGCACTAGTATATGTTGAATAATTTGAATCAACTGCTTGAGCACTCGTTTTAAAAAGAATCATACTTTTTGGTATACCACCATTTCCACCATCCGACTGTAATAGAATAGTAGCGCCATTATCATTATCTGTTGTATAAATATGTAAATTTTCTTCTGCAGTATTTGATGAACCTATAAGTCCTATTCCAATATTACCATTTATATCAAGATTGCCGCTAATATCAATATTTCCTGTATTATCAATATCTAAATATGCAGATTTACTATCATCACTATCAAATGCATTTATAACTCTAAAAGTACCAGAAACATCTAAATTTCTTTCTGGGTCTTTACCACAAATACCAACTCTATCTTTGCCTGATAATTTAAGTATTTCATAATTTTTTTTACCAGTTCCACTATAACTATTGTGACCAATTAGATTAAATTTAAGTCCCCATGTATCTTCACCAACAATACCTTCGTGTGTAAGTGCAATTTGACAACATTTTGTTATTGAAGTAGTATCCGTGTTAGGGCTAGCTTCAAATTGTATTGTTCCTCCAATTCCATTGTCACGACTACAATTACCTGCTTCACGAATAATAATATTACCAGTATTGAAACCAAATCCATCTGTTTCACTGGTGCCATTCGCATCACCGTTATTTTCGCGTTGATGTTTTGTAATAATTAATCCTGTATTATCGCTACTATCTGCAAAAATCGTTTCTCCAGATATTGTTACAATATTAGGTGTTGTAGTATTTGTAGCAGTTAATGAAGTTGGTTGAATCTTAATAATGTTATTAATCGTATCTGTAATTTCTGTTGTGCCATCACTTCTAATAATTGTTCTTCCTAGACCTGAAACATCAATACCAGCTGTGATTTGGTCTGAATATGGTTCTCTGTTAAATATAGCATCAGAAACATCTATTATAACATGTTGCTGCATATTATTATATATATATTAATAATATGTATTGTTTTAAATAAATATTACACAAATTCTTAATTATTTTGTAAGTTTATAATTGCGGCTTCTAGTGCTTCTAAACGACTCTTCATACTATTATTTTCTTCTAATAGTGTTGTGATTTGCGTTTGCATTGTTTCTTTTTCTGTCTGGAGTGAATCATTTTTGCGCGAAAGTTCTTGAATGGCACTATGATGTAATGCAAATATTTGTGCCTTGTCTAATGTATGGAAGTCATCTACCTCTTTTCCGTAAAAGAAAACATTGTTGTATCGCTCGTCTATTGCTTCAAATGTGTTGTTGTTTGATGGGTCTAATGTAAGTTCTTTCATGGTTTCGTCATTGCCACTTAGGTCATTACTGAAGTAGAAACGGCATCGTCCAGTGTTATTGCTACTCATGTCTAAATTTGGTATTTGTAATTTCCATTTTGGATGCCACTCCTCAATAACAATACCACTTGGGTCAACATGCTCTGCACCTGAGGGGTCCACAACCTGAACTGCACTGGGGTCTATGATTTGGTTTCCGGATTCGTCCAAGACAGGATTACCTGACTCGTCTAGTATAGGTCCTTCTTCATATCTTACAGTTTCGGTGTATGTAGTCTTAGATTCGTAGCGAATAGTGCTGTAGCTACAATCAATCCATATAGGTTCAGTAATAATTCTCATTTCGTCTGGAATTATATTTAATACTTTTGAAACAGCATTTGGTAAGACATCATTGACATCTTGTGCTATAAATCCAATTGTTTTCATTTGTTTTTTTTTAATTGGGTCAATATAGTTATATTCTTTAGTATCTAAATTATTAACAATATCCAAAGCTTTTGTATCATCTACTGATGATATGTCAGTTTTAATTCTTTCATCAGAATTAAATATTAATGTTGCTTCAGTCCATATTGAACCCTTTGCTCTTATTGAAATATCATTGCGATTATAATTCTGACTATTACCAGTGAATGCACCATTTAAATAGTTAAGAGCGTTATTCCAATACGCATATGGATTACCACCTTGTGGAACAAGAGCTGAATTAACCGAATGACTTGTACTTCCAGGGTAGTCACCCGGAAATGTGTATGATTGTGTAGTATTAATATGTAAAGGTACCAATGGATTTGTTGTCCCAATGCCGACATTGCCATTACTAGCAATTCGCATTTTTTCTGTATTACTTTGACCTGTTGTAAATATAATGGGTTTATCTCTCCATACTCCCATAAGTAAAGCACCTGATTCAAAATTACATAATCCTGTACCATCAATTCCCATGTATGCCAATGAATTTGAATTTTCCCAACCAAAATAAGTAGAATTAGTTGCACTCGGTCTCTTGAACATTGCAACTCGCGCGGAGTTATCGTCTTGTACAGTTAATGCATCATTAGGATTACTTGTTCCAATGCCGACATTGCCATTGAGATTAATAGACATTATATTTGGCTTATCATATGAATTATTTCCATTGTGATTAAAACCAATATCTAAAAATCCATCATTGTAATTGGGGTCTCTTGTTGCAAAATAAAATCCAGAATTATGGTAAGGACTTGTTAAACCAAGTTTTTTGTATTGTACATCATATGGAGAAGAACGCTCAGAATTTTGCGCAAGTGAACCAAGTTGAAGCATTGATTCTGGTGCAGTTGTTCCAATACCTACATTTCCTGCAACAGGTTGAAGACATAAATTTTGGTTATATCCAACATTTTGTTGTATTGTTTGAATTTCTGCATAACTTGTATTTTTCATTTCTATATTAAGCTGATGGTTAAGGCTTGTTGTGCATGCTAATTTAAGTTGTCCATCAAATCTTCCATTACCTTTAGTATGAAATAATGATAGAGGCACACTTGTTCCAATACCGACATAACCACCTTTTACTACTAAATCATTCGTAAATGAAGCAGTGTTAGTTCCATGAGTTTGTAAAGCAATGTAACTATTATTCCAGTCTTCGCTGGCGCTATGCCAACTACTATATATTCTTCCACTATCCCAAGTAGATGCAGTTGAATCAACCGCGGCAGCACTTGTTTTGAAATGAATACTACTTTCTGGTATACCACCATTTCCACCATCAGATTGTAATAGAATAGTTGCTCCATTATCTTGGTTTGTAGTGTAAATATGAAGTTCTTTTTCAGGTGTAGATAGTCCAATACCAACATTTCCAGAACTGCGATAAACATTTCCAGTAGATTCACTCCATAAACTAGGATTAAATTCACTGCCGTTTTGATATAATGTGCCTGTTAAATTAATGTCTCCAGTAACATCTAAATTATACTGAGGGTCAACACGATTAATACCAACTTTCGTATTGGTTGAATCATTTATAAATGTAAAATCTTGGCTTCCGTTTTCCCAGAAACGGAAATGCCCTGTTGTATTATTACTACTTGAACCAATCATAACTTTTTTCGTTGGACCACTATCGTACCACGCAATATCATTAGTATAATTAGCGTTTCCACTTCCAGAATGAAATTGTAGTGCATTAGTTGCATTTGTCCCTGGTTTAACAATAATTGGACCATCATGAACTTCTAATTTACCTGTAGGGTCGTTTGTTCCAATACCAACATTTCCACTATTATAATGAATTTTAACACCACTTACATCCCAAACATTGCCGGCAATAGCAGTATTAATTTGTGTCTGTATATTATCATTAACTCCGTCTAGTTTGGATAATTCTTCATTTGTAATTGTAAAATTACCGCCACATATATCAATATTTCCATTCATGTGTATATCACCACTAACATTTACATCATTTGCATGAATTGCATTGATTTGTTTGGAAGCAGAACCGATATTTGTTAGGTTATTATTCACTGGAATAACATCGCCTGAAATTGTTCCGTTAGTATCAAAATTTAGAGTGCCTTGTATAGTTTTAATTCCATTAATTGTTTCGTCTCCTGTTTTCCCAACTTTTGCAGCAATATTTGTATTTATATCTGTAACAAAATTAGCGTTATCTCCAATGGCATCGGCTAATTCTGCAATCGTATCTAAAGCAGCAGGCGCGTCGCCTTTTAAAAGATTAAATTGTGTTTGTATATTACTACTAACGCCACTTAAATGTGCTAATTCATTAATTGTAATATTCGTTGCACTACCTAAAGTATTTGTAGGTTGTAATGTAAGATTATTAATAGAGATACCATTTGTGTCATTTAAAGTAATTTTGTGTGTTCCAGAGATATCAATGTTAGATGAATCAATTGCAACAGTATTGGTATTTGTGTTAGTATCAGTAATTGCAATGCCACTTGGGTCAATTTCAAGTTCCATCTATATATAAAATTAACATATTATTAATTTTATATCTTTTCTTTAATTAATCAAGTAAATATTTATACTAGATGATTATATTTATATCATTTTAATTTTAATTTGGATTTTGTAAGGCAAGAACAGCACTTTCTAAAGTTTCTAAACGACTTCTTAATTCATTATTCTCTGTCTGGAGTGTATCGTTCTTCCTAGATAGCTCTTGAATTGCCGAGTGATGAACTGCAAAAACTTGTTCTTTATCCAAAAAATGGAAGTCATTTATTTCCCTGCCAAATATAAAAATATGTTCATATTTTTTGTCCAATATAAAAGATTGGTTATCATCTTCTATTTTAACATTCAATTCAGCAGTGCTATTTTCGTTTAATGTTGAATTACTTATATCACTAATATTATACGCAAATATTTTTACATTTCCAGTCATGTTGCTTGAAATATCAATTGGTTCGGCAAATGTTACTTTCCAATTTCCTGATTCTGTTTGATTCCAAGAACAATCATAGCAATGTTTTGTAATATCAGGGATGTATTCAGTTTGTAGAGAAACAGCATTTGGTAAATGTTCGCGAACATTTTGTGCTAAAAACCCATATGTCTTAGTTTGCCTCATATTTCGTATGTCTTTATAGTTATATTTCATTGTCTCGATATTATTAACAATAGTTAGAGCTTCATTGTCGTCAACCATACTAATATCGCGTTTAATACGAATATCTGACGGTTGATATAACCGCAATGCTTTTATTGAATGTTCTGCCCATAATGAGAAACCTGTCGAACTACTATTGTATAGCCCTCCCAAAGTATTATTCCAAGCAGCATACCATTGGTCGACTGCTGGATTGGTAATAGTATTTGTTGCCCATCCACCCTCATAACTTGTTAAAAATATTATTTCAGGGGATTGACTATTAGGGATTACTGATGTTGAACCTTCAATCTTAACACCTTTACTAGAACTCGATTCAACCCAACTTGCTGCTTCACTCCATACACTGCTGCCACCACTAAATTCAACACCGTCCTGATAAAGAGTG
>Ga0129351_1000020_pt1 | contig 46977 bp, 38 predicted proteins | sample CPBDNA_8_FD_94423 | JGI IMG/M metagenome (GOLD analysis project Ga0129351, IMG submission 94423) | Freshwater to marine salinity gradient microbial communities from Chesapeake Bay, USA - CPBay_Sum_27_0.2_DNA | ecosystem: Environmental > Aquatic > Marine > Coastal | place: USA: Chesapeake Bay... | reverse complement strand
TACTGAAGCAGGTGATATTGAAGACTGGTCCGGTGGTAAGACTAAAGAAGAGTTGCGTCGTGAATTTGACGAGCAGGTAACTAAAATACGGGAAGCAAGAAATGAAAAGAAGTAAACTAATGGAAATTATTAATGAAGAAATAGAAGGTATAGTTGAAGCTTCAATGTCTCGAAAGTTCAAGAAAGCTACTGAAGCACTTTACGATGTTCAATTAAAGCAGCAGCAGTTACGTAAGAAGTTTGTAGCTGAAAAAGATCCTGCTAAGCGTGAAAAAATGAAAAAAGAGCTTATTGCTATGCATAAGGTAGTACAAAAGGTACAATCTGCATTTAACGCAGCTCTTATGCAAGAACCAGCTGGTGAGTTAGAAGAGTTAGATGTTCGAAAAGTTCATGGAGACAGACGTATTGATAATCCTGATACAGGTAATGCTGTTAAACTCCGTACTGCATTAAAAGCTCCTAAAAGTTCACGTGTATATAAAATAGCTAAAGATATGTATGATAGTTTAGCTGAAACTATGGATCATGAAGAGTTATTAGAAAAAATAGTATTCTATTATGATAAAAATAAAAAATTAAGACGTTTCGACGATAGGAAATAAAATGAGTATTTTAAAGAAGGTTTTTTCAAGCGGTGCTAAAGAGTTAGTACAAAGTGTTGGAGGTGTATTAGATAACCTAACAACGACTGAAGAAGAGAAGTTACAAGCAAAACAAAAAATGCAACAGCTAATCTCTGATTATGAAACTAAAATGGAGCAAAATATTACTGATAGGTGGAAAGCAGATATGAATTCTGATTCTTGGCTATCTAAGAATGTTAGACCACTTGTATTAGTATTTTTAGTAGTATCGACAGTTCTTATGATCTTTATAGATGCAGGCGCAATATCATTCCAAGTTGAAGAGAAGTGGACAGATCTACTCCAATTAGTTCTTATAACAGTAATAGGTGCATACTTCGGTGGCCGTACTATGGAAAAAAGAGGTAAGAAGTAAATAATTTTTCTTCCTAATATATATTTATATATAGTATGGCTAAACAAAGTATTAAAGAAGTAGTAGCAGCTGAATATATCAAGTGTGCTAAAGATCCAGTATATTTTATGAAAAAATACTGTATGATACAGCACCCGGTACGAGGAAAAATTAAATTTAATCTCTACCCATTCCAAGAACAATCACTACTAGAATTTAAAGATCATGATTATAATATCATTCTTAAATCCCGTCAGTTAGGTATATCAACTTTAACTGCTGGTTATTCGTTATGGTCAATGATTTTTAACGAAGATTTTAACTGTTTAGTTATTGCAATCAAGCAGGAGACAGCTAAAAACTTGGTTACTAAAGTACGTGTAATGCATGATTACTTACCAAGTTGGTTGAAAGGTAAAGTATTAGAAGATAATAAATTATCATTACGTTTGGCAAACGGATCTCAAATTAAAGCCGTATCAAGTTCCCCAGACGCAGGTCGTTCAGAAGCACTATCACTACTAGTAATAGATGAGGCTGCTTTTATTGATAAGGTTGATGATATCTGGACTTCTGCTCAACAAACATTAGCAACTGGTGGTAAATCAATCGTACTCTCAACACCTAACGGTACTGGTAACTTCTTCCATAGAACATGGATGAAAGCTGAATCAGGTGAAAATAAATTCAATACTATTAAACTTCACTGGACTGTACATCCTGAACGAGATCAAATTTGGAGAGATGAACAAGATGTTATTCTAGGTCAAGATCAAGCCGCGCAAGAATGTGATTGTGATTTTATATCTTCTGGTGCAACAGTTATACCTGGTACATTATTAGAATGGTATCGAAACAATCAATGTATTGAACCTATTGAACGTAGAGGTGTAGATGGTGCAATGTGGATATGGGAGTATCCTGATTACACTAAAGATTATATTGTTGTTGCCGATGTTGCTCGTGGTGATGGAGCTGACTTTTCAACATTCCATGTTATTGATATAGAGACTGTCACACAAGTAGCTGAATTTAAAAGCCAAATTGGTGTTAAAGAATTTGGTAACATGCTTGTCAATGTTGCTACAGAATATAACGAAGCTTTACTAGTAATTGAAAATGCTAACATCGGATGGGCAGCTATCCAACCAGCTATAGATAGAGGGTATAGAAATCTATACTATACCTATAAGCATGATGGTGTTGTAGATCCTGAGGTTCAATTACGTAAAGGCTATGATATGAAAGATAAGTCACAAATGGTGCCTGGTTTTACAACATCTAGTCGAACTAGACCACTTTTAGTTTCCAAGCTTGATATTTATTTTAGAGAAAAAGCCTGTTCAATAAAATCAAAACGATTAATTGATGAGCTTTTTGTCTTTATATGGAAAGGTAGTAGACCTGAAGCTCAACAAGGTTACAACGATGATTTAGTTATGGCATTTGCTATCGCTATGTATGTCAGAGATACAGCTTTAAAACTACGTAATGAAGGATTAGAATTAAATAAGCGAGCTATTGGATTAATGGGCTCTTCTGGTTACGATGGTATTTATGGACAATCGAATACTAATAATCATGAATCATGGAGAATGAATCTCGGTGATGAGCAAGAAGATATAACATGGCTTATATAAAGGATAAAAATGGCAGATAAATCATTTTTCGGAAGATTACAGACGCTTTTTTCTACAAACACTATTGTAAGAAAAGTAGGTGCTAATAAATTAAAAGTAATCGATGTAAATAAAGCTCAAGCTACTAATAAGTTAGCTTCTAATCGATTGGTTGATAGATATAATAAACTCCATAGTTCTAGTACTAACATGACTTATAATCAGTATCAAACTTTTCAAGTTCAAAGAATAAATTTATTTACTGATTATGAAAGTATGGATGAAGATTCTATTATATCTTCTGCTTTAGATATATATGCAGATGAATCGACAATGAAAAATGAATACGGCGATGTGTTAAGTATAAATTGTGAAGATGAAGAAATTCATGATATATTAAGAAATTTATTTTATGATATACTTAACATTGAGTTTAATTTATGGCCATGGATCCGAAGTATGTGTAAATATGGTGATTTTTACCTTAAGTTAGATATAACAGAAAAGTTAGGTATTACAAACGCTACACCATTATCTACCTATGAATTGGTTAGGGAAGAAGGTACTGATGAGCAGAGACCAGAATATGTAAAATTTACACACGATATATCAATGGGTGGTGGTAATCAATTTACAGAAAAAACTGAATATGAAAATTACGAAGTAGCTCATTTCAGACTTCTTTCAGATTCTAATTTCCTACCTTATGGTAAATCTATGCTTGAAGGTGCAAGGAAAAATTGGAAGCAATTAACCCTTATGGAAGACGCTATGATGATTCATAGAATTATGCGCGCTCCTGAAAAACGAGTATTCAAGGTTGATATAGGTAATATACCACCTGCGGAAGTTGATAACTACATGCAAAAGGTTATTAACAAAATGAAAAAAGTACCTTACGTTGATCCACAAACCGGTCAATATAATCTTAAATTTAATATGCAAAATATGATGGAAGATTATTATATGCCTATTAGAGGTGGACAGAGTGGTACAGAGATAGATACCTTAAGTGGTATGGAGTTTGGTGGTATTGATGATATCGAATACTTAAGAAATAGAATGTTTGCAGCATTAAAAATTCCTAAAGCTTTTTTAGGATATGATGAAACAACAGAAGGTAAAGCGACTTTAGCTGCTGAAGATGTTCGATTTGCTAGAACTATTGAACGTATACAGAGAATAGTTGTTTCAGAGCTTACTAAAATAGCTATCGTTCATTTATACTCTCAAGGTTATACTGATGAGAAGTTAGGTGCTTTCAACTTAACACTTACTAATTCCTCTATGATTTACCAACAAGAGAAAATATCTTTATGGAACGAAAAAATATCTCTAGCTGATAGTATTAAAGATAATCAGATGTTATCTGAGAATTGGATTTATGAAAAAATATTTGAGCTTTCAAAAGAAGAAATAGAAAGAGAGCGCGCTAATGTCATTGAGGATACAAAAAGCAAATTTAGAAAATCTGCAATAGAGGATGAAGGTACAGATCCCGCTAATCCACCTCTTGGACCTCAAGAAGATGATGAAGAATCATTTGAAGAATCAGGACCTATCGGTAGACCACCAGAAGGTATTAAATATGGAACACAAGATCATATTAGAGGTAGAGACCCTCTTGGTTCCGAAACGAGAAGTAGAGACGCAAGAAACAAAGATAGATCAATAAAGCATAAATTTAATGGTAGTCCACTGGCTAGAGAGTCTTTTGACGGTTTAATTAAATCTATGAGTAAGAGCACTTTATTAAATGAAAATAATTTGTTAGATGATGATTCTTTGTAAGAAAGTTGATATTTATAAGAGCATACAAATATATAGGGATATAATATGAAATCTTTAAAGCATAGTAAAGTAAAAAATGTTGGTGTATTATTTGAATTACTAACCCGTCAAATAACATCCGACACACTATCTAACAATAAAAAATCTCCAGCTATCGATATAGTTAAAGAATTTTTTAAAAAAGATACTGTTCTCTCAAGAGAATTAGATCTTTACAAAGCACTTCAGCAACAGAAGTATACTTCTGATTCTAAAGCTGAGAAATTTATTGATATCGTAATATCAGAGTATAAAAAGATTAATCGTAGTAAATCTAAACGTGAAAAGTATAATTTAGTACGTGAAATAAAAAAGCATTATAATCTAGAAGATTTCTTTAAATCGAGAGTACCTAATTATAGACTAAATGCATCTATTTGTAGTTTATTAGAGTCACATATAACATCAAACTCTATTAAACCTTCTCAATTAATGAAGTACAGATTCAATATAGTAGAGCATATTACAGGTACACAAAAATCTTCAAAAGAAGCTACATCTATTATTAGCGAGTACTCTAAGCAGGAAAAAGATTTACGTTTACTATCATATAAAATTTTACTTGAAAAGTTTAACGATAAATATGGTACGTTAACTTCTAAGCAGAAAACACTATTAAGAGAGTTTATAAATAACATTTCTAACACATCTACACTTAAAAAATATATGGTTAATGAAATAAACTCTATCTCTAAAGAGATTACAAAATTAACTAAATCTGTTACTGACGATATTGTTAAGGTAAAATTATCAGAAGTTAATTCTCAACTTGTTAATATAAAAAATGATAAAGTTGTTAGAGATAAACATTTAGTTTCTATGCTAAGGTCTTATGATCTAATTAAGGAGTTAAAGAATGTCGTTAAATAAAATTATTGAGGATATGATACAAGAACTTGAAGAGGAAAATGTAGATGAAATATCTACAACTCATGCAGGTATGTCTTATAATACTCCAAAAGCTTTCAAAAAGAAAAAAGATGATGAAGATGATCTTAATGAAAGTAATTTTATGAAAATGGCAAAACAATCATTTATCTCAGAAGCAACGTATAAAGATTATAAAAAAGATGATTCTGCTACTTCAAAGCAAAAAGTAAATCGCGCTATCAGAGAAATAAATAGTAGGTTATTTGCTATTGAGAGAATAATAAATCAAAATGTTAAGTTAAAAACAGAAGAAGGTGTTGATTCTTCTAAATACTGGAAGCCAACACGAAGTAACTTATATAAGATATCTGAGAAGATGTTGAGAATAAGTGAAAAGTTGAGAAAATTTTGATGAAAGATAAAAAGCAAATACAAGAAGAGTTATCCTCACAGGATACGCAAATGATCCGTGCCATAATTCGTAAAGAGTTAGCAAGGATTTTCTTCGATTTATATAGAAAACGAACAATGTGGGAGAGATCATAAGATGAAAAATCTACTAGTTGATTATACACCATTTCACGTCGAACCTGCTATGATTACAGAATCAGAAGTGGCTAATAATGGACGTGTTATTGTAACTGGCGTTCTTCAAAGAGCTGGTGCACCTAATCAAAACGAAAGAGTTTACCCTAAACATATATTAGAGCGTGAAGTAGAAAAATATAAACAAACAGAAATAGCACAGCGAAGAGCTCTAGGTGAATTAGATCATCCAGAATCTTCAGTTGTCAACCTACAGAATGTATCACACAATGTGTTAGATGTTTGGTGGAAAGGTAATGATTTATATGGTAAGGTGGAAGTCCTTCCTACACCTGCAGGGAATATTCTTAAAGAGCTGCTAGGTATGAATATTACTTTAGGTATTAGTTCAAGAGGTATGGGGTCTGTTAAGCAAATGGCAGAGGGTACAGTAGAGGTTCAAGATGATTTTGAATTAGTATGCTGGGATTTTGTATCTAATCCATCTACACATGGAGCATTTATGAGACCATCAGGTATTAATGAATCAGTTCAACATAAAACAGTTGACAAATATAGTAAAGTAAATAGTATTATTAATGAGATGTTATGTGACTTAACATGTAAATGCGCATTACCAAATCAGGAGTAGTAATGAAATTAACAAATATTTTAAAAGAAAATAAAAAGCAAGAAATAACTCGCCAAATTACTAAAGAAGATAAAGCAGCTATCATGGATGCAGTATCAAAATTTAATAATTTTGCTTCTTCAGTTTATAAAGTTAATGAAATACAAGAGATGGTTGGTGCTATAAAAGAATTAGCATCTGGTGCATCTGCTTTAGCATTGAATGAAACAGAAGATTGGTTTGATAGTGTAACTGTAAAGAGAGATATGAAAGAAGTATCTAACTCTGTTAAATTGTTTGAAAAAACTGCAAAAGAGATGACTCAACTACAACAACGTTTAGAATCTGTTTATGAAGATATGGGTAATAAGCTAGGAAAGTATTATGATATCCATGAAGCTGATAAAGGTGATATGGATGGTGATGGTATTGACGAACCAGATGAAGAAGAGTATTTAGATAACAAAGATGCTGCTATCAAAAAAGCTATGAAGATGGAAGCTATCATGAACGAAGGTTCATCTACAGAAGAGAAGCGTATTGCTATGATGGCTGTAAGAAAGCAAGCTAAGTATAGAGGGGTTGGTTTAGAAATGGCTATCCAAGATCAGATCAATGCTCTAGAAGACTTACAGAGAGATGCTAAACGAGGAAAACTTAAGTAAAAAGTTGCCTTTTAGAAAATCATTTCTTATATTTAGGTATTATTAATCATTTAAGTTATAAGTATGCAAAAAAGACGCAAAACTGGTAAACGTTATACTCCTAGAGATTTCGTTAACCCGGGCTCTCCATTAGGAGTAAAAATCCCAGATTCATCTGACTTTGCGCTTGAGAAAGGTTTAAGGATCTTCAAGCGACAATTAAAAGAGTCAGGTAAGTTACAAGAGTGTAAAGCTCGTAGAGAATACACTAAACCTAAAACAGCTCGTCGTAAGAAGATGAATGACGCAATTCGACGACAAGCACTTCAGCACAAAAAGGAGGTGGCGTTTTGGGGAGATAGGTCTTGGACTCTAATTGTAGATGGTAAGGCTATCTAAAACACATTAAATATAGTAAAAATTATTAAAAACACCGGAAAAATTAAAAACTTTTCCGGTTTTTTTATACCTTTAGTATATATGCATATATTTATATGTGTACAAAATACACTATCACTCTTAATATAGTGTAGCTACATAACAAATTTCTATTAAGGTTCCTAATAACCTTATTTCCAATTAAAATATACGGGAGACAATAATGTCAAAAGACTTATTAAAAGAGGCAATCGCTGACGCTAAAGCTGTACGTGAAACTGCTATCGCAAACGCAAAACTTGCTCTTGAAGAAGCTTTTACACCAAAACTTCAATCTATGTTATCTACTAAAATCTCTGAAGAACTCGAAGATGAGGACGAAGTAGAATTAGAAGATGCATATCACGCTGAAGGTGAACACGAAGATGAAGAAATTGCATCTGAAATGGCACACGGCGATGAAGAAGAAGTAGAAGAAGGTAACTACGAAGAAGACGTAGAAGCTGTAGCTGATGAAGAGGAAGAAGATGATTTAGAGCTAGAAGCTATCATCCGTGAACTTGAAGGTAGTGAAGCTATCGAAGAAGGTGCACATGAGGATGAAGAAGAAGCTGTTGAAGAATCTGTAGAGGAATCTGTAGAAGAAACAGTTGAAGAATCTGTTGAAGATTCAGCTGAATTAACTGAAGATGAGGAAATTAATCTTGATGAGATTATCAAATCATTGGAAGAAGCTGATGAAGAAGAGGGTGAAGAATTAGAAGAAGTAAATGAACTAGAAGAAGCTTACGCTACTATTAAAGAGTTACAAGCTACTTTACAAGAAGTTAATTTATTGAACGCTAAATTGTTATTCTCTAACAAATTATTCAAGTCTAACAACTTAAGTGAAGCACAAAAAGTAAAAGTTATTGAAACTTTTGATAGAGCTGCTAACTTAAGAGAAGTTAAATTAGTTTACTCTACGTTGACTGAATCGTTTAACGATAAAAGAGCGCCAAAAGCTAAAATAGCAGAAGGTCTTGCTTCTAAAGCAGTAAAATCTACAAAACCTTCAAAAGAGGTAATTGTTGAATCAAACGATCTAGCAGATAGAATGAAACGTCTAGCTGGATTATTGTAAAATTAAAATAAATATTGGAGACTAAAATGTCAAATATTTCAGAATTATTAAACGATGCTCAGTCTACTTACCGCCAACAATTGGCTGAGACTAAGCAATACGTTTCGAAATGGGAGAAGACAGGTCTTTTAGAAGGTGTTGACACAGATTATGAAAAACATAATACTGCTATCCTTTTAGAGAACCAAGCTCGTCAACTTATTTCGGAAAACTCTAAGACTGGTGCTGCTGGTTCTGAAGAGTGGAATGGTGTAGCTTTACCATTAGTACGAAGAATCTTCGGTGAAATTTTCGCTAAAGAATTCGTTTCTGTTCAACCTATGAATTTACCATCTGGTCTTGTTTTCTGGTTAGATTTCAAATACGGAACTGGTAGAGGTGAACATGATCTTAACAGTGATGTTATGGGTAACACATCAGGCTCTACAGCACAAGGTGGTCTTTACCAATCTGCTACTGATGGTGACGGCGCAAAAGCTGCTTACACATTAAACAAAGCAACATTCACTACAGGATCTACTGGTGCAATTAGTGATGACGCAACATTTACCGTTGCTGTATCTCAATTAACTAATATTGATTCAGATTTAGCTGGTGCATTCTATGCTGTATCTTCATCAGGTGTTATTTTATCTGATAATGCAACGCTTAACGCTGCAGGTACTACACTAACATTTACTGCTGATGCTACAATCGCTGCAGGTTCAGTTTTTGATATCGCTTACTACCAATCAGCTAATGATCAAGGTGCTGCTAACAGAGGTGACTTCGAAGACACTACTGGTGGTAACCCTGATAAAGGTGCTTCTGGTGATATCGGTATTCCAGAATTGAACGTTGAATTGAGACAAGAAGCTATCATCGCTAAGACGCGTAAATTGAAAGTTGTTTGGTCACCAGAGTTCGCTCAAGACTTGAATGCTTACCACTCAATTGACGCTGAAGCAGAATTAACTTCTATGTTGTCTGAATACGTTTCAATGGAAATTGATCTAGAAATCTTATCTATGCTAGATAACGCTGCTGTATTTACAGGTGAAACTTTTACGCTTGAAACAGCTGCTAATGGATATGCTCCTCAAGGTGTATCAAATGCAACTGCAAGATATGACTTCGGTACTTGGGCTCAAACATTGGGTTACCAAATGCAAAAAGTATCTAACAAAATCCACAAAGCTACTATGCGTGGTGGTGCTAACTTTGCTGTAGTATCTCCAGAAATTGCTTCTATCATTGAATCAATTCCAGGATTTGGTGCTGATACTGACGGTACTAAAACTCAATTTGCAGCTGGTGTAACTAAAGTTGGTTCTTTTGCTAACAGATACACTATCTACAAAAATCCATATAGAGCTACTGAACAAGGTATCTTAATGGGATTCCGTGGAAATCAATTCTTGGAAACTGGTGCTGTATATGCTCCTTACATTCCATTAATCATGACTCCATTGGTGTACGATCCAACAAACTTCACTCCAAGAAAAGGTGTGATGACTCGCTACGCGAAGAAAGTTGTTCGTCCAGAATTCTATGGAAAAGTAAGCGTAACTATCAACTAATTATAGTTACCATATCTAATAAAAGAGTCCTGAGAAATCAGGACTTTTTTTATTTGTAAAAGATTGTAACTCGATATTTATAACATATGGAGGACACTATGGCTAAGCAGTTTATAAATGGACCTAAAAATAATAAAAAAGGTTATAGATTTTTACTATCGTTAAATGAAGAACAAAAATTAGCGAAAGCAGTAATACTAGAGAATACGTTATCAATTATAAAAGGTAAAGCAGGTTCAGGTAAAACATTATTAGCTTGTCAAATTGCTCTCCAAGAAGTATTAGAAAAACGAAAGAAAAAGATAATAATAACGCGACCAACTGTATCCAAAGAGGATTTAGGGTTCTTACCTGGTGGTGTAGAAGATAAGATGGCACCTTGGGTGGCTCCTATTTATTCTAATATGTTTCAGCTGTTACGTAAAGAAAGAGTTGAAACTATGATAAATAACGGTGTGATAGAAATTGTACCTGTATCATATATGAGAGGTAGAACTTTTTTAGATAGTTGTGTTATTATTGATGAGTGTCAGAACTTAGATCATGACCAAACACTAATGATATTACAACGTATTGGTATCAATAGTAGAATGATGTTTTGTGGTGATACAGATCAAATAGATCTTAAAAAAGAGAGTGAAACAGGATTCAAATTTCTATCATCTGTAGATAGTGTTGCTGGATTACATACAATAGAGTTGTTAAATAATCACAGACATCCAATATTAGATGATGTATTAAAAGTCTATAAAGACTATAAACATGATAAAGGGATAAAATAATGGCTGCGGGTAGATACAATTTTCAAATCGAGCAAGGCTCTACTGTTGATTTTACCATAAATTATACAGATTCTAACAGTACACCAATCGACTTAACTGATTATGAAGCAAGGATGGATATAAGACCGGAAGCTGGTTCAGATACATTATATGCTACCTTATCTTCTAGTATAAACACTGATTTTACAGGTATTCATATGCAACCTCCTAATCCAGATGGTGCAGGCGTTCTACCTAAATCTTCAGGCTCATTAAGAATTTATATATCAGCTGCAACTTCGTCTGCTTTTGACTTTAGAGCTGCTCAATACGATTTAGAAATATATAGTGGTAGTGTACCTGTTACAGTTAATAAAATTTTAGTAGGTCAAATAAATTTAACTAAAGAAGTTACTACATCACCGTAATATGTCTGATTCACCTAATATAGTAAATATCACCGTCCCGGTTGGTAGGATAGAGGTTATCGATAATAGTAAATTATCGAGTCAAGTTATTATTGTCGATCTACCTGATAATGTTATAAAAATTCAGGAAGGTGCAACTACTAATATAATACCTACAACTACTGATACATCTACTATAACTACCGAAACAGTTCGTACTAATGTTATTCAAGTAATAGATCAAGGTCCTCAAGGAGTTAAAGGTAACACAGGAATTCAAGGAATCCAAGGACCTACCGGTCCAAGAGGGCCATACGGATTAGGTGTTAATATTTTAGGTGTTACCTCCTCTCAACATATTTATAACGAGACAATAAATGATATCGACGCTATTCCTACAGGTAGCTGGTATATATTAGAAGATTCAGCTGACAGAGGAGATGGTATATCTGGATCTATAGGTGACGGATTACTTTATACTGGTCTACCTTGGCTTAATACAGGAAAAATTCAAGGTCAAGACGGTGATCAAGGAATTCCTGGTCCTGGTATAAATTCCGTTAGTTATAATTCTGCTAACGGATTACTTACATTTCAGCGAGATGACGGTGTTTCTCTAACACCTGTAGGGCCAGTAAATGGTTTGGATGGAGATGATGGAGACGATGGAGCTGATGGTGTTGGTATTGATACTATTGAAATCGATAATTATAATCTAATGGTAAAATTAACGAATCAGGATGAAGCTGTTTCTTTAGGTAATATCCAAGGCCCACAAGGTCCACGAGGTCCTCAAGGTCCAAGTGGAGGAGGTGGAGAGGGTTCAGGCGGTACAGCTGCGTTAACATCTGCTATAACAGTAGGTAAAACAGTAGGATTTTTAGAGAAAGGTACAACGTTAAATATAGGTACAACCTTTCAGCAAATTATGGAATTAATATTCGTAGAACCTTACCAACCAGCTGTTGGTGAAGTCTCATCACTAACTGTAAAAAATGGTAGTACAACAATATCTAATAAAACTATAAACTTTGGTTCTAGTATTACTTTTAATACAGTAGCATGGTCAAGAACAACAGGGGAAGGTGGTACTTTACCTTATATAACACAGGTGTATGCAAATAATGAAACACCAAGTTTTAGTGTATCTGCTGGTAATGATAACACATCACCATTCACATTTTCTTCTAAGACATTATTTATAAATCCTACTGATCTTAAGAATAATAATGATTCACATCAGATACGTGTAAAAGCTAATGCGATAAAAACTGATGGTAGTTCTCATGCTCTTACCGGATTAACTGTTACAGTAAACACCCCGAGATATTTCGGCGGTACAACAGTAAATATTAATTCCAGCTCAACCCAAACACCTGCTGGAATTGCTTCAATTAATTCTGTTTTAAATAGCATAAAAACACAGTCAGTAAAAAATCAAGTAAGTAAACAAACAAAATTTACAGGTAATTCAAATACAACAAACGCATCTAAATATGTATACTTTGCTATACCATCCTATCTTGGTAATATTACTGATGTTAGATATTTTAGTAATCCAGGTACTAATCAAATGACTACTATAGCTCAGATAATAACAGATTTCAATTTTAGTATTGGTTCACAATCATTAAAATTTGATATATATAAATTTGATATACCAGGTGCAATACCTAGCGGTGAAGAGGTGACGGTAAAATAATATGTCAAATTATAAAGTTCTTTTTACAGGCGGATTATATATTAATAATAATATTATTCCTTTAGTACATATTGATAATGTTCAAGGTAACGTCCGTATCGTAGCTTCCCTATCTACTGTAGCATCGGAAATTCCTAGTGCACATAGAACAGCTGGTATGATTATTAAAACAAGTAGTAATAACAAATACTACATGTATAAAAACAGTAATATCAATAACTTTAGTACACAATCCAATTGGCAAGAGTTAGGCAGTGGTAGTGGTGGTAGTGGTACTACAGGTGCTACAGGTGCATCTGCTTATGAAGTTTGGCTATCTGCTGGTAACTCAGGTACAGAGCAAGATTTTATTGAATTTCTTACCGGTACAGAGTGGACAAATGGTACAGGTTCACCTAATCCTGCAAACGGTGCTATAGGTGATTTTTACTTAGATACTAATAATGGTGAAATATTTAAAAAGACAAGTGCATCTGCTTGGACAAGCTTAATGTCTATCAAAGGTGCTACAGGTGCTACAGGACCACAAGGACCTCCAGGTTTAAATGGTCGACCCGGTGCAGCTGGTACATCTATTCAAACTATTACATATAGTGATACAACAGGTCGTTTAACAATTACGTTAGATGATGGATCTACACCTATAGTAACATCACCGTTAACAGGTTCTGATGGAGCTGCAGGTAATGATGGAGCTGATGGCTTATCACTTTCAATAAAAGGTACAAAAACGGTATCGGAAATATTAGCACTTGGTTCTCCTAGTACCGGTGATCTATATATAGCATCTAATTCAGGTACTGTCAATGGTGTAGCAACCGTTGCTGGCGATGGTGTTGTATGGACTGGTGCACAATGGAGTAATGTTGGTGGTATTAGAGGTCCTCAAGGTGAAACAGGTGCAGCTGGAGCTAATGGTACAGACGGAACTAATGGATCACAATGGACAGCTGCCTCAGGTGTACCTGATAACTCAAATGGTGATGCAGGTGATTTTTACTATGATACAGCTACTGATAAAATATACAAAAAAGGTGCTTCTGCTTGGGCTGAAATAACTGATCTTACTGTGTTAGGGTGGGAAGGTGCCTCATACGATAACTCTACTGGACAAGTAACCTTTACTCACGCAGATCCACAATATACATTCACAACTGATGATATTAGAGGATCAGATGGCTCTGCAGGTGCAGCCGCAACTATAAATGTTAATACTGTAGTATCTTTACCTGAAGGTTCAACACCTACAGTAACGAATGTTGGTACTACTTCTGCAGCTTTACTTAATTTTGGTATACCTGCAGGATCTACTGGCCCTCAAGGTAGAGGTATTTCTACAGTTGACTATAATAGTTCTACCGGTCTACTCCAATTTACTATGGATGATGGTAGTGTTGAAGATATTGGTTTTATTAACGGTGCAGACGGAACTAATGGGGCTGATATATCATCTGCTGCAAGATCCGGTGATGACATTATCTTTACATTAAATGATACCGATTCAACACAAGTAGTATTAAGTGACATTATACCAGCACTAAAAGGTGATACCGGTAATGCAGGACCAGGTGTTGAAACAGCTGAATTCTCCGGCGATGATATAGTATTTACTTTATCTAACAACGCTGGTACATTTACATTAACCGGAGCTAAAACATCATTGAAAGGTGATAAAGGTGAAGCAGGTTCTGGTGTTAGTATAATAGCCACCACAGGGTCAGATTATATTGCAACTTTAGATACTACAACACTTCAATCAGGTAGTATGTTTATATTAGATGCATCTGGAGATGCTGGTAATGGTATATCTGGTTCAGCTGGTGAAGGTGTTGTATGGAGCGATGAAGCTTGGTCTAATGTAGGTGCAATCCGCGGCCCATCGGGTTCGCAAGGCCCTACCGGTCCTCAAGGTGGACAAGGATCACCAGGACCACCAGGTGCACAAGGAGCTACCGGTGCATACGTTTCACAATCATCTTTTTCAGGTGATGATATTGTATTTACCCTATCTAATGATGATACAGTTACACTTGAAGACGCAGCTACAAAACTAACTGGTTCGACACTCCATGCGACCGGTCCTTTTACTGCAAGTATTATTAGTGCAAGCACTAACATAACAGCTTCTGATTTATTAATAATTAATGATCTAGCTGTTGGTGATGATTTATTTTTAAATAGTACAGGTAAAATATTTTTTGATGGTGTTGATGGTAGTGAGTATATAACTAGTCCTACAACAGATATACTTGAAATAAATGCCAATAATAAAGTAATAAACGACTCAGATCTACAAGTAACTGGTAATATAACAGCTTCTGGTAATATAAGTTCCAGTGGAGTTATAGAAGCAGATACTCTAACTGCTAATAATTTAGTATTTAATCAAGGTGCAACTTCAATAAAAATAGAAGCGCCTGATGAAGCATTCTACACTGTTGAAGGTTATGGACGAGAAGGTGCTGATATTACTATAGAGGCTGGTAGTGCATACGGCCTAGGGCACACAGGTGGTAATTTAATATTACGTCCAGGTTTTGGAGCCGGAACTGCTGATAGTGGTGATATAACATTGCATACTGTTGGGAGTGGAGGGACAGGTGGATCTGGTTCTATTTTCCTTACTGCACCTATTACTCAGATTAGCGATAATTTAAATGTTTTGGGTCAAATAACAGCAAGTGGTGTTATTAGTGCAAGTAATATAGTATTGGACGGTATACCTAATTTATCTGCTTCCCTTGCTGCAGCAGAAGCTGGAGGTGATGATTTAGGTAATCACACCGCTGTACAAGCTCTTAATATGAATGGTGAGGATATAGTTAATGTTAACAACATAACCTTCTCTCCTGGAGCTACTTCTATTAAAATTGAAACACCTGATAGGTCTTCTAATGCCGATGGAGCTGATTTAACTATTGAATCAGGTCATGGATTCGGCCCTTCAGGTGACGGTGGTGATATAAAAATAAATGCCGGGCCTGGTTCAGGCTCTGGTTATGGTGGTGATATTATAATATCTCCCGGAGCTCACGATTTTTCCTCTCAATTCTCAGGTTCTGTAAAGTTACTATCTGATAAAGTTACTATTGAATCTGCTACCTTTGGTGAACCTGATTTAATTCTTAAAGGAAATGTTAACTCTCACATCGGTTCACCCTCACTGTTTTTTCAACGTGAAAGAGCAGACGGTACGGGGTTAACAGATAACACTGTTATAGGTCAAGTATTCTTTAACGGTACAGATGCATTAAGTAATGACCAGACATACGCTAGAATTATTAATATAGCTGATGATACTTCTAATGGTAGTGAGCGTAGTACGTTAGATTTCGATGTGAATACTTTAGGTAATTTCACCCTTCGTACAGGACTGTCTCTCCACGGTGGTGGTATTGACGATGAAAAAACTTCTTACCGTATTGATGTGAAATTAGGAAATCCAGGTACAAACTCTACTTCAAGAACTATAGTTCAAGGTAGATTGGAAGTTGATGAAAGTATAACTGGTTCTGCTGATATAAGTGCAAGTGGGTTATTATTCGCTAGCGCATCTCACGCCCCTACTCACTACGATGATTTACGCTCCGTTATCTATGATAAAGCATCAGGTAGATTTTACTACACAGGTAGTTACGGTGTAGGTTCACAAGCTGGAGGGGGTACAGGTGATGGAATATTTACTACTGTTGGTAACGAAAAACTAACAACTAATCATTTGAATATATCCGGTACTCTTGATATACATACATCAAGTAATGCATTAGTCCAAGTATTAAATAACGAGCTTGTCAATGGAAAAGTTTTTTCACTATCCGGTACATCTTTTTATGAAGGAGCTACTAATACACAACTAGGTTTAACATACGGTACAGCCCTATCAAAAGATTGGTTTACCTTTACTGGTGGTATCCCTAGGTTAGGTATTAATGCTAGTAATCCGGAGGCAATGATTCATCTATCACAATCTCATGGTAGTCAACCTGAAGTAAGATTTGATAGTGCTTCCGTAGCTCTAAAAATTGGTTTAGATAAGGTAGGTGGTTCTTATATATCTTCATCTAAACTAACTCTAAACAGTGATGTTCAGATCGCACCTGGTGCTAGCTTTACCTTCAATAACAGTGGTGATGCTGAATTGACAACAGGTACAGCTATACTTAAAATAAACCCATCAGGTCAAGGAATAGGTGTTGTACAGATGCAAAGTAGTTTGCATGTTGATAATGATGTAATATTAAAAGAGCAGGTAATAGCACGCGGTTACAGTCTGTCTGGAGCTCCTGAATTTATAGATAACACTTTATATGAAGAAAATGGATTATTAAAATGGAATGGTAAACCAGTATTAACAAGTCCTTGGGATTATAAATTGCCTACACAGGGATTAACTTCTAACAATGACTTTTCTATTACCACAATTCAACCTTCAAGTAAAGTTATTTTTACTACACCATCGATTGAACTTAATAGTGCTATTACAAGTAGTAATGAATCGATAAACTTTGATGTACCATTTGCTGTTCCTAAATATAACTCAGAAGATGAGGTCAAGCAAATACCAACAGCTAGTTTACGAGGTGGTGAACTAGTTTATGTACAAGGAGAAGCAGGTCCCGTTGATGTACTTACAGGGATTAGTAAATTTGGTCCTGGCGGTACAAATACTAACATTGAACACAGCCTACATTTTCCAGAAGCCGGATACTCAGGTTACGGAACTTACAATGCAACTAACTTAAATAATACTATTGTAAACCCTGAAGGTAATAGAATATTATTATCTGGTGTATATGATTGGGATGCTGGTAAACGCTTTTCTGTTTACAGCCTTTCCAATACCGGGCAACTGCGTATTGGTAGAGTTATAAAGTATGATGCTGAATTACTGTATATATCAAATATTTCAAGTCCTGGTTGGGCAACATTTACAGGGACTACACGACCACTCATTGTATTAACAGTTATTCGCGGATATGATGGATCACCTGTACAAGCCCATTCAGGAGGTATAGCAACCTCTTTCTCTGATAACAGACCTTCCGGTACAGTAAACAATATGGCTATACGTACGGTACAGCAGCAAGTATTAACAGCTGGGCAAATGTGGATGTGGCAACCATTTACAGATACATGGAGAAATATTCCTACAGGCTCTCAGTATTTAGAGCCGGATAATAGTTAATATGATTAAATCTTACAAAATAAGAGTTACAAAAATTGACAAATTTGTTTTTTTAGATAAATATGTTAAAAATACTAGCATTAAAATAGCTAATACATTTCCTACTATACCTAATGTATTAATATTGCATATGACAGTAAAACAACTTGATATGTTATTGCGTACTAACCTAGTTGCAAATTACTATGATTTAGGTAAAGATGAAGTAGTTGAGGATATTGATTATAATAAATTTGCTATATATGAAAAAGGCGATTTACCAGATGTTGGTGTAGAAGCTGCTACATTAAAAGGGATGTTTGGTTTAAATCCTACAGAGCCTAGTATGTCTTATGTAGATTATTACTACAGCCTAGGTTCTTTTTCACAATCATATAGTATAGTAAATTCCGCTAAAGATAATGTACCCGATTTCATTGGTTATGGATCAAGATCTAGTGATTACGATCATACTCTTACTGAAGGTGAGATGTTAGCTATCGGAACATGCATTATTAATAATTTTGATATGATGCCTAAAAGTTGGGGATTGTGGAGATTAACTATACCTAATGAGCGTATTACAGGTAGTATTGATTATTTAAGTAATGTAACTTTAAATGAGTTATACCCTGTTTCTGAATTTCCTGATGGAATTCCTGATAGCTGGATTAATCCTGACTTAGAATTAGGTATACCTGAAGACGTAGAAGAGGTAGTAGATGATACACCGGAACCACCAGTAAGTGAAAATGTGTTAGGTGATAGTGATATACATAATATTACTTTAGATAATGGTTTTAATTTAATTTCTACATTTATAGATACTACTGGTAGAACTGCATATGATATATTTTCTGGTAGTTTATATGATACAACTACTAATGCTTACGTTTTACCGAGCCGTGTAACAAGTTCAGCTGTATCGTTAGATATGAGAAATGATCATGGATATTTAGTTTATAACAGCTCTTTAGATACTAAGTATATTATTCTTAGTGGTAGTGTGGTTAATAATACAACCGCATCGTTATGGAGAGTATCACCTACAGGTGACGATGGTTTTGCAGAAGAAGGTGGTGTTTGGGCTAATCAAATACCTGTTTACAGTACAGCTCCATTTACAGTAGAGGAACTTTTAACTTACAATGAGACATATAATACTCAATTTAATAGAGCATTTATAGGAAATATAAAAGTTGTAACTGGTGAATTTTGGAGTAGTACCTTTAGTTCTTTAACTAGAGATATTCAACCTGGAGAATCTTTAATAATATCTCTGACTAATGCCGTACCTGCATCAACTTTACCTGTAAAATTATTATTTCCTAGCACAGCAGAAGGCCTTCAAGCAACTCAAGTTATTCCTTTAATACATGGTCCAAATCTTATCAGTACTTACATAGATATGACTACAAATGGTAATAATAAAATTAATTCATGGAATCAAATTATTAATACTAGATTATTTTCAACCACAGTAGATTCACCTGAAAACAGAGAACCTAATCCTCAATCAGTTATTACTCAAATAAAGGATAAGAACAGAATAGAACATAACTATGAATCCTCACCTATACTTTTGATAAAAAATGGAAACGGTGGTATTATTGATTATCGACAAAGCGATAAATATGACGGGATAGGACAGTGGAATAATTATGAAGGCCTACTGGTTAAAGTAGATGGTAGTGGTTACCAGCTACGTGTATCGGGTTCAGTAATAAATCGTTTCACTCACACTTACGGTGCTGGTAATCATATAATAGGCTTTCCATCTTTAGAAGAAATTAATGCAGTTGATTATTTTCAAGGTTCAGAAAATGTCATCAGACAAGTAACGAATAATGATGGTAAAGCTTATGTACCTGGGCAAGGGTTTAATGGTATTGGTAATCTAGTACCTGGTCAGGCTTACAATCTTAGTACTGACGGTAACGTCACCGTTAATATAATTAATGATGTAGGTATTGTAGGCTGTACAAACAGTAGGGCTTCTAATTACAATCCTTCAGCAACAATTGATGATGGTTCTTGTAGAATATACGGCTGTACAGTTATAGGAAGTTCCAATTACGACCCGGAAGCAACTATTAATGATGGGTCTTGTCAATTATTATCTCGACAAGTAATTCCTATTTCCCTCGGCTGGAACCATATTAGTACTTTTGTTGATATGAGTCAAGAGCCTTTTAATTCGTATACAATAGGTCAATTATTTGATAATAACTTTTATTCAACTGATGATCCATATCAAGTGAGTGAAGCTAACTTAATTGGTGGTAGTGGTATTGGATTTGCTAGGCAACATGGTAATGGTAATGACGCGCCTATTCTAGATTGGACATCTGGAAGTCTTGATACTAACGGCGTTCAACTAAAAAACGATGCAGGTATTGAAGTGTTTTCATTGAATAGTGGGTTCTTACATTTAGTTGGTAATCTTAAGATTACTAATGAAATTGTATTAAGTAATGGTATAGGACTTTATTCTTTACCTGTACCTACACCTTCCAATATAAGTATATCTGATTGGATTGCATTTAATGAAACATTTGATTCAAACTTTCAAAACAAATTTGATAAAATTTATGGTACAGGAGTCAGTCCATGGCCATTAGCAGGAGGTTTAGAAACATTTGAACCCGGTAAAGGATATTTTCTTTCAACAACTCAAACCGGATTAACTATTCGTTATAATGTTGAGAAGGTTGAAGGCTGTACTAATAAGTTTAGCTCTAACTATAACCCTAAAGCTAATGTAGATGATGGATCATGTTTACCACCTCCTAGCAATGCTATTGCAACTACACAAGTTATATCTCTACCTCCACAATCATTGGTAAAAACTGTAAACGCGTTTGATATTAGTATTAGCATAGATACTAATAGAGATTTAGGTGAGTTACTAGAAGATAGTTTATTTGCTGAAACTGATTTAGATATATCCTCTATTATACCTACTGCAGAACAACCGGGGATTTCTAGTGTTGTAACTAGTATATTTGAAAGAAAGGCACCTGAATATCCACTCTGGACTACCAATAATCCATCATCGAGAGACAATCTAGGAACTGTTAATAAAACAGGATCTTATAGAGTTCAATTAAACCCATTACGTGATCTTACTAAACGTTATGAATTTAGATTACCTGGAGAGGTATCTAGCGATATAAATTTCGTACACACTTTCAATCTCACAGCTGGGATAAATTTTATTGGTGTACCGTGGGGTAATTTAGGTGTGTTTGACACCGACCTTGCTAATCAATATGCTTCCGCTTTAGATGTATTTATCAGTATTGGTGATAAAATAACATATGTAAAAACTAACTCAGGAAAAACATGGTTCCCGCTGCTAAATACCACAGATATTAAGATGATACCTGGTGAAGGTTATCAAATTAAAGTAACACAAGATGCTTCTGTAAGTATATCTGTTGCAGATATAATTGATTTTACTAAATTGAGATATTTATAACAGTAACGAGGTTGTAATGTATAAAAAAATTAAAGATTATATTATCAGTACACCTGAAATGATTTCGTTTCAGGATTATATAGATAACTACCAATATACAAGTGATATTACAGGTGCTAATGTAGATGTATGTATAACAGATAGTAGTTACGATATAATGCATTATGAATTTAGAGATAATATCCAGCTAGTTGATTGGGGATATCTATTAAATAATCCTAATTGTACTTTTGAGGAGTGGAGAGCTCAAGATGTTACATATGAAGAATTAAATAGTACCATTGCAAGATACTTTCAAGAGATTTTAGATGACGCTGTTTCTCAAGGTGGACTCCGAGCTTATCATCCTGAGAAAAAGAGAATGGTGACAGAATGGTCCCCATTTACTCTCTCTAATTACAATTATAAAGGTACATATAGTAATAAACTAAAAAGGGATGGTTTAGATTTACGCTTAGGTCATTATATGACACTTCAAAGTGTATCTTCACATGGAACTAACTGTTTATCTAATATTGTTGGTAAAACAACTGGTTTAGCAAAAGATGCTCATATATACTTATGGGGCTACAAAGCATCAAGTACATATAAACATAACAAAGATCTAGGAATTGCAAATATAACACCAGCTGCACTACTTGCACAGTGTAAACAGAGATCAGGTATACGGAGACCAACTATACACTCAATGTCATTAGGTATAACAGGCGATCCTAATTTGCCTGCTAGAGCTAACATGGTTACTAATCTCAACGTTGCTCCCATCATTCCATCTGCTGTATCTCAGAGTTCAACAGTACAAGGTACTAACGGTGATATAGAAATTACTATACCAGACGTAGTAAAAAAGTTTTGTGAAATTGCTACACGTGTTACAGCGTCAGATGCGAATACTTTATCAGGTATAGATAGTAGCAAAAATGAGACAGAAGGTACTCCTATAGTATTTGAATACTCTGGCAGCTTGCGTTACGACCGTGAAACATTACTAGAGCAAAATGAAATAAAAGATTATATTGAAAAAACTTTTAATTTATCTAGTCACCTTAATTATTTACAATCTTTGAATACAAAATTTTATGACGACGCCGATTTTTACAATGAGGCATACGTACAAACCATTAATTTACAATATGGTGTTCACCCGCTACCTCGTACAATTGATGATCAACTTGATAAAGATAGTTACGATGTATTCTACGATCATGGCGGACATTCATTCCGATCAGCAGGTAATTCACACTTTAACACAGATTTTCTGTCTAACATGGAAGCTAGAAAGAAGTATATCGATGAAAATTTTTTAGGTGGATTTGCTAACACGCTTGCGTATGAATCAGCATCCCTTATTAATACTAGAGAATATACTTTGAAGGAGGGTTTAACACCTACCAACGAACCTATTATAGGTGTACGTTCTACCTCTAATTATAATTATTTAGATACATTAAAAAATCTTCCTAGTAAAGGTATAATAGAGCGTTCAGGAAGCCTAACTCCACATACTGCAATAGGATACAAATGGCCCAAGGTATGGAGAGTAAAGCCTGTTTGGTCTAATATCGGTCTTAAAGATGTGTGGGATGATGGTACAACATCGTTTATTTCTATGAGTGAATCAACCTTACCATTGATAGCAACATCTAGTGAAGGTTATATATTATTTGCACCTACCACATCATCTTTACCTTACATGCATATTGAAGGTACGGCTGTTGAAAATACTAGAGTTGACACGTTTAAGTATCCACCACCTACAATCGACGGAACAACCGCGCATCAACGATTACCTATGTACAGTACAGCCTCAATAACACTTGAAGAGCTTTTAACTTACAACGAACAAAATAATCAAGACTGGATTGACGGTGGTTATGACCGAAATGTCATCGGTCAAATTAAAGGTGTTACTGGTATAGGGTTCCCATATCTACCGGCTACGAGTCTTACTTTATACCCTGGTAGATCATATTTTATTGTACTAAAAGAGAGTGAAGATGTTCCTGATACAGTTTCTTGGATTTTTCCACACACTACAACTGGTATTGTAACACAATCGATTGCATTAACAGAAAGATGGCAGTCGTTTAGTACATACGTTAATGTTGATTTACCGCCTCACAATAAACCGACTCTAGCATCTCTAATATCTAGCTCATTGTACAATACGAGCGATCCATTACTGAGGTCCAGTGATACAAAGGTTAATATAGAGTATATTAACGAAACCAAGGGTAAAGATGCTACACAACGAACTACTCAAGATCCTGAAAATATTACTTTGTTAGCTAATAGTGATGAAAACGGTATTTATACCTCCTCCCCTGAGCGCTACACTCAACACACTTCATTCCCAAGCAATGGTGTATTTATAACCGGTTCTTATATTAATAATACCTTACCTAGATTACAAGGTATGGTCAATACTGATATAGAAGATCTTTCAACACTCGAGGATTCAGATGACCAAGTAGAAATAATTGAAGGTGCACGCTTTACAGATGATTTAACAATTAAATCTTATCACGCTAACGATGCATATAATATCGCTTTTCCATTTCAGTGTTGTAGATTACATCCTGCGTTCTCAGTTTTTGGTTCACACCCTGATCTATATGAAATTAATGAAATATTTGACCAATTAGATTCAGATTCAAGTAACATAAACACCCTTGTAAATGATACACCTGAAAAAGTTAGTGCTCTAAAAAATATTGTTGATAATTACAATTATATTGGATTGCTTCTACATCCCTATGATGATGAAGAACAAATTATAGATAACGAGCCATTGATGTTCATCCATTACTATGACAGCGACGCACATTTAGGTATTTTACCAGATACAGAAACGGAATTTAAACTAAAAAATCCAGAAGCTACATCACCGCTAAATTCCTACTATACAGTAAATATAAGTAAAATGAGAGACGGGGAAGTGCCGAGTGCTTCTAAAATTCTTAAATTCCATACTTTGCTATCTCAAAACCTTTTATATTACAGTGCTAGTGTAAATATAGAAAGAAATATACCTCCAATTATACCTCAATCTACACTTCCAGTTACTAATAGTTTTGGTGATCAGTTTGAACTTGATTTTATTTATGGGGAAGATATAATTGATCCTGACTCCGGACTTAACCTGCATCAATTATTCAAACAGCCATGGATTAGTGAAATAATTAATTTTGATAAAAAAGAAGAAAATGTATCTGATTTAGATCTCTTCCTAACCAGACGAGCTAATTTTGGTAATTCTATACTTGTACTAAAAGAACGACCAGGGGGTAAGAGAGATTTAATAAAAATTAAACAGCCGTATTCACCGATAAGATTATCTGGATATCCTGCGAAATATGATTTAGATGAGCGCGCTAATACCGTTGGTGCATCAACTTTAGTTAGAGGTAATGATCCTACTAAAACATATGTTAGTGGTACATTTCACTTTCCTGGATCGTACTGGACAAGTAGTGTTGATAATGTAGAGTACAAACACTTTTTCACTTCTCAATCTGGTGATGATCAAGCATTTGCTGATGCACCCTCTGTTTTCTCTAATAAAGGTAATAGAGTGAGTATATGGGCTCCCGGATCCGATGTACTAGTAGCTGAAGCGACTAACAATACTTACACAACTACCGGTGTAACTTTATTAGATTATTTTAATACAGGTAGTGATTATTATAGATACCCATTTTTACTTGCAAGTTGCTCGTTTGATAATATGAGAGATTCTAATAATAATACTATTCCAGAGTTAGGATTCATGACAAGTAGTCAAGCATTCGTCGGAGATTTCCCTATGTCATTTGGACGAACTGCATATATTGCTAATAGAGAAATGATAGATGCACGTAGATTAAAATCATATTCATTACCTATATATGAAGATTCAACAGGTAGATTAAATTTATATAAATACACAGGAGGTACATCATTTTCATGCCCGCTAACTGCTGGTGTAGCAGCTTTATGGTTAGATTTATTTCCTGAACTTACACAATTAGAACTCCGTGCAGTAATGCAAGCTTCTAGTTATAGGGGTGCATTTAGAGAAGAAAACCTGTTTGGACCAGATACTGTTCGTAACATTAATGATTTTGATAGATTTTTATTTGGTATTAGTAGTAATGTAGGTATTAGCAATTCTGATTACCCTAGCCAAATTCCTTACTTTAATGTCTCGAGTAGTGGAACTCATACCCGTGAATACTACCATGAACGTATAAATTCAGATTTGTTTTCATCTAGCTATCAAAGATTTTTTGCAGATCCAACTAACACGTTTAATATTGAAAATGGTGAACGAAAAAGGAAAACAGCTGAACAACGGTTCAGGCGCTATCTCCTCAGTTACTCAGATTTTAATAGAAATCGTAGTTTATATGGTGCTTTTAATGGTGTAGCTCACTGGCCTTTCTCTAAAACTAATAGATCAGAAATAACTGGTAGTATCAATAACTTATCTATTAATGGAGTAATGACTTTACTTAATTCTACCTTACCTACTGGTAGTGAGAAGTTAAATATTCAATATTAATTAAAATACCTATGCCTTAACACAGTTTTGTATATTTATAATATATAACTATTTAGGAGACAACATGGCAACATCGTCGTATTATGATGGAACGGAATTATTCGTAGGTGCTTATCAAGAAGTACCTATCGGCACATATAGTTCAGAAATAGATTTTAGAAACGATTGTAACAATGCAACATTATGGTGTGCAAGACGTTTAGGCTACCCTATGGTAGATATCGAGCTTCAAAGTTTACAATTTTGGGCTTGTTTTGAAGAAGCAACTCTAGAATATACAGCTCAAGTAAATAGATTTAATATTCGTGAAAACTTACTTATCGCTAAAGGGTCTAGTACAGGGTCAGATTTCTCACACAAACATTTAACTCCTAATTTAGGAAGTATAATCGGTATAAGTAAACAGTATGGTACTGAAGCCGGTGTTGGTGGTGATGTAACATTTTACTCTGCATCTATTGATTTAGTAAAAGATAAGCAAACATATGATCTAGATTCATTAATTGGTATTAATTCAAGCGCAGGAAAAGATATAGAAGTTCGTAGAGTATTCTATGAATCATCACCAGCTATGACAAGATTCTTTGATCCTCATATTGGCTCTGGTCTAGGTTCTCAACAAATGTTAAATTCTATGGGTTGGGGCAATTACTCACCTGCTATTAATTACTTAATGATGCCTATGTATGATGATATATTACGTGTACAAGCTATCGAATTTAATGATATGGTACGTAAATCGGCATATAGCTTTGAATTAGTAAATAATCAATTATCAATATTTCCTAGACCAACAGCTGACTCCAAATTATGGTTACAATATTTAAGAACAGAGGATAGGGATAACCTGTTATTAGGTGATAAAACTGCAGTATCAGATTACTCAAATATGCAGTATAGTAACTTTAAATATGCTAATATTAATGATCCTGGTAAGCAGTGGATTCGTAAATATACTCTTGCATTATGTAAAGAATTATTAGGTATTGTTAGAGGTAAATATCCTTCAATACCTACTCCAGGTGGTGAGACATCGTTAGATGGTGATACATTAAGATCTGAAGGTGCAGCAGAAAAGGATGTACTGATAGAACAATTGCGTGAAGATTTAGAACAATCTTCCAGACGTAATATGATGGAACGTAATAGCGAAGAAGCACAATTTCAACAAGATACTATTAACAAAATACCGTTAAACATTTATATAGGATAATATGGCTTTATTTCATTCTTCAAAAGACGCAGCTTTAATAAATAAAGTAAATTATGAGTTAGTTGGTGATATTATTGAACAGCTTGTAAATGTGTATAAGTATGATTTAGGTTCAACTCAAGAAAATCTTTACGGAGAAAGTTCCGCAGAGAAATTGTATAGAACACCTGTTCAAGTACCATGTTTAGTTACAAAAGAAGACCAGGAATGGGAAGATTCAGAATTTGGTATAGATGTTAACCAAACTGCTACTTTTGCATTCCTTAAAGATTTATTAAAAGATAGAGCTAAAATAGCTATCGAGGTAGGAGATATTATTGAGCACGATAATGGGTATTGGGAAGTAGATGGTGTTGTAGAAAATCAATATTTTGGTGGGCGGAGACCGGAAGATAAAAACTTAAAAGATGGTGCTAGTATATCTATTATTGCATCAACTCACCTTACAAGACGTTCTAAAGTAGCTATAGAAAATAACCAAAACATTAGACCGAATGAGATAATTTAATGGCAAATAATAAACCACACAGACAAAAAGTTCAAAGAGAGGACCAAGTTCGTAGAGATACTGATACTAATCTCGATGTTAAATCAGGTTTAGTAGATCTTGATGAAACTATTAAATTTTACTGTGAAAATGTAGCAAGATTACAAATTACAGATAATAATAATATTGAGCAAAAAGTACCTGTTATTTACGGTTCACCAGAACGTTGGAAAAATGTTCAAAAGTCTAATTTTTATAGAGACACTAAAGGTAAAATCCAATTACCTCTTATTATGTATAGACGCACCAGTGTAACTAAAAATCGTGAACTCGGTATGAAAGTTGATGTTAATAATCCCTTGTACCGCTCTATAGAAAATAAATATTCTAAAGAGAGTAAGTATGACAAATTTGATATCCTTCAAGGTAGAAGTAAAGTAAGAGAATTTCAACAAATCGTTGTTCCTGATCAAGTTATTGTTACATACGATTGTATAGTTTGGACAGAGTATATCACGCAAATGAATAGAATTGTTGAAGCACTGAGCTATTCTGAAGGATCATATTGGGGTGATAATAGTAAATATCTAGTCAAAGCTAGAATTGATGATTTCTCTACCGCTACTGAATTAGTTTCAGGTAATGATAGAGCTGTAAAAACTGAATTTACAATTACACTCAACGGTCACATTATACCAAATACTATTCAAAAGCAAGTACAGCAAGGGAGTGCTAAAACATTCAGTCCTGCACAGATTTCGTTCGGTGAAAAGGTTACTGATAATTTATCTGAATAACACAAGTTTGCACTTTCTATTATATATTTATATAAGAATAAAATTACTCATATTGCATTTTTAGGAGAAATACATGGCTGAAAAAATTGTAAGTCCTGGCGTCTTTACGCGTGAAAATGACTTATCATTCTTACCACAAGGTGTTGGTGAGATTGGTGCAGCAATAGTTGGTCCGACTGTTAAAGGACCTGTAGGTATCCCTACTCAAGTTACATCATATGCACAATATGTTGAAGTCTTTGGTAATACCTTTAAGGATGGTAATGATTACTATCAATATTTAACATCTCATACAGCAGAGCAGTATCTTCAAAACGGTGGTCCATTAACAGTTGTTAGAATCGCAGGTGATGGATTTAGCCATGCTACAAGTTCAGTAGCTACAAGTTCTGCAACCCCAACAGCAGATGGTACAGCGTTTAAGTTACATACACTATCAGATGGTGCTATTCTAAATAGCTATAGTACTGAGACTACTAATAACTTATTACCGAGTGGTTCTAAAGATAATCTTAGATGGGAAGTGACTGGTAAAGATAATGGTACAGGTACATTTAATTTATTAATTAGACGTGGAGATGATACGAGCATATCTAAAACAGTTTTAGAATCTTGGAGTAATTTATCTTTAGATCCTAATTCAACTAATTATATAGCTAAAGTTATAGGTGATCAAAAATTCGAAGTACGTGGTACAGCAAGCGATCCTTATTTACAACTATCAGGCTCATACTCTAATAAATCACAGTATGTTCGTGTTGAGGTCTCAAAGCTAACTGTTGACTATCTTGATGAAAATGGTAATGTAAGAGTTGGTGATGCTTCTGCAAGCCTACCAGCAAATTCATCAGGCTCATTTGGTGGAGGTGCAGACGGCACTAAGGTTGCATCCGCTAAATACTACGAAAATATCACATCTGGTAACTCTCAAGGGTATAATTTATCTAATGGGACAAACACATCTGGTGGTGCATCATACATACAAGCTTTACAATTATTACAGAATCAGGATGAGTATGATATTAACATGATACTAGTACCTGGTGCTAATCAAAAGGATCACTCTGCGATAGTAGATAAAGCTATTAAAGTATGTGAAGCACGAGGTGATGCTTTTGCAGTTGTAGATCCTGTACCATATGGTTCATCTATAACGCAAGTAACAGATGAAGCAGCTGATTATAACTCAAGCTATGCAGCAATGTACTGGCCATGGGTTCAAATACCTGATAATCAATTAAGTAAATTAGCATGGGTACCAGCTAGTACAGTATTGCCAGGTGTTCTTGCTTTCAATGATAGAGTATCACATGAGTGGTACGCACCAGCTGGTCTTAATCGTGGTGGTATTGATGTAGCAGTTAGAGCTGAGCGTAAATTAACTCACACAAACAGAGATACATTATACCTAGGACGCGTTAATCCACTTGCAACATTCCCTGGTCAAGGTGTATGTGTTTGGGGACAGAAAACACTACAGAAAAAACCTTCTGCATTAGATAGAGTTAATGTACGAAGATTGTTAATTAACCTTAAGAAGTTTATTGCATCAACAAGTAGATTCTTAGTATTTGAAAATAATACAAATGAAACTCGAAATAGATTCTTATCAACCGTTGTTCCATATATGGAAAGAGTTCAAGAGAATAATGGTCTATTTGCATTTAAAGTAGTAATGGACGCAACAAATAACACGCCTGATATTATAGATAGAAACATAATGAAGGGTGACATTTTTATCCAGCCAGCTAAAGCTGCTGAATTCATTGTTGTTGACTTTAATGTTATGCCAACCGGTGCAACTTTCGGTGAATAAGATATTTATTATAAATAGGAGAACAATATAATGGCAGAAACTATCAGCGCACAGCAATTAATGTTTAACTCGTTCACACCTAAAGTGGCGAATAGATTCATTATGTCAGTTGGCGATATACCATCATTCATTTGTAAAAAAGTAACACGACCTAGTGTAACATTTGGTGATGTTGTAATCGATCATATTAATACAAAACGTAAATTACAAGGTAAAGCAGATTGGAATGATATTACAATCGGTCTTTGGGACCCAATCGTACCTTCAGGAGCTCAAAACGTTATGGAGTGGGTTCGTAGAGGTTATGAATCTGCAACCGGTACAGCTGGTTATCCTGATTTCTATAAAGAAGATATTACTTTTGAAGTTTTAGGACCTCAAGGTGATATTAGAGAGAGATGGGTGGTTAAAGGTGCATTTGTATCTGCTACTGATATGGGTGAACTTGATTGGGCAAATGATCAGCCATTAGAAATTAACATTACTGTTAAATACGATTATGCAGTATTAGAATTCTAATATTATAATTATAGTTAAAAAAGAGTCCTGAGAAATCAGGACTTTTTTATTGTTTATATATTTATATATACACTAATTTGCAATAAGGAGTTATAGAATGTCAGGACAAGTTATAGATACAGATTATCCAGGTGGAGTAACAAATAAAGATATTAAAGAACAAGCAATAGCTAGATCAGCAGCTGCTGGTAATTTTGAATTTCCTACTGAAATAGTTGATTTACCTAGTAAAGGTTTGGTTTATTCTAAAGATAATCCATTATCTAGTGGGAAAGTAGAAATGAAGTATATGACTGCAAGAGAGGAAGATATACTTACTAACCCTACATTAATTAAACAAGGTAAAGCTTTAGATAAATTGTTTGATGCTTTGATAGTTGGTAATGGTGATGGAAAAGCTGTTAATTACTCTGATCTTATTTTAGGTGATAAAAACGCTATTATGATAGCAGCACGTGTTCTAGGATACGGACCAGAATACGAAATAAATGTAAATATTCCTGGCACTTCTGATTCTTTCCCTCATGTCGTTGACTTAACTGAGGTAGGTAATCAAATAATTGATGAATCTCTATATAATAACTCTAACGAATTTGAATTCACTCTACCTGTTGGTAAACAAAAAATTGTATTTAAGCTACTTACAGGGGAAGAGGAAGTTAGTATTGCTAGTCAGTTAGAGCAGCAATCTTTACGAGGACACTCTAAAGGAATAACAACTAGATTAAAACACCAAATTTTATCTATTGATGGTGATACAGACAAATCAGTCATAAACAACTTTATTGATAATATGTTAATTGCAAGAGACTCTCTACAATTACGTAATTATATACTTACTGTTAGCCCAGATATCGATTTAACAGTTCATGTTACAAACTCAGAATTTAACTTTGATTCAAGAGTAAATTTACCCATCGGACTCGACTTTTTTTGGCCTAGGGTTTGATTACAAGCCCATAATACATAAAGAGATATTCTACCTTGTTTACAATGGTGGAGGTGGATTCTCTTTCTCTGATGTATACAATATGCCTGTATGGTTACGCAGATTTCATATAAAATGTCTAAATGAAACGTTCAAAGAACGTAAAGAGCATATGGAAAAACAGAATAAAGAATTGCAAAGAAAGACTCGTAAAAGGTAGGTATTTGATATTTATAATATATAACTGAGAAAGGGAGTATTATGAATTTACAAAAAATAGTAACTGCAATGCTAGGATTATTTTTCGCTAAGAAAGGTATAAAATCTATAGCGAGAAGAAAAGCGTTACAAAATCCTAAAATTCAACAAAGCATTAAAGACCTTACAGCTGAACTTGAACAACTGAATAAAGAATTGGAACAAGATTTAGAGCAAAACTAACCTATGGCTAAACGAGATAGACAAGCAGATTTAAATGCATTAAAAGCAGCAGAAGCTAGAACAGAACAGCTCGTAAAAAAGCATGAAGCTATTCTAGATCTCTATATTAAGCAAGGTAAAGAGCAAGAGCAAATTAATAAAAAAGCTAAGACTCTTGAAAATGCTTATGTAAAACTGTCTACAACTCAAGGAAAGATACTTAAAACTGAGCAAGCTATATCTCAAGAGGATGCTAAACAAGAGAAATCTCTTACAAAACAATTAGTATCTGCTGGTAGTATTTTAACTGTAACAGAGAAAATGAAAGATGCTGTGAAGTTCATTTCTGATACTCAGAGAAATACTGCTAATACTATGGGTATTACATTGAGAGAGGCTAAGAAGGTTAATCAAGAAATAGCTAAAGAATTAAAATTTGGTATGATAATTGATACTACTCGAGAGGAGATACTTGAGAGTATGAACGAGATGGATGATCTCTTTAGAAGTAGTAATAATTTCTCAGCACAGCAAGCAAAAACAATATCTATAACCGCTAATAAATTAAACATTTCTCGTGGAGAAGCAACTAAATTATCTAGTTTGATGCAATTGATTGATGGTGCATCTTCTGAAACAGCTAATGCTACATTAGCCTTAGCTAGTAATTTAGCTGATGCTAACGGTGTTAAGTTTGGTAAGGTTATGGAAGATATAGCTGGTTCAGGTAGAGATTTCTCTAATGCCACAGGTATGAGTTTAAAGAATATGATTCGTACTGCTATAGAAACTAGAAAGATGGGATTTGAATTAAACGATGCACTCGGGTTAGCTAATAGCCTTTTGGATGTTGAAAGCTCAATTGAATCTCAAATGAAGTTTAACGTGTTAACTGGTAGACAAGCTAATTTTGATAGAGCTAGGGCTTTAGTTTTAGAGAATGATTTAGCAGGTGCATTAGATGAAGTACGTAAGCAAGTTGGTGATATATCAGATCTTAACATGCTTGAGATACAAGCTCTTCAGCAAGCTACAGGTTTGCGTGCTGATCAATTACAAATATCAAACTCATTAGCTGAGAATGCTGCTACAAATGTTTCTGATACACAAGCAGCAAACCAAGCTTTTGAGGAAGGTAATGTATTACTAGCTGATCAATTATTAAGTAAAGAGCATGCAACTACAGCTGCAGAAGCTATGGAGAATGCAGAAAGAAATATAAAAGAATCTCTTGCTTCTCAATTAACAGATCAAAATAAATTGAAAACTGTTATGATTGGTATCCAATCAGTGCAAGCAGCATTAGCAGCTATTGCTACAGTTAAAGCGATTGCTGATGTAACGTCGATGTCTGCTTTAACAATAGGTGTTGGTGCATTAGCTATTGCAGCTGGTATTGCCACTGCAGTGGGATCTATGACAAGTGCATTTAGTTCTGCTAAACCACCTAAAATGGATGATGGTGTTATTGGCTCAGATGGTGGAATGATTGTTTCCGGTCCTAAAGGTTCTATCCAATTAAATAAAGATGATTCTATTATAGCTGGTACCAACTTGGGTGGTGGTGGAAATTCCGGAATAGGTGAGAAGCTAGATAAGATGATTGCTTTATTATCTCAACAAAGAGTATTAAATGTATCCGGAACGCAGTTAGCTGAAGTAATGGATCTAGAACGAGTACCAGTAGGGATGGGGTAAGATATGGCATTAAAACTAAAAACAGCAGTAGAAAATTTATATAGAAGAATTACTGGTGTACCAAAATCAGAGTTAAAGTCTCAAGGAGAGATGATTAGAGAAGATTTTACAGAAAAGCCTGGACGAGATTATCAAGCTAAGTCAGCACTATTAAATGCTGTTAATCTAACTAATAATAAATTTAAACCTAAAGGTGGAACTGCACCATATGTAGCTCAAGACTTATTAGCACCTCTAGCTAACTCTACTGAAGTAGGTCGCATAGCATCAGAACGAGCTATGCAAGCAGCAAGAGGGCAAGGTGGTACTTACGCTGACCCTCTAGTGTCTTTAAATAACGATATTGGTTCGTTAGAAAAAAATTACGGATTACGATACCCTGATAATAATGCATTCCCAGAAGATCCAGAAAATCTAGATGAACCCGGTAAAGGTGATTTCAAAGATTTAATACCTGTACGAATTGGTGATTATCAATTTAGAGGCACATTATCAGGTCTTACTGATTCATCTAACCCAACATGGACAGGTACTGGATATGCAGGACGACCAGATCAAATATATTCATATAGTGGTGTTGAGAGAACCCTGTCTTTTGATCTTATTGTGTATGCAACTAGTCATAAAGACATAAAGAAAATGTATCAGAGAGTTAACAAGCTATATGATTTAACACGACCAACACCGGATGATGTGTTCCAACCTCGTAGAATGTCAGCGCCTATCACTAAGCTTACAATAGGTGATTATTTACGAGAACAGGTAATTATGACATCTCTTAATGTTGCTCCTATAGAAGATTTATCTTGGGAAGTAAATGACCCTGATTTAGATTACCCAAGTAGAACATTAGATTTTAGATATAGAATAAATGATCTCCCATCTCCAGGAGCTACTCAGCAGCGCTATGTTGTACCACGAGCATTAAATATAAGCTTTGGCTTTACAGTGTTACATTATGAAGTTCCTACTACTGCTGCACAAGCGTTTAGTTCAGTGAAGGGTAGTAGTAATAGTTCGACAGGATATTAATATGAAGAGATATAAAAGTGCTAAAATAAAGAGAGATAATACAGGCTCTAGGTACAGACAATCAACTATATACCCTGGTGATATACCAAGACATGAAGATGATTTTTATATCTATGTACAAAGTGGTCAACGCTTAGATATGCTTGCCCAAAAATACTACAATGATGTAACTATGTGGTGGATAATTGCACTTGCTAATAATATAGGTAAAGGGACCCTTTTTGTACCACCGGGAATGAGACTTCGTATACCAAGTAAAACATCAGATTATATACAAAATTTGAGGTAGCACATGCCGAGTTATAGAGGAATAGTATTAGATTCAATCCATCCTAATATTAAAGCTGCGTTAGATGTTGAAACAGCAGGCTTTACTAAAGAGGACCCAGAATCATTTAATCATATAACAACACGTACTCCATGGATGCGTTCTGTACCATTTATTCGACCTTTAGATCCGGATAATGAAACAGTACCTAGATGGCAAAAATATGTATTATATTCTTTACAAGGGACTGATCTCGGTCCCGGACAAGTACCGCAATTTGGTAGAGTAGGGTTAGACAGTAATGATACAGGCTTGTATAGGAGTGATCTACGCAATACACCTATTCCTGGTATAACAGGTATAACAGTTAGTAATAAGGGTGATTTAGGTACAATTAGACGAGCTACATTATCTTTAAAGTGTTACCATGAGAAAGATTTAGAAGATCTTGAAATGATGTATATGGTGCCAGGTGCTAGTATTTTAATAGAGTGGGGCTGGTTTTCTAACACTAAAACTGTTCAGCCCATTTATTTAGGTGACTTACAAGAGAAAGGTAGATTATCTAATATAGATGCTATACAGGAAGAGCTCATAAAAAAGACTTTAGATGTTGAAGACTTATTACAACAGTACTCAATTAATGATCCGGAAAATACTACAGCTGGATTATACGACGGATTACTCGGTGTAGTTACTAAATTTAACTGGTCAAACGCTTCTGATGGTTCTTACGATATTCAAATAGATATTATATCTCCAAATAGTTTAGCATTAGCTATACCAACTAACACATATAAATTAGGTGGTAATATAATTGATCTCGGTGCTAAAGAGATAGGTGGAGAGCAACCTTTAATACCGGTAAATGATGTAGAATTAGTTTACTACTCTATAAACGGTAAATCTACCAGAATCCGTACCGAACAGACAAAGGATGCTATAAAAGATAATTTAGCAGATGCATCAGTTGATATATTAAGTGAAAATACTGATGATATGACAGTTGCACAGATTCTAGCTTCACCTGAAGGCTTACTTACTTTAAAGTATAGTGATTTAGCTGATAGTCTAGGATTTATTGAATTCTTTGTTGAGAATGATAAGTTAAAAGCAAGGGTAGTGGAAAGTGATCCTGGACAGACAGTTTTGCAAACCGAACAAGCAACAGACTCAGCAGGAAACACAGTTGGCGCAAAAGGTATCACAATTGTAGGGGATGATGGTCAACAGGTGTATACAAATGTTGCAAGATTTTGGAATGGTAAATCACCTATAGCTAAATTGCAGGATGTTGTTGATTCTGCATACGAGCAGTTTAGTAGTAACTTGGAAGATTCTGCAGATTTACAAGAGGAATCTGATATAACGATAGCTAACTCGATAGTGTTTAATGTTAATGGTGATAATCAGAGTGCTTTTTCATGGGGTGAAGTATCTTTTCCTTTATATGATAGTACAAATAATATACCTATTATGACTTGCAGACCAGGTATTGGAACGACGGTTGCAAAAGAAGATGAATTGTCATTTATTAATTCAGATCATAACGAAATGGGTATATCATTATATGGTGAAACTTATGTTAGTTGGAGATTTATAGAAGAGTATGTAATTAATGAATTATTTATGCCACGTGTCGGGGATGATAAATTAGCTACTAAATTTATGAGTTTGCATCCAGTAGAAAAGACACAGGAAGATTCTGATTCTGATGAAGAGCAGCCTATACAATATGAAAGTGTTAAAATTATTAATAATCAGTGGTTGAGATCTCTAGATCCTACAATTTGTATTTTACCAGGTCAGGAATTGACTGTGTCAAGTAACGGTGATGCAGAGCAACTACCTAACTCTTCACCATTAAACTCAATCAAAAATATATTTACTGTTGGAGATGGCTACTCAGAAGGCTACCTACGTAACATATTAGTTAATATAAATGTTGTAAGAGACGCTTCTAATAATGCAAGTAGTGTAAATGATTTTGCATTAGAGATACTATCACAAGTTTCAGAAGCATGCGGTAACCCTTGGTCATTTAAAGTTATTACAAATACTGCATTACAGCAAGTAATGGTTATTGATGAAAATTACGGCGGTGACTTTAAAGGATATAAAACAGCTGCTGATCAAGGTGATAATGTTTATAAATTTTCCGGTATTGGTTTAAATAATATCTGTAGAGATGTGAAAATTCAAACAAAATTACCTAATGAAGTGCAAGCATTAGCTTATTATGCAATGAGTGGTGCATCATCTACTGTTGCTAGTGATATAAATATGTTTAAACTATATGGTACAGGATTAGAGGATAGACTTAAACCCGTCTTTACTAGCGATATAAAAAGTGAACGTGATGATATTGAATTAGCCAATATATGGCAACGATATCAGGATTTAGTTATAAGAACACGCTTTGAATTATCTACAGGTATTAGTGGTACTCGAGGTTATAGAGAAGCTATTAATATTGCAAAAAAATTCGTTAATATTTTTATACATGATTCATCTGAGAATAATCCTTCATATAGTCCTCCTATACCTATTGATGTATCACTAACACTAAACGGGATATCAGGAATATACATGGGTAATGCTATAATGCTTGAAACTATTGATGAAGGTGGAATGATACCTAACAGATATAGAGATATAGTTGCACTACAAGCAACTTCTGTTGATCAAAGTATCTCTGCAGATGGTTGGACTACGAGTATTGGTACACTTATGAGACCAGTACAAAATCTGTTAGCACCAAAAGTTATTGATAGACCAGAACCTGAACCAGTCCCTGCAAATGCAATTACTTCTGGACTTAGTGTAGATACTATAGAGCAAGTAAAGCCTAGAATTGATAAATTTAAACGCTTACTTAATGTGTCTGGTGTACCATATGTTAACGGTGCAGCTGGCAAGCAGCAAACATATTACGGTATTTCAGGTAATGATTCTGACGGACTATTTACCACAGAGGATGGCGGTTCAGAAGTTGAATATTTCGATGAAAAAGTATTTACACAATTTATTGCTATGTGTGAAGAGGCTGTTAGTGCAGGTATAACATTAAAAGTTAATAGTGCTTGGAGATCATATGAAGAGCAAGAAGCTTTATACAATGGGTATGCTGACTATGTGAAGCGTGGTAAGACTCCACCTAAATTCTATCCTGCTGATCCTCCTGGCTATTCATCTCATCAGGATGGTAGATCTATAGATTTTAGTACGCAAGATAGTAGTCACTATAAATGGTTAGTTAATAATGCCCATAAATTTGGATTCAGACGTGAAGTAAAAGGAGAGAAGCATCATTGGACATATTCTCCTAACCAGTTAATTTATGGTAAAGTGCCGCAAAATCATAAATCATGGAATGGAGAGGAGGCTATAGTATAATGGCAAGAGATTTAGATAAATTTGTAAATAAGATTAATGGTCAAATGTCTATATACGAAGATACTGATACATATAATAAGCTTTCCAATAACAAAGTTAAGCAATCATTTGTTGGTGTAAGACCATTTTATCCTTCACCTTCGGATAAAGACTATAGTAAAGGTTTCATATACAGACAATTTGTAATGAGATATGATGGATCAATAACTGAAGTCAGTGCTCGTGAGGGTAGTAGAAAAAAAGGTACTCTAACTAAAGGTATGTATTTTTATATTGTTATAAAATGGCAACTAATAGAATCCTCACAGCCACCTCGTGGACTTGTAATTGATAATCCTAACATACCGCGTGTAAATGCATATTATATTGAACAAGGATTAAAAGATTTACCTAAACCTCTACAAGCAACTTTTAGAAATTATTTTATAAATCTTGAAGAGTTTAAGTTGCAAGATTAAATAATTATTCTTATATTTCGGTAAAATAAAGGTTTTGTATGATTGTAGATAACGATCAAATTTTGTGTGATTTAAAATCTCAGTATAAAGATTCTGAATCAATTGTTATACCTATTTACAGTGATGTGAATAAACATCGCGTATATTCTAGAGTTTCCTTACTATATATCTACATTATAAATACGAAAAAAGAATTTATTATACCAATAAATCATTCAGATAAAGTTTTCAATGTAAGCGATCTAAATTTCATAAATAATGATAAACTCACTTATACTTATAGTAGCGGTATAAAGAATTCTATCAATATAGATGCACTATATTACTTCTCAAGTTCTACTAGCATAGATCTACAATCACTACAGACATCAGCTCATCACTACTTTTACAATAGGAGCTGGAGATTAAATAATCTGAACGATATTATACCTTTACTTAAACATAAAGAGTATTGTAGTAATATAAAAGATAAAATTTTACCTTTATTAGATCTGCATAAAGAGCCTGGGTTTAAAGAATATAATACTTTGTTACTACCACAGCTTAAGCAAATTGAAACAGCTGGGTTATATACAACAGATCAGGTATTTGAACACTCTAAATATAATCCATGGTCTATAACTGGTAGGCCGAGTAATGCTTTCGGTGGTATTAATTATGCAGCTTTAAATAAAGAAGATAATACAAGGGAGAAGTATATCAGTAGATTTAACGATGGTAAACTTGTTGAATTTGACTATGATGCATACCATTTAAGACTCATTGCAAATATAATTGATTACAAACTACCAGATACTTCTATTCATGCTTATCTTGGTAAATACTATTTCGATAAAGAAATGCTAACAAAAGATGAATATAACGAATCTAAATCTATAACATTTAAAATATTATATGGAGGAATCCCACCGGAGTTTGAAAATATACCATTCTTTAAGCGTATAAAAGAGTATATTTTTAAAGTTTGGGATATTTATAAGAGTAACGGTTATATTGAAACTCCAATCTTTAAACGTAAGATTTATAAAGTTAATCTACAAAGTCGTGATATAAAACCACAAACATTATTTAACTATATAATACAAGCTGTCGAAACAGAGCAGAATATTATCGTTATAAAAGATATTCATGAATATCTGAACAGTAAACAGAGTAAATTAATTTTATATACTTATGATGCATTGTTATTCGACATTCACCCATCAGAAGGCGATATATTGAAAGATATAGCAAATCTTATGAAATTCCCTGTAAAATGCAAAACAGGTAGAAACTATAAAAATATGGAATCATACGATTTTAATATAATCAGCTGATATTTATAATTATGAAAAAGATGAGTATAGTAGACATACTAAATGAGGTAAGTTGGAGAACAACTGACGGTTGTCCTGACTTTAAAAATCCTGAACATGTTCAGATATTAGAGCAAGTATTAATTGCATTAGGTGTACCTAAGGATGAAGTTAATCAATCTATTCAAAATTTACGAGAAGCAGATGGTAATGATTATACTCACTTAGGTAAAGGTGTATATGTTAAGCAGGGTCAAGAAAATAACCCTGATGCAGAGAAGTACGAAAAATCTGATGATGGTAAATTCTCAAAAATTGATAGTGAAGATGCACCTAGTCAAGATAATACTGAATATACAAAGAATATGCTCAATACGCCAGAGCCTAACTCCGATGCTGCTGATGATAAAGAGAAAGAGCAGAAAGCAGCAACTGCAGCAAAAGGTGTATCAGATGAACAACCTACAGGTCCTACACCTCTGCAACTTAAAAATGAGAAAGAGAAAAAAGTATTCTTAAAGGGTATGGTAGATGTATTGTTAAAACAAGATGCTACAGCTGGTATGGGTGCAGGTAGATTTAATATGTCTCGTGAAGATCTCACTATTTACAAAAATTACTTAGAAGGAAATATTCCTGAAATACCTTCTTACGATATATCAGATGATGACATTGATACTGTTATATCTTTCGTAAAGGAAGCTAATCCCACATACTTTAAAAGTTTTAGAGAAAGATTACGTAAAAAGGGTGATCCACCTAAAGAGTTTAGAACTGGTGAAGCTGGATCTAAGCGAATACGTGCAGTACTAAAACATTATCTTCAAACTGGTGGTATTAGTACCATTACTGGTGAGATGGTACCATTTAACGAATCACAATTAGATCATAAAGTGTCATTAGATAATGGCGGAAAAGATGAACCAGCAAACTGGGAATTTATGGAGTCAAGATTCAACCAGTTTAAAGGTGCTTTAGATAATGAACAAATTATGAAAAATATTAAAAAGAAGCTTGCTATGACTCCAGAGCAAGAGCGTGCTAAAAAATTAGAAATCGAACTAAAACAGTTCTCTAAAACGGCTTTAATTGATTACTGGGATAAAAAATTCAGTAATAGTGGTGATCATGGATTAACTGAAGTATCCATTGATAAGATGAATAAGAAGCAGTTAGATTATTTGGTAAAGGGATGGAATAAAACACATCCTGAAGGTTCTGACTTCTTTATTGCTAGATATAGATCATCAGCTGATAGAGCATCAGGTAGAGCTGGTGGTGGTAAACCCATAGGTAGATCAGAGATGATAGAGCTTGTTAAAACTAAAATGAGAGGTGCAGGATTAGATATCCCTACAACTTCAGAAGTACAAGTTATCGATGGTGCTATGCAGAAGATTATACAGCAGATAGAGACACGCAAAGGTCAGATTAAGAGATTAAAGGCCAAAAAGTAATTAATGCGCACACAACTACTATGTACCTTTGCTACAGATCGTTCTGTAAGAAAAACTATTGATCAAATTATCGATAGTTACGATATATTATACAACAAAATATTTATTTTAAAAAATAATGATAATTCCAATGAACTAATGTGTACATATAATATTGAAAGGAATCAAGATTACTCTATCCTACAAAGTACTATATCACTACACAGAAAAAAGCAAACAAATACATTATATACAATTAATGCTCTTAATCATCTTATACAATCACATAATAATGGTGTTCTAGATACTTCATTTCAGTTAGATTGGGAAGGTTATAGAGATTGTGTTTTACTTACCAATGAAGAAGGTTTACGTCGTATAGATACCTCAGTTCAAGAAATAATTTACATAAAAGTGAAAAAAAGTTAGTAAAATAGTTGCCTCCCTGAAACATTCTTCTTATATTTAGATATAGGTAATTAATTAAAAGCACACACTATGTCTAGATTAGATTTTAACACTTTAGCAAAAATTCAAGAATCAACTTCCCACGAAATCGAGATTGGCTCTACTAGTAGAATTAAAGAGATTGTTTGTACTGATGGTACTAAATATAACAAATCTCTATCGTATATGACTATGAGATTTGGGTACTGGAACGTGCTTGATATACGAGATTATGAAAAAATTCAACAATTACTTCGTACCAGAGGTCTTAAGTTAGAGCTTGGTATGGATGATTGGGATAGTGATTGTGGTAGAAAAGTTGATTATAATATTGTAGAAGTAAAGTGGGGTGAATAGTTGCCTCCCCGAACTATATTTACTATATTTAGTTATAAGTTATTAAGTAAAAAAACAAGTTATGCACAAGACAGACAAAGAAGCATTATTAGCGTTATCAGTATTATTCGGAGCAGTTGCTTTATTCGCAAGTACTCTTTGGTTTTACAATTCACTATAGTATGAGAGAGATAATAATAAGCTTTCTATTATTCACTATCGGTCAGTTACTTATCTGGTTTCAGACCAATTCACAATTTATATCAGATTGGTGTAAAGAACATCCATGGGTTTTAGCTGCCTGTGGATTACCAATATCGTATATACTAATCAAAGCAACAACTTATGTTGTTACTGGATTCGATGGACTTTTATGGCCTGGAAGATTTATAGGATTTGGTTCTGGTATTATTGTGTTCGCTTTATGTACATGGGTATTTATGGGTGAAGGTATTAATAGTAAAACTATGATTAGTATAGCACTTTCAACAATATTAATTTTGATACAAATTTTATGGAAATAATGTTTCCTTATAGAAATATATTTCTTATATTTAGAACCGAAAGTTGATTGACATATATTTATTACAGTAACAAATGACAATTAACAATTATTAATTAACAAATAGAGGAGTAAAAAATGGCAATTGATTTAAATGCTATCCGCAAGAAGTTGAACAACTTACAATCCCAAACCGGGAAACAAAACAATCTATGGAAGCCTGAACCAGGCAAACAAACAATCCGTATCGTACCTTATCAATTTAACAAAGATAACCCTTTTCAGGAGTTATACTTCCATTACAATCTAGGGAAGAAGACTTACTTATCACCGGTAACGTTTGGTAAAGCAGATCCTGTAGTAGAATTCTGTGAACAATTGAAAGCAACTGGTAATAAAGAAGACTGGCAAATGGCTCGTAAAATGGAACCTAAGATGAGAACTTACGTACCTGTTATTGTACGTGGTCAAGAGTCTGAAGGTGTAAAATTTTGGGGGTTTGGTAAGACTGTCTACCAAGAATTACTAAGTATTATTTCAGATCCAGATTATGGTGATATCACAGATTTAGTTAATGGTAGAGATGTATCGGTAGAGTTTATTGCTGCAGAAGGTGCAGGATCATTCCCTAAAACATCTATCCGTGTAAAACCTAATCAAACACCTGCAACAAGTGATAAAAATGTCGCTGATCGTATTACTGGTGGTCAAAAAGAGATTACTGAAATCTTTAAAGAAGTATCTTATGACGATCTAAAAGCAGCTCTCGGTGAGTGGTTAAATCCTGAAGCTGAGCAAGAGCCTGCTACAACACCTGCAGCAGCTAGTAATGCAAATAAAGTTGATGATGTAAATCAAGCGTTTGACGAGTTATTTAACTCATAAGGTTATATATGGCTAAGAGTGAAAGAGATGAGCTAGCATCCGTGCTAGCAGATAGTTTAAATAAAAAATTTAAGGATTATAAGGTAGCTTATTTCCTTGATGGATCTGAGGATACTCCAACTGATCTTACTGAATGGATTTCTACTGGTTCTTCGATGCTCGATCTAGCTATTGCGAACAGACCTGATGGAGGAATACCAGTTGGTAGAATTACCGAAGTAACTGGTCTTGAAGGTAGTGGTAAATCATTACTCGCAGCACATCTATTAGCGAACACGCAAAAGAAAGGTGGTTTAGCAGTTTATATTGATACTGAGAATGCTATGAATGAAGAGTTCTTACGTTGTATCGGTGTCAATGTACAAGATATGGTATATGTACAGCTAGAAACTGTAGAAGACATCTTCGAGGTTATTGAAAGTATTATATCAAAAATTCGTGAATCCAGTAAAGACAGATTAGTATCTATTGTAGTAGATTCTGTAGCAGCTGCGACAACTGCAGTAGAAGCAGAGTCTGATTACAGTAAAGATGGTTGGGCAACATCCAAAGCAATCGTACTATCCAAAGCAATGAGAAAAGTAACTCAGATGGTAGGTAGACAGCGTATCGCTTTAATTTTCACAAATCAGTTACGTCAGAAATTAGGTGTAATGTTTGGTGATCCTTGGACAACCTCTGGTGGGAAGGCAATTGCTTTCCATTCAAGCTGTAGATTGCGACTCAAATCAATGGGTCAGATCAAAGCTAAGATCAATGGTGTTGATGAGACAATAGGTATCAAGACACAAGCTCAAGTAGTTAAAAACAGGATGGGACCGCCTTTGCGAAAGGCAGAGTTTGAGATATACTTTGATTCAGGTATCGATGACTTTGGTGGCTGGTTAAAGGTTATGAAGGCTCAAAAACTTGTATCAGCAGGAGGTGCATGGTATACTTATACCGATGATAGCGGTAAAGCGCATAAGTTTTTATCTAAAGATTTCCAAAAATTAATGGAAAACAATCCTGGGATACAAAACGAGATATACCATAAGATATGCAATGCATTAATTATGGAGTATAAAACAGATGAGCTTGGAATTGATGATATTGAAATCAGCACAGATCCAATTCCAGAGGGTTAGTGAGTATACAATTGTGCAATGGAGCCACACAAGAGTATAAGTTCTAGTAGAGCGTTACAACTCGTTATTATACAGCTGAAACCAATGTGTTATTGAGAGCGCCTTAGATATCACTAGAAAGTATAGTAGGCTAGAAGCTCACCGAGCGGGGGTCTTTATTGGCCCCTGCTCTTTTTAAAAGGAAGTTATGAAGAAAGATTACTTTAAAATATTTGACAATTTACAAGAAGGTAACAGTTATGAAAGTAAGCCTAATGATAAAGTATTAATTATAGATGGTTTAAATACATTTATTCGTAGCTTTGCTGTCTCTCCTGTAACTAATGATAATGGTGTCCATGTAGGTGGTATATCCGGATTTTTATTATCAATAGGTTTTGCTATTAAAACTCTTAATCCGACAAGAGTTATTATATGTTTTGATGGTAAAGGTGGCAGCCAACGGAGACGAAAATTATTCCCTGAATATAAAGCAAATAGAATGGTTCGAACAAAATTAAATAGAACTAACTCATTTGTAGATAAAGATTCAGAAGATCAGAATATGAAGATGCAACTCGGTAGGTTAATTCAGTATTTAGATCTACTTCCCGTTCAATTAATAGCTCCACAGAATATTGAGGCAGATGATTCTATTGCATATTTATCTAAACAGGTTTTAACTGATAGTAAAATATTTATTATGTCGTCTGATAAAGATTTTATACAGCTTGTTGATGATAGGATAGCTGTTTGGTCACCTACTAAAAAGAAACTATATTTTAAGGATGATGTTGTGCAAGATTATAAAATACCTGCACACAATTACTTATTATATAGAACTCTAACAGGTGACAAATCTGATAATATTCCAGGAATTCGAGGCACAGGTGTTAAAACGCTAGAGAAGAGATTACCATCCATATTTAGTGATAAACAATTAACTATCGACGATATCATAGATGAGTGCGGAGATTCAAATATAAAGGTTCTCCAATCTATCCGTGAGAATAGAGAAGTCTTAGAGTTAAACTATAAATTAATGCAATTACGTGAAGTGGATATTAGTGGTAGCAGTAAAGAGAAGATAATGAATGTGGCAGACAATAGCATTCCTAGGTTAAACTCAATGCAATTCAAGGTTATGATTATTGAGGATGGGTTGAACAATGCATTTAAGAATCTAGACTTTTGGCTGAGAGAGAAATTTTCTTCCTTAGATATTCATGCAAATACATACAATAAAAGTTGCGATAAAAAATAAATATTCTTATATTGAGAGCATATGAGTGATACGTTTAAAACATACGGTTATAATTTTCAAATAAAGCTTTTAGCAGCTCTTTTTAAAGATAAACCATTCTTACAGCAAATTACAGATATACTACACCCTGAATTCTTCGAAGCTGAAGCAAATAAGTGGATAGTAAAATCTGTAGCTGAGTACTTTAGTGAATATAAAATGTCTCCTACCTTAGATGTAATGAAGGTAAAGATAGATGTTATTGATAATGATGTGTTAAAAGCATCTGTTATTGATACATTGAAGGAAGTTGTTAGAAACTTTGACGGTGAAGATATTCAGTTTGTAAAAGATGAATCTTTAAAATTCTGTAAAAATCAAAAACTTAAATCTGCCATAGTAGATTCTGTTGAACTACTTCAACGTGGTAATTATGACGAGATAAAATTCCGTGTAGATGAAGCAATGAAAGCTGGT
>Ga0129351_1000016_pt1 | contig 51714 bp, 68 predicted proteins | sample CPBDNA_8_FD_94423 | JGI IMG/M metagenome (GOLD analysis project Ga0129351, IMG submission 94423) | Freshwater to marine salinity gradient microbial communities from Chesapeake Bay, USA - CPBay_Sum_27_0.2_DNA | ecosystem: Environmental > Aquatic > Marine > Coastal | place: USA: Chesapeake Bay... | reverse complement strand
GTTTGACCCTTCTGTCCTTTCTGACCTGTAGGTCCTGTAGATCCTGTTGGACCAGTTCCGCCTTGCGGACCTGTAGGTCCAGTTCCGCCTGTATTACCTGTTTGACCTTTCTGTCCTTTTGAACCATTAGATCCTGCTGATCCTGTTGGTCCTGTTGAACCAGTAGGACCTGTAGCACCTGTCTGTCCCTTTTGACCTTTCTGTCCAGTAGGACCAGTTCCACCTGTAGGACCAGTTCCACCAGTATTACCAGTCTGTCCCTTCTGACCCTTAGAACCTGTTGAGCCTGTAGGACCTGTTCCACCTGTCGGACCTGTAGCTCCTGTCTGACCTTTCTGCCCTTTAGAACCTGTAGGTCCTGTTCCACCAGTAGGACCAGTTGGTCCTGTTGACCCTGTTGGTCCTGTTGATCCCGTATTACCTGTTTGACCCTTCTGACCTTTAGATCCATTTGATCCATTTGATCCTGCAGGACCTGTAGGTCCAGTGCTACCTGTTGCACCAGTTTGTCCTTTTTGTCCCTTGTCTCCATTAGAGCCGTTTGAACCTGCAGGTCCAGTTGGTCCAGTAGAACCTGTAGAACCTGTAGTTCCTTTCTGACCTTTAGATCCAGTTGGTCCTGTAGATCCAGTAGGTCCAGTTGAACCAGTCGGTCCTGTTGGACCAGTGTCGCCTTGAGCACCTGTTGATCCTACTTCTCCTTTCTGTCCCTTAGATCCATTACTTCCATTGCTACCCGCAGGACCTGTAGCACCTGTATTTCCTGTTTGACCCTTTTGACCTTTAGCACCAGTCGGACCAGTTCCGCCAGTTGGTCCAGTAGAGCCAGTATTACCTGTAGTTCCCTTCTGTCCTTTGCTTCCTGTTGGACCAGTTGGACCAGTATCTCCTTGAGATCCCTGAGCTCCTACTTCTCCTTTCTGACCTTTTGCTCCTGTAGGTCCAGTAGAACCCGTTGGACCAGTAGATCCTGTTGAGCCAGTAGTTCCCTTCTGACCTTTATCTCCTGTTGGACCAGTGCTACCTTGTGGACCAGTTGATCCAGTTGGACCAGTAGAGCCTGTTTGACCTTTTTGCCCTTTGTCCCCTGTAGATCCAGTCGGTCCAGTATCTCCGTCATTTCCTGTAGGACCTGTAGGTCCAGTTGATCCAGTTGGTCCTGTTCCACCAGTAGTTCCTTTTTGTCCCTTAGATCCTTGAGGACCTTGAATTGATCCACCGCTTACCCATTGGCTTCCGTCCCAAATATGTAATGAGTCATCTGCCTGAACAATATAAGCGTCACCTTTTGTATTGCCTGAAGAAGGAAGATTGCTTGTTTGGGCAACCTGACCTTCCATAGTAATACCTGTTCCAGTAGATCCTGTCGGACCTGTTGGACCTGTATTACCTACCTCACCTTTCTGACCCTTACTTCCAGTTGGACCTGTTGATCCAGTGTTTCCTGTTGTTCCTTTCTGTCCTTTAGAACCAGTGCTGCCTGTCGGACCTGTATCGCCTTGAGCTCCTTGTGGTCCTGTCGCACCTGTTTGTCCCTTCTGTCCCTTACTTCCTGTAGAGCCTGTAGGTCCTGTAGGTCCGTCAGGTCCTGTAGGACCAGTGTTTCCTTGTGATCCAACCTCACCTTTTTGACCTTTAGATCCTGCAGATCCTGTAGAACCTGTATTACCAGTTTGACCCTTTTGTCCCTTAGAACCCGTAGGTCCAGTAGGTCCTGTATCGCCCTGAGAGCCTGTAGAACCAGTATTTCCTGTTTGCCCTTTCTGACCCTTAGATCCGTCTGATCCGTTGCTTCCTGCAGCTCCTACTTCACCCTTTTGACCTTTTGAGCCGTCATTACCATCATTACCTGATGGACCAGTAGAACCTGTAGGACCAGTCCCGCCAGTTTGTCCTTTTTGACCTTTCTCACCTTTAGAACCTGTTGAGCCTACCTCACCTTTTTGACCTTTACTACCATCATCTCCATCTGAACCTGCAGGACCAGTTGGACCAGTTGGACCAGTATTTCCTGTATTTCCAGTCTGTCCTTTCTGTCCCTTGTCTCCAGTGCTTCCTGTATTTCCTGTTGGACCTGTAGATCCTGTAGGTCCTGTAGAGCCTACTTCACCTTTTTGTCCCTTAGAACCATCTGAACCATCAGTTCCTGCGTTTCCTTGCGGTCCTGTAGGACCAGTAGGTCCTGTATTACCTGTTGATCCTTTTTGTCCTGCAGGACCTGTTGGTCCAGTAGCTCCAGTGTCGCCTTGCGATCCAGTGCTACCAACTTCACCTTTTTGTCCCTTGCTGCCTTGTGGACCAGTAGGACCATCTCCACCAGTAGGTCCTGAAGGTCCTTGGCTACCTGTAGATCCTGTTGTCCCTTTTTGTCCTTTATCTCCAGTGACTCCGATTTCACCCTTTTGTCCTTTATCACCTGCACTACCTGTTGAACCTGTTTGACCCTTTTGTCCTTGATCACCTTGCGGTCCTGTTGGACCTGTAGAGCCTTGAGATCCTACTTCTCCCTTTTGACCCTTTGATCCATCACTACCTGCACTACCTGTAGGTCCTGCAGGTCCTGTTGAGCCTTGTGGACCAGTTGAGCCTACTTCACCCTTCTGACCCTTGTCTCCTGCAATTCCTTGATCCCCTTGAGTTCCTTGTGGTCCAGTAGGTCCAGTAGATCCTGTTTGTCCTTTCTGACCTTTGTCACCATCAACTCCATCTGATCCATTAGATCCGTTATTTCCCGCTTGACCTTTCTGTCCTTTACTACCATCAGAGCCATCATTTCCATCAGATCCGCTTGGACCTGCTGCACCAGTTGATCCCTTTTGTCCTTGATCTCCTGTAGCTCCAATCTCACCTTTCTGTCCTTTGCTTCCATCTGTTCCATCAGATCCGTCATTTCCTGCTGCTCCTGTAGGTCCTGCTTCACCTTTCTGCCCTTTGTCGCCAGTAATTGATTGTCCTTGTTGTCCCTTCTGACCTTTAGAACCATCTGAGCCATCTGTCCCTGCAGGACCAGTCGCTCCAGTTGGACCTGTAGGACCTGTTGATCCTTGTGCTCCAGTAGGTCCAGTATCGCCTGTAGATCCTGTTTGACCCTTTGCACCCTGAGATCCTGTCGGTCCTTGAGCTCCTGTTTCACCTTTTTGTCCTTTAGCACCTGTATCTCCTATGTCACCAGTCCTAGCAAATGTTGCTACTATTTCTTCATCAGCACTAAAAGAAGTTGCTGAACCTGATACATAAGATACTGGGACTTTGAAATATCCTGACGCTTCAGTGATAGCTCCACCAATAGAGAACATGGCAAAATCATTTGCGTCTACTCTATTAGATATTCTGACATGACCCTTAATTGTAGAATTTGAATCATCTATAGTTCTGAGGAATGACTGTATGTCTGTTCCGCCATCATCAACATCATCAATGAACATAGTTGTTGCTGATGAGAGATTGGCATTATTGAACTTCAGCTTCCCTGCTGTTGGATCTGAATCTGCAGTATTTGTGGCAAAATCATAATTAAATGTCTGACCACCGAAATTCCCGATCTGTCCTTTTTGACCTTTACTACCAGTAGATCCAGTTGGTCCTGTATTACCAGTGACACCAACTTCTCCTTTCTGACCTTTATCACCACCTTGACCCTTCTGACCTTTGTCCCCTGTATTACCAGTAGGTCCTGTTGGTCCAGTGACACCCTGATCACCTTGAGGTCCAGTTGTTCCTAGTTGACCTTTCTGACCTTTGTCACCAGTCTGTCCTGTATCTCCAGTAGTTCCCTTTTGACCTTTATCGCCTGTAGAACCAGTTGATCCAGTTGGTCCAGTGCTGCCTGTAGGTCCTGTAGATCCCGTAGTTCCTTTTTGTCCTTTGTCTCCTGTTGCACCTATTTCTCCTTTCTGACCCTTATCGCCAGTAGCTCCAGTGCTTCCAGTCTGTCCTTTCTGACCTACTTCTCCTTTTTGACCTTTGTCTCCTGTATTACCTGTTGCTCCAATTTCTCCTTTTTGACCTTTGTCTCCAGTGACACCTTGAACACCAACTTCCCCCTTCTGTCCTTTGTCACCTATCTCGCCTTTCTGACCTTTACTTCCTGTTGATCCTGTTGGTCCTGTCGGTCCAGTTGGTCCTGTATTTCCTGTATTACCAAACTGACCTTTCTGTCCTTTCTCTCCTGCTTCTCCTTTCTGACCTTTTGTGCCTGTTGGACCAGTGACACCAACCTCACCCTTCTGACCTTTTAGACCTGATGATGGACCAGTGTAATTACCACTACTATCTATGATCTCTGTAGATCCTACAAAGTAGCTGTTGGCAGATATGGACTCGCTTCCTGCAGACCACCTGTCATCTGTCTCATTCCAAACAAAAGATTTGTTTGCTTGAGTCCCTCTCTCAACCTCTATACCTGCATTTTCTGTAGGGGAGTCTCCGCTATAGTCAGAGTTTAAAACAATCTTATTGTCTGCTACTGATAGCGTTGCAGTGTTTAGAGTAGTCTGAGTTCCTGAGACTGTTAAGTTTCCTGAGACTACAACATTGTTGAAGGTCACATTATCTGTTGTTCCAACAGCTTGACCAATACTGAGAGTGATATTGTTGCCACTGGCAGCAGATGTGACACCTGTTCCACCAATGATTCCTAATGTTTCACTTGCAGTAAGTATTTCTATGCTTGTAGAGCCGTCAGACACGCTCAGAGCGTCTATATTGGCAATCTGACCATCTACATAGGCTTTGATAGATTGTTGCGTAGCAAGGCTAGAAGCACTGTTAGAGCCTAGATTATCTTCGTCTAGGATCTGCGTGACAGCTACTCCACCCCCGCTAAATGTTAATTCTCTGACTTTTACTGTTGGTGAAGATCCTTGTGTTGATACAGTCCAAACTCCGTTGCCTGAATCATAGATTAGAGCACCACCATTATCACTTGAGGATAGCGTTATATTGTTTACCGATTTAGATAGGATCTGATTTGGACCTGACGGACCTTGTGTAGCAACAGTGACTACACTTATGTTTGTGTTATCGGTAATTGTTATGCTATCTATAATGCTCATCTGCTTACATTTCCTCTAATAGAATATGTCCCTTCCATGATCCTTAGAGTTCTGTTTGAGCTATCTACAAGCTCAAGATCATAGACACCATCACCAACTGTAAGAGCTGCGGTGTCTGTTGCGGATATTTCTAGTGTTATTGTTCCTGCCGAACCACCTAATGCTATTCTGCTATTTGCAGTTGTGAGGGTGATTACTTCTGAGGAATCGTCTTGATTTCGTCTGAGATCCATCTCTGCTGATGGATATCCAGTAAGATTTATAAGATTACCTGAGCTGTCCTTTAAGGTCAGAATCTGCCTAAAAGTAGCTCCTTGCTCTAATATGAAATGATGATAACCTGCTGCCATAAAATAATCCTATAAATCGCATGGTGTCTACCATTTCTAAACTCTAGCTTCTGCTATTTTAATCATACCAAGAAAAGTGCTCTTATGCTTTTTTCTTAGTAGTTCTTTTAGTAGTTTTCTTCTTTGCAGCTTTCTTCACTGGTGCTTTCCCGCCTTCCCATGCTTCGTTGACATCAGGAGTTTCAGGATCATCACCTTTTAAAGTTCCATCTTCATTTCTTGCTCTTTTGATCTCAGCTTCAACTTCTACTACTTCGTCAGCAGAATCTACTTTGACTTCCATTGCCCAACCATTCTCAACAAATTGATCAAGGATTGAGTCATGCCAATCACCTTTAGACTCTACAATTTCGTCTGCTTTGAGAAGCTCTATCTCTGTTCCAAGCTCATTACTTGCTGCGGGTTTTGGGACTATGATTTTAAACTTTCTACTCATAATTATTCCTTTTAAAGTGAGGGGTGTTTTACCACCCCTCTAAACAATACAACTCCTATTAAGCAGGTGCGTGTCTTGGCTTACCAAGAATTACAAATGCTGAACAAGGTGTTCCTGTTCCGTGTGTGCCACTAAAGTTAGCAACAACTCTCACATATCTCTTTGAACCTAAATATTCAATTTCTGAGATCTGCGGAGATTCGGCATTATCGTCTAATGTTAAGAACAAACCACCTGAACCAAGTGATCCGTTTACATCAGCAGATTCTGCGTCACTCCAAGAAGAGTTATCATCAGAGTGCTCTAATTCAAACTCAATCTTGTTTGTGCCACTTAATGTGATACCTTCAACGCCTGAGTCAACAACAATGGCTACATTTTCATAACCTTTGATATCAACTCCGTCTCCGTTAGCGTCTGCGTCACGGACAGCAGGAGCTAAAGATTGCATTAATTTGATGTTATTACTTAAATCTTGCATTACTTACTCCTATTAACTAGCTGCTATTTTTAATTTGTTAATCGCTTCAGCTTGAACCACTTGACCACCAACTCTACGCCTTGCAATGTATCTAACATTACCAGTTGTAGCTTGTGTGAATGGATCTCTTAGAACCGCTAACGCTACTCTATCCACAATCATATAAGCTCTTGAGAAGTCTCCGAAAGCAACGGGATAAGCACCCGCACCAACTGAAGGCATATCACTAGCTTCAATATATGGATAACCTAAGATAGTGTTTGTAGCACCACCTTGTAGGCTCATACCTGCTTGGAACACATACTGACCTGCAGTATCTTTTAACTTCCTAATAGCTGCCAATGTTGATCTGTTGAATACAAATACACCATTTTTGCCATATTCAGATTTAATGTTGTGAACCAATGAAATTAAGCTGTCAGCTGTAATTGCTGTTCCGCTTCCTGATACTACTTCACCAACATTGCTGTTAGACATGAAGCCTTCAGGCTTACCAACACCATTACCGCTTACAAATGCAGCACCTTCAGCTTTAGCAAATTGCTCACTGAACTCTGATTGCATTTCAGCTTCAAGATCAAACACTGTATCTTCTAAGTCTTGCTCAGAGATATCTACTAGAGCGTAGTGCTCATGTGCAGGTAGCTCTTCAAGTCCTACTTGATAACCACTTGTTTCTGATCTTGTTCCACTTTCTGAAACCCACTGAGCAGCAAACTGTCCAGTCCTTTTAGGGATCTGAATAGATCTTTGTCCAGTTGATCTTACTCTAGCAATAGATCTAATAGGTGAGATCTCAGTCACTGTTTTTAACAGCTCTCTGACATACTCAGGCGGTGCTAAATAACCACCAGTAGAATCATTGCTTACTGTAAGTGCTTTGCGTTCCATTGCGTCAAGAGAGTCAATTCCCTTTCTGCAATATTTGTCAAAAGCACCCATATATTCGTCAACTTGCTTAGTTGAGAAACCTGAGTTAGGTCTTTTAATGACTGTCTCTAATTTCTCTACTTGCTCCTTGACCTCATTAGATGATTGCTCTGCTAGGCTTAGTTTTTGATTTACTTCTTCAAGAGAGTCTAGTTTGGACTCAATCTTAGACATCTTCTCATCTAAGTCAGCAACGCTTTCACCTTTTTCAATCGCTTCAAGTCTTTGGTCATTTACCTTTTTAAATTCTTCAAAGGTTTTGCCCATTTCATTGATAGCAGTTTTTACATCTTCCGACATAATAATCTCCTATGATTTTAAGGTTTTAGTTAAGTTTGTTATGGCTTCTACCAATTCAGCATTTGCGGTCTCAACCTCTCGCTGAGTATCGTCAAATGATTTTGTCACTGCAGCTGCAGCAACCTTCGCTTCTGAACGGGATAGATTGAAAGCGTCTCGCAGTCCATTTTCCCACTCTCTGATGGTCATCTCCTTAGCCTTCACTGACCTGATAGTTGCCTTCGGGTTCATAGGGAAGGTCACTAAGGATATTTCCATTAGATCTACTTCTTTGATATAACGCCTTCTGTTGCGTTTATCGTAAGAAACTTGCTCAGGGTTCACTCTGAATCCAATACTTAGACCATCAAGTGCACCCATTTTCATTAGCTCATATGCTTCCTGACCTGCTTGTGTTTTCAAAGCAAGTCTACCTTTTACATATAAGCCGTGATCATCTTCTTTGATTTCGTCAAATACACCGATTGGCATATCTGTTTTGTGTTGATATAAGAGTTTTACATTATGGGGTTTTTTTCTTTTTAGGGATTTGGCAAAAGCTCCTGTCTCTATTACATCATTACCAAGATCTTTGTTGCCGAATACAGATCCGTATCCTTCAAAACTGCCGTAGTCTTTATCTTCATCTTCATCATCATAGGCTTTGATACTGGACTTAAACTCTAGGAACTCTGAATCTGCTTTCACATCTTCTCCTGTAGCTTCTACATATTCATCATGTGTTGAGCAGGGCATGAAGATCTCTTGCCCATCTTCTGAATGAGAGTGAATACCCTCACAACCTATTTCCTTTGCTCTCTCTCTAGCTTCGTCTGCCGTAGAGAATACATCTCTTCTTATTTCTTCTTTGCTGCAATTCTCTTTAGAATCTTCGTATGAAATTTGCTCACTGGCTAGGGCAGCTGATTTTTCTTCATTAAAAGATTCCATCATGTCTCCCATATTTTTTGGTCCATAACTACTTATATCCTGTTTGTCAATAGACACTCATTGCATATATAGTATCCCATGACCTAGATTAGCACAATATCTAGTCAAAATAAAAAACATCTAGTAATTCCAGTTTATATATTCCGATCTGTCATGTAGAATATTGCTATGCCAAAAATAAGAGCATTAGAACATTCAGATCACTGGGAAACTCCACCTAAATTATATGAGATCCTAAATGATGAATTTGATTTTGATTATGATCCATGTCCGCTTCATGCTACTGAGTGCACCTTGTCAAAAGATTGGGGTCAGAGAAACTATGTAAATCCACCCTATGAGAGATTTACAAAGGAAGCGTTTATTAAAAAGGCGTGGCTTGAGAGTAAAAAAGGAAAGCTCTGCGTCTGTCTTATTCCTGTATCCACATCTACAAATCTATTTCACAAACATATTCTTCCCAAAGCAAGTGAGATTAGGTTCTTATATGGGCGTGTAAAGTTTATTGGATATAATACTGCGGGTGAGTTCGTTGATCAGAATGTCCCTAGGGTCTCTTCTATGCACGATACTATGCTAGTGATCTATGATGGTAGATCTCCTAAAAAAGATCTTATTGTGAGACCTTTCTAAGCCTGAGTTCTGATGAGCTGAATGTGTGCTCTCTTGAGTTGTAGTAGATCTCTATACCTCTGTCTCTACATATATCATTGCCAGTGAAAGGCTTACCTTTATATTCAGCTCCTATGATCCTAATATTTAAGGGCAGGGTGTTGAGAATATCTCTGAGCTCTTCTTCTCTGTTATAAACAATAATATCATCTACCCACCTGATAGCTTTGACCTGAATTTGGCGTTCTACAATGCTCTGCACTGGCGGGTTCTTTTCCGATCTGTCAATACTTGGATCTAATTGGATAGCTACTGTCAGATGATCACAAACGCTTTTTGCTTCCTCAAACATAGCCACATGACCTGCATGAAGTAAATCAAAAGCTCCTGCTGTAATTCCTTTCTTAATATTTAGCTCCTTCTTCATCAACAAGCAATGCTTCTAATAACTTGTCAAACTCATCAAGATCTATCTTCTTTTTAGCCTTAATATGCAAATCTATAATATGCGTTATACGCTTCGTATCTAGGTCATCAAGGGGTTCTATCCTGTCAACAATATAACGCTCTCCTATGGGGTTTCTGTAGTCCTTAAGGGCAAATCTATACTCTCTCAACCTTTGTGTAATCTTAGGATTTTGGAAGAGATCCATGGTCAATGGCACATCATCTAATTCTTTGAATTTTGGTATTCTTCTTGGGTCTATCAATTTATTACTCCTATTGCGTCTATAATGTCATCAAATCTTTTTAGGGTTTCAGGAACATAGAACTCAAGCAGCTCTCTCCAAAAGGCAGCATTGTCTCCACCCATTAGAGCAAACCAATTAGCAAATGCTTCTCCTGCATGATCTCTGTTTACACCAGTGACCACTGATCCATATCTTTTGTAATATGAGTCACCATGACCCCTAAAGAATTTGTTATTGCTGACAGAGCCAATAAAGTCACTGAACATATTGATCTCATCATTTGAGATACCACCATACTTTCTTGAGAATGTCATAGCGTTATCTAGCCATGCTGTTCCGTTGTTATATCTTGCTCCTTCTGCGATATCTATGACGCTCTCAAGATAATAATTAATGCTTGTGGTCCTACCTTTAGCCACATCATTCATATACTTCTTGACCCAATCTTTACCCATGAGCTTTTCTAACACTGCTGAATTTGCAAAAGGACCAGTGCCTTTGTCTACAAACGCATAAACTTTGTCCTGAAACTCATCTATAGAGTTAATAGTCATGGTAGATCCGTTCTCTGCTAGATCTATACCTAGCTCTTTTGCCATGAAATCAGGATCTCTGAGCCACTTATATTCTTTGTTAAATCCTTTAGCTCTCTCCTTGTTTCCTGCCCTCTTGTAGCCTGAGAGCATTTTCCGATCTGCTTGGATTTGTAATGCAGCTCCTAGAGATAAATGACCATGGACTTTGACTCTATTGATATCCTCTGCGTCTAATATGTTTGCAGCTTCTAACCTTTCCCAAAACTTAGGAGTGTCATCAATGGCGTGTCCGTATTCATGCTTCCAAACCACATTGGTCCTATCAGCATTGTATTTGCTAGGCATATGTATTTTTCTTTGGAAGGGCATATAGTAAGCACCACCACTCTTAGCAAAGACCTCATTGAGCTTAGGAGAGTCTTTGATGATGTTCCTGATAGTTGTGTTGTTGTTCCAACCTGCATTATCGTGAAACTTCTTCTCTACCGAATCTACATCACCCCAATTTGGATCTAAGCCATCATCAGGCTCAACCTGAGCTGCAGGTGTCCCGTCTAACTCATCTTCTGCGTCAACATAAACAATCACACATCTACAGTTGATAACATTCTTAGCACCACCTCTAGGATCTCCTGCGTGTTTCATCTTTGCACCACCAACAGTGAAATCTTCGTCCATGGCTACTACTTGACCATTTGCGTCAGCGTGATCAGATCTTGTTCTATCATCAGATGTTGCTACCCACTTCTTCATCATCTCTATGCCAGTGTCATTAGCTAACTCTTGGTGATATTGATGATTGGCAAAGGAAGCAGCTCCATGTGTCTCTGTCCTTGCGATTAAGGCAGCTCTACGCCTTGTGATAGGGATATATTCTGATGAGATGGTCCTTGCTATCTGATCTAATGTAAGATCTTCAGCTCTAAGGGCAGCTAATCTTCCTCGGATCTGCCAACTCATATTGAAGGAAATATTGCTTAGAACTAGCTCTCTAGTCCTGAAATAGCGGTCTATAAGAGCGTCAAACTCTTTTGATCTACCTAATACAAAGGCACTAGCCTTGGTTAAAGGCTTATATCTGATTTCATTGTGATCCCATGTAGCTCTTGAGACTCTCTTGTAGTGAGATAGAACTAAGGGTAGAAGATCTTGATCAAGTGTCTGCTTGGCTACTGAAGCGTCATAGACACCAGTCTGCTTGTAGAGATACATATTAACATTGACAAACTTCCTGAAAAGACTGCTTAGTCTTTTGTTAAATCTTCTCTCATGGTTATTTCTGAGGACAAGCTGCTCTCTAGCTTCCTTTGCTGAGTTGATTCGTCCTCTTTTGAAGTAATTAAGTTTCTTCTTATTTCTTGCTAGAGAGGGGGTGTCCTTTCGGGAATAAATCCGTGTCATGTTTACCGCTTCTAAATTTTCCGTTTCTTAAGGCATAAAGGTAGCTATTACATCTTGCAAATGCCCATTGCTCTTCAGAATTAACGCTTGGTCTTACACTACTAGGATTGGTCCTATATGCTCCTACACCTCTTTTGAATACTGCTATGAGCGTTCTAACGCTTGTTTTCTTTGTTGGGTTATCCCCATACTTTTCATTGTGGTCATCAGCTTTCTTCTGCAATCCTTTTTTGACCGCAGCTGAGACTTCAGCTTTCTCTTCCATTTCATAATATAGAAATAGCTTCTGTTCTTCCCTTTCAATTTCAGCTCTCTTCCTCTTTGCCCATGAGAATCCGCTGTCACCACCCCATAATAACCATGCAATTTTTCCTGCACTTGGGTAGCCTTCTTCCCCTGCATTGAAACCTTGACCTTGCTTATCTACTTCGTGTCTTGAGAAGAAGCTGAACATTCTTTTAATTGTTGATATGGAGAGGTTCTCCCGTGCTACTAAGGAATTTGCTCTTGCAACTCCTACGGCAGTCCCACCCCTATTGAACTTTTTTCTGAGTTCCAACCCTCGCTTTGCGTTATTCGCCATTGATTCTGTTGGTCTTGTATCTATGTCAGACAGAGCTTTGCTCATATCTAACCACTCATCAAATAGTTTCCCGTCAGGATCATCATCTTCATCAGGATCTTCTACAGCTGCAACATCTTCATTATTAAGAGGATCTTGGGGTTCTGCTACAGCGTCATCACCCAACGGGAAGAGATTAGAAGCTATGTATAGACCATCACCACCTTCTACTGGCTCTAGTCCTATCCTTTCTCTAGCTTCATTCCTAGTCATAATTCCTTCTCTTACAGCTGAAGTCACATTCTCATAGATCTTTTTTCTACGCTCTGATAGAGCAGGAATAGAATCTATATCAAACTCTAGGTTTAACCTGTCCCCAAACATAGGCACAAGCCACTCATTTAAGTCTGAAGCGATCTTGTATAGATATGGAATGATTGTTTCTTCGTATAGAGCTAGTCTTGCTTCTGCTACATTTGCATAAGTCTGAGCGTCAGGCACTCCTACTAGCTGAGATGGAACACCGAAACACATAGCAATCTCTGTTGCTGAGAGGTGTTTTAGGTTTAGGAAGTCCATGTCTTTTGGTGACAGACCCATTTCCTTCCAATCAAAGTCACCCTCAAGAAGCATAGGTCTACCTGCGTTTCCTGCTCCTGAGAAGCGATTATTCAGATCTGTCAAAAGTTGTTGTCTTTGTGAATCAGTCAGGTTCATTGCAAAACCTGCTTCATCTCTAGGTTTAAAGATCACTGCACCACTAGGTCTTGCACCATTAGCCAATAGATTGACATTGTGCTTACCTGCCATATTGTGCTGATCTACTTCTGTTGCTGCAGCTGATAATGGACTACACCCATAGTAATCATCTAAGGGATTCCATAACTTGATATGCTTGAGCTCACTGAAGCCAGTGTCCTGATCAACCTCAAAGGATTGCTCTACTCTGCCGTTGATCATGTAATCGTAGCGATCAGGGATAGGATTACCGCTACCTTTGATATTAATTCTGTCAGGTCTAAGATGATGGAGCTCCTTTGGAGCACCAAGCTCTGATCCTAGTTTTAAAACATAAGAGTTGCCACTCAACAATAAATAGCCATACAAGCTGCTAAAGAACTCTGAATAACTCTGCAGCGGATTAGGTCTATTGAGTAGCTCTATGAGGGGGTGTTCTTCAAGGATTTGATCTCCTATCTTGATGATAAATGGGACTGAACTTGCTCCCTTTGAGATCTCATTTACACATCTATAGACTATGGCGTTCTTTAAGTAGCCTTCTTTTGCAAGATCTTGATACTTATAATCCTTTCCTGCGTCAGCTCCTACACCAAAATAACCCATCATATTTGAGTTCTGTTTGATCTCAGGCTTTGCACCTAATCCAAACATTCTTTGAAAAAAATTTCTATCTTCTGCCATCAGCTTATTCTCCAGTTTACTTGTCCCCGACTTTTACTTAGTTCAGTCAATCCCCAAACCAAAGCGTCTAGCCTGTCGGGTGAACTATTAGTCTCGCCTGTATAACTGCACATTTGCTGTTCTAGCTCAGGATATGCTCCTACATGGTGCACCCTTCTTTGCTCATACAAAGCTGCGATTGGTTCAGCTCTGAGTATCTTACCTCTCGTTGCTCTGACAGCTCTATAAGGGACTGTAGCGTCTATATTCCTTATAAGCCGTTCTACCAAATCTCCGCCATTGTTCACTTCTGCTACTATTCTATCCGCTTCCCATTCATAGAAAGCGTTTACAGCTATTCTACCCCATTTATCGGCAGAATGTCTCCCTGACAGATCTTCAAGGACATAGAACTCATTATTAAAGTCCTTCCCTACTATAACTATACCAGTTTCATCAGAGTTGTCATTAGCGGTGACTGCAGGATCTATGGCAATTATGATCTGCTGAAGCTCTCTATCTTCGTTGATTCTAGCTTCTTCTATCATGTCAGGAGACCATAGAGCACCCTCAAAGTCCTCTATGAGCTCTGCGTAGAGCTCCTGCCTTCCTAGGTTAGTTCCCTCATACCTATCTTTTAACATCTGCAGAGCAGACTCAGCTAGGTTTTCTTCATTCTCAAATGTTGACCCCCTAGTCACATATACATCATCTCTCTCAATAAGATCTTTTAGGATCTTGATTGGTTTTGGAGTTGTTGTGATCACGCATTGTGGTTTATCTCCAAGACGCAGACCAAACATCAGCTGATCAAATGCTTCGGGATATCGCCATGCAGCAATCTCATCACACCATGCTCTATGGAACTGCGGTCCTCTAAGTCTCTCAGGTTCTTGTGCTGCGAATCCTATGATCTTAGATCCATTGTGTAGACGGATCTCTGAGACTGTAGAGCTGTATCCTGCTTGTTCTTTTGACTTGAGCAGACATTCTTTAGGGATTACTGATAAGAGACCACTAGGACCACCGAAACAAACTCTCCTGAGATCTCCATGTGTCGGAGCTACAACGGCACAATTAACATTTGGATTGTCCATAGCATAGATTGCTATATCTTCAGCTCCTGTTCTTGTCTTACCCCAACCCCTTCCTGCAAGGATTAGCCAAATAAGAAAGTCTGCTTCAGGTGTAAGCTGCTTCTCTCTAGCTGTTCCTAGCCATTCAGTGTAGTGAGTCGCTGTCGCTGTTGAGACGCTCTCGTTTAACTTCGTGTAAGAGGTCCATAACTCTTCTGAAAGACTCTGCTTCTTTGACAGTGCTGTTGACATTGATGTTCTCCGTGACTTCACCCATTGCTACCTTGCCTAGCTTTTGAGCTACTGTAAGGGCATTACATAACGCTAATAGGTGCTGCGGTGGAAAAGGTCTACTCTTCATCTTTAGAGCTTCGCTGTTCATCTGAAAGTAGTAATCAACCTGTCCTATTATCTCCTTAGATTTCTTTATCATTTCATCATCAAGTTTAGAGCCTTCTTTAACCCTTTCTTGAGCTCTCTTTTTATTCAGTTCTTCTATGACCTCTTGCTCAAACTCAGATCTCAGAGCTTTCCAGTTCTCAGCTCTTGCAGCTCTATACAAGGTAGCAGAAGCCACATTATGCTTTTTGATCAATTCATCAATAGTAAAATGCTTTCTCTCACCTGTCTCAAGCTCAACACCCTGCACAAACTCAGCTTTTATTTGAGTTCGCAGATCGGGAGTCAATTTAGTTTTGGTTTTCTTTTTGGTCATAATCTCTCAAATATTATCACTATTTTTCGTCATATTACAAACAGTCATATAATTACCCTATTCCAATTTGGATTAATATGTGATATAATCTAACTTTAGATATAAAAATGAGGAAACATAAAATGATAAAAAACTTAGATAGATTGAAAAGATACTGGGTCTACTGGGACGGCTATAGAGTGGTCCAAGTAAGATCTGTAGGATACAAGTGGTGTTGGATTAGATCAGGTCCATTCTCAGGACCTTACCAACGCAAGTTCTCTAAAGTCAAAAGATCCGTTTGGGATAAGATGATGATCAGCACAATGGAAGAGCTGCAAGACAAAGTTGATATACAAAATCGTGCAGCTGCTCTAGGGATCTCTAACATAGTCAAATGTAAGAAGGTTAAGTCTCACCCTACTAAGAAGTTCGGGTGGCGTTATAGGACCTTTGAGGAGATCTCAGATATGGTTTATGAAGCTGATGTATCGCCAAGGAGATATGGCTAATGATCATTGATAAGAATATTCCTCTCTTGGAGTTAGTAGATCCTCTAGGGAGAAAGACACATAGACTTAAGATTGATGAGATCTATCACACATTACATGAAATGGAAATTGGTGACTCTGTATTCTTTGAGGACCACGCAGAAGCAAACAAGTTTAGATCAAGAGCTCACAACTGGTTAGTTCATGGCTACTGGACCAAGCAGTTTGCATTGCGGGAAGTTGAAGGTGGATACAGAGTTTGGAGAATAGAGGACAAACAAGTAATTGATCAGAGGTTTAAACTGAGTTGATTTAGTATTCCGATATGGTATATTGAATGTCCGTTTTTTTATAGGAGAAATTATGTCAATAGAATGTCTAAACAAAGCACTCAAGATTGAGTTTGACGGACAGACACCAACAAAGAGATTGATCTTAATTCTTCTAGCTAACTATTGTGATGATAACAACAGCTGCTACCCATCTTACAAACACATTGCGAAACTCGCAGGTCTCAAAGACACAAAGCACATTGCAAACATCATCAAGGAATTTGAAGAGCTAGGACTTTTAAGAATAGAGAATAGAAGAAATGAAGATGGTGGTAATACATCTAACCGCTACCACCTGACCCTAGGGTCTACACAATCCCCCCCTGTAGGTCTCAGGACCACCACCCCCCTTGTCCCCACCCCTGACAATACTAAAGAAGATACAAAAGAAAATATATATAGGACTTTTCTCGTTGATAGCTTTGGCACTTTTTGGGATCACTATCCTAGAAAAGTTGCAAAGGATAATGCACGGAAGAGCTATGAAAAATTGATGAGGTCTCTGAGGAAGAAACACTCTAAAAAAGAACATCAGGTCTTTGCGGATCAACTGGCTCAAAGCTCAAAAAATTATGCAGCTTATGTCAAAGCAGAGAAGGTGGAAGATCAATTTGTCTTGCATGGATCAACATACTTGAACCAAAGACGATTTGAAGATTATCAAAATGTTAAGATAAGGAAAAAAAGTTTAAATGCAATAGCAGGGTAAAATTATGAATGACATAAGTCGCAAACTCTCAGAAGAGGGTATCTCTCAAAAGAATAATAATATGACCTTCAGAGAAGGTAATCAGAAGCTCAAATGTCCTAAGTGTCAACCGCCACATAACTCCAAGGACACCCCCCTTTCACTAACCATAAATGGATCTACTTGTGTTTGGAAATGTCACCATTGCGAATGGTCAGGTGGAACTGGTGATGGGACTGGATCTTATAGAGCTCCACAAAAGGTATATCAAAAACCTAAAGTCCCTGAGAAATTAATCCAAGCTGATTTTGTAGCTGACTACTTTATCAAGAGAGGGATCTCAAAAAAGACCTTAGACAAATTCAATATCTATTCTCAATATGAGTGGATTGCTTTTCCCTACTATGACCTTGATGGATCTATAGCCAATGTCAAATATAGGACAGTCAAAAAAGAGTTCCGTCAATCTGCTAACGCCAAGAAGATAATCTACAACTATAACAATGTCCATGATCAGGAGACTGTCATTTATGTTGAGGGTGAGATTGATGTTTTGTCCTTAGCTCAAGTCGGATTTATGAACGCTACTACTCTGAGTGATGGAGCTGCACCTACTGTCAGTAAAGATCCAAATGATTCTAGGTTTCAGGGCATGGCAAACTCACCTATCCAAGCTGAAAAGGTGATCCTGTTTTGTGACAATGACAAAGCAGGTAAAGCTCTAAAAGAATCTATCCTGTATAGAGTAGGTAAAGATAAAGCATGGTATGTGAACCTATCAAAGTATGAGGACTGTAAGGACGCAAATGATGTCCTTGTAAAGCACGGAGAAGCTGCTCTAAAGGATCTTATTGATAATGCTATACCTTATCCAGTAGAGGGTCTTTATAGAGCTTCTGACTACAATGAAGAGGTCATGGATCTATATGAGGGCAGGTATGTTAAACCCATACAGATCGGAATTGCGGGTCTTGATGAGATCTATAAGATTCAGAAAGGCACTTTCCATTGTATAAGCGGTGTCCCTAACCACGGAAAGTCTCTCTTCTTGGATCACATTCTTTTGAAAATAGCTGAGAATCACAACTGGAAGTTTGCAATCTTCTCTCCTGAGCACTCTTCAGCTATGCACATACGCAGACTTCTGCAGATCTATTTACAGAAAAGTTTTGATGAATCTAACTATGAGCGTATGTCAAAAGATGATTTGGCTAGGGGAATGATGTTTATCAATAAGCATTTCTTCTTCATTGAAACTAGAGAAGCAGTGCCAAATATTGATCTCATTATGAGAATCTCTAAAGGTTTCGTTTACAAATATGGTTCTGCAGCTGCAGGAGTTGGAGTAGTAATAGATCCTTACAATGAAGTTGACGCAAATAGGAAGCAAGGTAAGAGAGAAGATGAGCACATAAGAGACTTCATATCAGAGTGTAAGAAGTTTTGCAGGAATCATAACGCTGTTGTTTGGTGCGTAGCTCACCCTACAAAGCTGCCAAGAGAATCAGATGGATCTTATGCAGTCCCAACAGCTTACTCAATCTCAGGGAGCTCACATTGGGCAAACATGAGTGATGTTATTGCAGTGGTCCATAGAGACTTTGATGAGAATACAAGCTCATTCATCACTAGGAAGATCCGTGAGCAGGATCTCTATGGGAAGATTGGTGAGGTCAAAATGCAATACAACTTTAGGAAATTCAGCTTTGAGCCGTATGTTCAATCTGATGATTATTATAACTTTGACTAGGAGAAAAATATGTCATTACAAATTGTTCCAAAGAAAGCGAATACAGCTACTGTCCAATTCAGGATTGATCCTGACACAAAACAAATGCTAACCAAGCTCAGGAATCACTACGGGGTCACTAGCGGTCCTCTAATAAAAAAGATGATCCAATATCACTATAAGGATTTGATGAAGCTAGAGGACTCTAGGAAGGACTAGAGATCTAAAAAGAAGTCATTGGGTGTGACTGCACCATTTGTAGTTCTATGAATTGCAACAATGGCTTCTTTGCATGGAATCCTTTGCCCAAGAATATACTTTGACAATCCCCCCTGACTAATTCTGTAGCCAGTGACAGAATCCATCTCTGCAATAAATGCTTCTTGAGTGATCTTCTTTTCTTTGAGGTAGTCTCCTAGTTGCATATCAGTCCTTTTTTTATTCCAATGTGTATTGAATTATATGACATAGTGGGTTAAAATTCAATCTGATTTAATGAAACATTACATCTAATGAGGACTATAAAATGACTAATAATCCATTTGAGCAATTTGATATCAATCACTTGAGCTCACAATCAATCAATCTTTATCTATCCAATATCCCCCTTTTCATTGTTCGCTATTGTGTCGGTTTCCGATCTGCAACAAATTCAGCAATGCTAAGAGGGACAGTGACAGATAAATTTATAGGTAAAGGCTTAGGCTTTGAGAAGAATGAAGATGGGATCTATGAGCCTGTCAAAGATATACCATCTGATGAGAAGCTGCTAGAGGGAGCTGAGAATTATTTTACAGCTGCAATAGAAGATCTTGAAGATGAGCCTGAGAAGATCAACAAGGAGCTAGAGAGCGTCAATAAATATCTGAAGGTAGGATTGCCCTTCTATAGATCTCTAGGAGCTCCTGAATCATATCAACAACGGGTAGAGCTAGACTTTGATTTGCCCGTCAACATTATCGGTTTTGCTGACCTAACCTTTGAGGATTCTGTCAGAGATATAAAAACCTCTGCAAGGAAGCCGTCAGCAATTACCCCACAAGTCTCAAGGCAGTTAGCAATATATGCAGCTGCATTAGAGAAGCGTCAAGCCGTAGCAGACTATCTTGTAGTTTCTAAGACTAGCCAGTCGGTAGAGTCTTTGGAATGTGATGATCTGAATATGCGTCTTGATGAAGTTTATCAGGTGAGTCAGAAGATAACTAACCTGTTAAGCAACAATGATATTAACTCTCTTTGTGATCAGTTCTACCCTGATTTCTCTGACTGGCGTTGGGATCAGGGCAGCATTGAAGCAGCAAAGAAATTATGGAGCATAAAATGAAGCTATCAAATGAGATAACCTATGCCCAAGTTTGGGCAACTTTAAACTCTGTTGATCTGTCTAAGTTCCATGAAAAGAAAGGTAATTTCACTTACCTATCTTGGACTGACGCTTGGACAATATTGATGGAGCATTATCCGTTTGCTTCGTATGAGTTTCACAATGAAACCTATGAAGAGAATGGAACTGTAATGACGCACTGCACTGTAAGGATCGGAGATCTAAGCAGGTATATGTGGCTACCCGTGATGGATAATAGATTGGTCTCAATCAAGAATCCAACAACTAGAGAGATCCAAGATTCACGCATGAGGTGCTTAGTTAAGTGCCTAGCTGTCTTTGGTCTAGGAATGTATATATTCAAGGGTCAGGACCTTCCTGACGCTTCCAAGGACGCAGCTGAAGCTGAGGTCAAGTATCGTTTCAGGTTCGTTAAGACTGGCGGTGAGATAGTTGGAGCTGATACATCAAAGGAATACTTAGATGTCATTAGACCGCTTCTAAAGACCCCTAGTAATGTCCTGCATAAGAAAGCCTTTAACGCCAACAAAGAGCAAATAGAAGAAGCTCAGAAGTGCGTAGCGGTAGAAGATACCGATATAGAAGCTAGATATGCAAAGCTCTTTGAGCTCTACACTGAGAATGAAAATGACAGTGCCTGAAGCTCTAAGAGGAAAGCCTAAGTCAAAACTCAGCGTGACTGATTGTGTTTACCTTTGCCTTCGCAAGGGTAGATACATGATGTTCCATGAGATCAAAGAAATGATCAATCAGAATACTGGTAAGTATTATGGTGAAGCAACAATCTCAGCTGCGATTAGAGATCTCAGAAATGAAGGTCCTAGAGCAAAATATGGATTGCACCCTTATGAAGAGGTTGTGATCAAGCGTAGAAGAAAAAATAGCAAAGGCTATGAATACAAACTCGTAGAGTATCAAGGCTCTACAAGAATATAAAAGGAGAAAAATATGGAGTTTGAAAAGAAGGAGCTGAAAGGCAGAATGTGGAGTGAGCAAAATGCCAAGGTAGTTTGGAAAGGTCCAATACATATCAACGGCAAAGATGAATACTTCACTATTCTAAAGACTGAAGTCCAAGGGAAACCAAAGTTTGAGATCTTAAAATCTTGTGGACTTTTGTATCTCAAAGATGATCAGTCTAAACCCAATGCACCTGACATTGGCGGTCCAATCACACATGAAAAGATTGCCTATAAGTTCGGTGGTTGGGAACAACAAAATCCTGATAGTGGTGATGTCTCACTATCTGTTGGGTTGCTTGTAAGTGAAATACAAGCTCAAGCTGCGGAAGATTCTGCAGCTCCTGCAGCATTTCCTGCAGATGATTCCTCAGAAGAGGATATTCCTTTTTAGGTTATACTCGTATCTATGGCTAAAAGGTTCATAGATAAAGACCACCTGAAAAGGATCACAAAGCTGCCCTGCCTAATAAGCAGGGCGGGTTTCTACAGCTGCAATAAGCCAGTCCAAGCACATCATCTACTGCGTCCCTCTACTGGTCCTAGAATGGGTGTAAAGAGCTCTGACGCAGAAACAATACCCCTTTGCTATCACCATCATGGATTGCTACACACTAAGCACGGCACTGAAGAGAGCTTCTTCAAGCATTATGGATTGCCTAAAGACTACGGCATAAAAGAAGCTAAAAGGCTCTATGAAGAGACCCTATGGCTTAGAGAGCATGATGATGACCTGCCTTTTTAGAAATCCGATCTGCAGATCCTAGAATGTTTCACATGGAACATTATGTCATTATGTATTGACAATTATGTCAAAAAGACATATATTAGAGGGGTATTAATCAAAGCAAGGAGATAAAATGAGATACATATTTGATGTTAATGAATACTGCGAATCCCTGAGTGGTTCTGTCTATTGTATAGAATATGATGAGATGAGTGGTTCACCTTTAACTGCATTTGCCTGTCCATTGAAGGCGAATGATTTACCTGATAATTCCCAATGGTATGAAGCTGAGAGTGATGTTCTTTTAGAGCTCTACATCTTAGTTGATCGTGGTGAGTATAAGATCCGTGAGGAAGTCACTGTTGATCACTTCAATAAGCTACTGGGGGTATCATAATGTCACACAAATACACCAAGTTTTATGTCCACATGGAAGTAGAAATGATCCATGATGGATCAGTCTCAGCTCAGGATTTAGATCTTTTTTTAGAAGATCCTGACACAATAGAAGAAGGTCTCAAAGAAGGTTGGATCAGGCTTACTGTCAGAAATGGTAGGACCATGAGGGAGCAAGATGTAGCAGAAGGCACTGAGATCTTTGATATGGAGCTGACAGATGGATAGGAAAGCACAAAGAAGATTAGCAAGAATTGATGAGCTGAGAGCTAATATCAAAAGCTATGAGCTCAGTATCAAGCATTACAAAGAAGAACTAGATGAGCTCTTGCATGAGGACACCAATGCAAATGGTGATCCTCTATTGCTGCGTAGAGTTAGAGTCTTAGGGACTACCTTTTTCGGCACTTGCTTAGGTAAGAAGCTGAGAGGTAAGAGTTGGTCTTACATGGTTTCTGATGAGGAGACAAATGAGATCAACTGGTATAAGGGGGACAAGTTAGAAGTTGTCCCTGAGAAATGGTAAGGAGAAAAATATGTTTGTGAAAAATAAACTATGGAATCAAGTCATGCCAAGACTTATGAAAAAATATGGCTTCACTATGAAAGATCCTATCATCAAGGTCATGGAAGAAGTGATCACTGATCCGATAGATCTTAGGGATTTCAAGAACGCCTTTAAATATCCTAATGGCTTTCCTAACTGGAAGAACAACTAATGGATAAGGTGTTAGATTGGAAGGACCTTAGAATTAAAGAGATTAATTCTATGGGGTATAAAGCTGATCCTGATCACCCAAACTATGATGAGGTTCAAGCTATATACAAAAGTGAGCACACATCTTACATGGAATTTGCTAGAGAATTTTTTGGCGAATTGAACAAAGAAGTGCTAAATTAATTAGATGGGAGAGATTCTCAACGCAGCTGCAGCTGTTTTTATCCTCGTATTTACTGGGTGGTTTGCTTGGGAATCTACTCTTTTAGTAGAAGAGAAAAAAAAGAAAAGGGGGAATAATGATAATTGAAGCTCAAAATCCTTATGAGTATAACGACTCCAAATCCTATGATCAGAACTTTTATGAATGGCTATATGAAGTCAATCGTGAGAGACGCAAAGAAGCTGATTATGGATTTAAAGAAGAAGAAATGCTTGAACAAGAGGGCAGACATACATTCCGCAAGATGTTCGGGTATAAGCGTTTAGAACAGATTAAGACTGACGCTTTAAATAAATCAGTCTTTAGCTAATTCTGCAGATCGGTTTTTTTCCGTTATCTCAGATTTATAGTTGATGTTCAATCCTGCAAGGGTGCAAAGGCGTGTCTTTTCGTCTTTGCCCTTGTCAGAGAGAATACAATCATTCTCTAAGACCTCAACATATCCTTCCCTTATAAGATCCGTGAGAACCTCAGAAGGGAGACTATCTTTAAACATAACAGAAAGGAGACCGCCTAGTCTTTTCGTTTGAGTTTTACTTAAAGCCATTCCTTATCCATTGATATAATTTCCTTAGATCTTTATCTAAGCCTTCCAACATTAATGCTAAATCTTTAAATCCGTCTGACATTCTACTATCTTCCTTGTCAAAAATTATGTCCCAATTTTGGTTGTAGGCTTTGTGGTTCTCGTTTCTTCTGCGTGATCCTTTTCCGCCTTCCCATTGTTTAGACATTATGCCATTCCTGTCCTTCAAACAGTAATGCTTCAGCTTGTCTGCGTCTGACCAATCCTTCTAGGACCTGACCACCTGCTTTGTTCCAACGCTTCATTTGATGTGGCACTTCTTCATACTTGCCTTCGTTTAATACTCTGAGCATTGTAGAGCTGCTTAGATTTCCTGCTCCTAGGTTGAATGTCCATGCTACCAAAGCGTCAAACTGGTGCTGAGATAGAGGAGCTGTCACTGCATTTTCTACTGCTTCTTCATAGATACAAAGATCATTTTTTAGGATCTGTTCCGCTTCAGCTGCTTCTATTGTGTCACCTTCTTTGACACCTTCAGTATGCCCATAGCCGATTGTAAGCACATCAGCTGCACATCTATAGGCTTCTAATTCCAAGCCTTCAAATTTTTTTATTAGTTCTATACCTTCTTGTGATGTTTTCATTTTAATAATCACCCCATACTTTTGTCTTTTTGCCACCCCAATATTCAACTGCGTGACCTTCTTTAATAAGAATCTTGCAAATATCTTCACCATCTTCAGTAAAGATCTCACCCAAGATCCGCCCATATTTTCCTTTGCCATGTGATTTGAGAATTATGCGTTCACCGCACAACTCTTTGAGTCTTTGTTTTGCTGCTAGACCTAGCTTCTTTTCTGCTAGATCCCGTGTTCTTGATTCAGGCGTGTCTATACCAACAAGCCTTACTCTTTGTTTGTGTAGCTTAACTGAGTAGCCAAGATCTATTATGCAGTCAAGGGTATCCCCGTCTACTATTCGGTCTATCTCAGCGTTATATACAAATGGTTCTACTTTCATCTAAAAAAAAAGGTGCTTCTGCACCTCTCCCCTGACTATTTGTCTTTTGCCTTACCTATATTGAACGCTAAGAGCTCTATCATTTTGTATAGCTTTCCTATCATTGCGTCATCTTTAGGTGTTGGTGTTAGTGCACAAATGATTGAAGCTGCACAAACAACTCCAGTGATGATTCCTAACCATTCTCCAATAAATCCAAACATAATTTTCTCCCGTTTTTATTAATGGTTTCTAAATATTACCAATTATTTAGTCCTTTGTCTCTTCTTCTTCCTTTCCATATTCTCTATAAAATTCAATGATATGGATACTATCCTTAAGATATCTTTTAAGTTCTGCCATATTCATAGACAGATTTTCATATTCTTTAGAGGTCAAAGCATAGTAAGCGGTCTGCGGTGCAGAGCCTTCTTCAAGCATTTTGAGATACTCTGCCATCAGATCAGGCGTTAAGACTGTCCAATCAACATCAACTAATTGCACTTCTAGGGGGAGAGGTGGGTGATAGATTGGCATTGGCTCTGCAATCGTGACCACTTCAACGGGTTTGGTCTGCGTAGGGATCATAGAGCACCCCTGTATCAGAGCCGTTAGACTAAGAATCGTTATTAGGTTCTTCATCTTTCTCGTCAAATTGGTTTGGATCAGTGATTTGTATAAGCTCATTTTTCAATCTAGCTACAGCTTTATTGACTCTGTTTTCTATGAGCTGAGGTTTTGCTATTGCCAGTGCGTCAAGGTCATGGTTAGCAAAAGTATTTCTGAGCTTCTGCACCTCTCTAGCACTCTCTTGATTTTGTGCTGATAATTTATTGTTGTTTTCTTGTAGTGTCTTTGCGTTTTCTATGTGCTTTTTGATTGCAGCGTTTTGTTGTTCTATCTGATTTTCTAATGTGATTGCGTTGCCTTTGAGAACTGAGATCTCATCTAACAATCTATCAATATACCAAGCTGATCCTGCTACGCTGACAAGCAATAGACCGCCTAATATTAGAGATAGTTTCATTCCCATTTCAAAAGTATATCCGATCTGTCATATAAAATCACTTGAAAGTGAAGATCTTGAGGGGTTCGCTTTTACCTTTGACCATAATTGGCTCAAGCTCTTTGAGGTGATATCCACAATATTTCTCTGTCTCTTCACCTATCAGAATATCTACACCCCTTTCTTTTGTAGCTGATTCTAGTCTTGCTGCTACATTGACTGGATCTCCTATTGCTGAATAATCAAATCTAGTTTCTGATCCCATATTTCCGACTATAGCTGTTCCAGTATTGATACCTACACCTATTGCCACTGGTGGTAAACCTTCAGCTTCTAGCTCCTCTGAGACCTTCTTAACATTATCTATGAGATCTACTGCAGCTTCATAAGCCTTTATTTCATGTCCTTCCATGTCCAAGGGAGCTCCCATTATGAACATTCCTGCGTCCCCAATGAACTTGTCCGTCATTCCGCCATGCTTATGAATGGCTTTTACTTGAGCTGAGAGCACCCTATTCATAATATAAGTGACCTTATCAGGACCTATCTTTTCTGATAAAGCTGTAAATCCACGCAGATCCGTGAAGATATAAGTGCACCTTCTACGCTCTCCACCTAGCTTTAGAAGCTCAGGTTTGTCCTGTAGCTGCTTTATTTGGCGTGGGTCTAGGTAATGCTCAAACTGTTTCTTGATTTGCTGACGGAGCTTGTATTGCTCTCTAAACCTTAGATAGAAACCTATAGCTCCAGTGATGAACTGCGATATCAGAGACCATGTGACATCTACTAAAAGACCGCTAGATATTAGCTTGAAGCCACCAAATGCCGTCAGAGACATTATTGATATAGCTGATACTAACACGCCAGTTATACCAAAATAGCTCGTTAGAATCCAAATTAGAGCCACTGAGAGCACAAAAATACCTAGCTCTACAGCTAAAGACCAGTCAGGAATATATGGTGAGTCCTGAATTAAGATTGATTCTGCAAGAGCTGCTTGGATCTTATGAGGTTCTAATAGTCCAACTGGCGTTGCTATTTGTGGCATAACACCTGAAGCAGTGACACCTACAATCACATAGCGTCCTGCTACTTCCATATCCTGTAGATTAGTTTCTGAGGTCTTGACCCATGAGATCCATTTCCTGCCTAAGCTGTCTGTCTTGACTGGCGGTATTCCCCTGATTGATATCTCTTGGATACCATTATCATTTGTAGTGATGATGTATGATTTGACATCAAAAAGAGACTTATAGATTTGTGTTGCAAAGGAAGGAATCCACCCGTCAGGTGCTGAAGCTAGGAGAGGTATTCTTCTGACCAGTTGATCAGATTCGGTGGGAGCAATGGCTAAACCCTGCAATGTATTATTTCCTAGAGTGTTCAGGTTTTCCTTAACTCCCTCTAAAACTATACCACCTTTTTCAGGACCTTTGATTATTGTTCCTGTTGTTTTTGGAAATGTTCCACTCTTATCAGCAAACATAGCTAAGACAGAAGGTGCATAGCCTAGTGATTGAGCAAAGTATTCATCACCACCTAGTCTGTCAGGTTGCGGAAATGAGATCCCCCAAGCTACACCTATAGCTCCTTTCTGCAGCAATGTTATTTGGATCTCTGCTAGTCTCTCCCTTGGAAGAGGATATCCACCCTCTCTTTCTACATCTTCTTCTGTAATATTTAGGATCACAAAGTTTCCTGATTCCTGATACTCAGGAACTAGAGCGTCAAATGTCCTGAGCTTTATGACATCAACAATGCTCCACTGATAGACTAAAGGTATCCCTAAGATTATGAGTATGCCTAGTAGACTAACCGCTTTGCTTAATTTTGATAACATTACTGCTCCCGCCATTTATTGTTATAGTTCTTGAGACCCCATCTTGTATAAGAATAACTGTATAAGATCCTGAGACATCAAGATCCAGTCTTACATTTGCACTGACATTTCTCTGAACTGTAAGGACTGATCCTGTCAGAAATGTGGTGATCTGAGTATTGAGATCCTGACCAAAATTAGTGCCAGTGATATTTACTGATTGTCCATCTTGAGCTAATTGATCTTCCTCAGCTGCGACTTCTAGTGCGTCAATGACATCTAAAAGATCCTCAAGAAAGTTTACATCAAGATAATTTATATCTAATTCTGTAAATTCTAGGTCCTGTTCATTGTCTAAAAAGTCCTCTGCAAGGTAGTCAATATCAAGATCATTGAAGTCTAATATGTCTGCAGATCGGATATTTTCTTCTTCTGAGATCTGCAGCTCTTCTTTAGGTGGGGTGACAATCAGCATATTGTCAATGATATCTAAGGAGAGATCTAAGATTACTGGCTTACTAGGCGTAGATTCAAAGACGCTTACTGTAGTAGCTTCAAACGGCTTGTTTAGTATGACTGACCCTGTAGCAGTAAAAACTTCTATCTCACCGCTAGAGAGCCCTAGAGGGTCAGGAAGCAATATAATTAATGACCTTCCTAGCTCATCTACTGTAGCAGTAAAATCTGTCCCTCTGATTGCTATATTGGCGGTTGGTGTCTTGAGCTGTATGTTTTGTTTATCAATTCTTTGAAGGTTGCCAGTGACAAATCTCGTAGTCCCTAGGGCAAATGTGAGAGCCATCTTTGACTTTGATGGATCAGGATCATAGATGTATTCGTCTATGAGAAGCTGAGAATGTTCTGTCAATCTGACAGTAGAATCATCAAGGAAGGTAATAGCCATTCTTCCATTCTCGGTAATGGCTTCATCATTGGACCTGATTGGTAAAGCTAAATCAGCTGTTATAGGTCCATCTCTAATGACTTGGGCAGTGCCCGTGAGTTCAGATATATCTCCAATACTAGCAGCTTGTGCTTGTTCCGCCATCATTTTGAATGACGCAAACAGTGCCACTGCCACCATCAGATATGATCTTGAGCCAGTCATTATCAAGGGTGCTTAATTGCTGTATGTTAAATGTTCTACTATTGCCAGTTTGATCTAGGTAGAAATATCCACCTGCATATCCTTGACCAGTAAAATTAACAGTGTTTGAGTCACCATCTACATCAACATAGTTGGTAGCTCCGTCATAGTTAATATTAAAATCAAAGGTATTTGAATCGCCCTGAATTACCCAATCAAGATCAAGAGTTCCTGCTAAGGCAGTGTCCCCGTGATCAAGGGTGAAAGTATTACTACTTCCAGTGACAGACACATTATAGTCAGTATTATCAATCCCATATGTTCCTGTAGGATCACCTTGAATAGTGAATGTATTAGAGTCACCATCAAAGTTAAATTCTGCAACAATACTGTCACCATATATATCCCCTAAGAATTTGTTTGAATCTCCAATTTGATTCAATATCAAACTTAGAGTTGACCCATCAAGATCAAAAGCAGTAAGAGATCCTGCGGAAGAATTTAATCCCCCAATGATATTACCGCTTCCTAATTGTTCTAGGTCTATATTGGCGTTTGTGCCTGATTGGTCAACATAGATTTCATTGTCATCTGCATAGGCAGATACGCTTAAAAGCAATATAAGACTAATCAGTGTTTTCTTCATGTTTCCAATAACCTCTATCGTATCCGATATTAATTAATTCTAACACTGCTCCTTCTATTGATTTCATCAATGCAAGAGTAGTGCTCTCATTCCGTGAAGCACCAAACTCCACTTCTAGTAGCTCAGTCCCTTGCTCTAGGAATTTAAACACATCTTGCGTCTGACCATAAGAAAAGATAGTTTTCTTGGACATCACCTCTATGAGGATCTCTCCTGTTGCGACTGATACCATTCGTAGAGAAACGCTTACTGTATCTTCCCGATACTGTATGCTCGTCCCTATTCCTAAGTATCGTGCACCTGCACCACCTGTTCTAAGATTACTATCATAGCTTACAACTGCACCCTCAAGCAAGACACCTGCAAACATCAAGGGCATGAGGGGTTTCGTTTCAGCTTCGGAATGTTCTTTTCTTGTAGATCTAATCAGCTGCCTTTCTTTGGTCAGATTGTCTAAACCTACACGCTCTGCCACAACAAAAAACTCTCCGTTTGCTGCGTGTTTTAGAGCTCTAATGAGTAAGGTATTTGGTGCTTGTGTGACTGCGGTGCTGAATAAAGCAAAGCTGCTGTTGCTTTTTCTTTGACCTGTCTGATCAGTAAATGATGTTGGATATACTGCTACTACTGGCTTGACTTGTGGCTTAGGAACATTCAGAAGATCATAGTTCTGCAGATCATAAATACTTGCATGATTGAGTCCTTTGCTCTGAAATCTCTCTGCGTATGAATCTTCTAAAACCTGATTGAAACTACAACTAGAAAGTAAAAGAACCGATAGGTATAGTGATCTCCGTTGTATTGCCATCTGCGTCAGTTATCTTTAGGGTTATCATTGTGCCATCTTCAGAGACTGTATATTCAATGGTATTACCCATCAGCTCTAAGATACCGCTTGTGCTTGGCGTTTCACCAAACAAGTTTTCCACAAGTTGCCTACTCAACTGAGCATATATTCTTGATTCTAGGTTTCGTATGAACCTTGCAAGTGTTGTGTTTTCTTTATCTCGTTCTAGTTGTTCTCTATAGGCTTTGATCTCCGCCTTGATTGCTTCTTTTCTGTTGAACTCTTGATTCTCTATAGTCAGATAATGACTTGATGTATTGATACCACTGAATGATGGACTCTTAAATTTATGGACAATTTCGTCTGCTCTAACCGATTGAGCACCGATTAGAATTATAAATACTAGACCAACTACAGCACATATTTTTATGATGAAATCTTTTTCTTTTTCTTTCTTAGCTGCTGCTATGTCTGCCTTACTTGGTCTCCCTCTTTTCTTCTTTATCTCCTTTTTCATGTAGCACCTCTTGCTCTTTTAATTCAAGAACAGTATTAACTTTCTCCTGTAAGCGTATCATATCTTGATCTAGTAGTCTAAGTTGGTCCGTGAGCCTGATGATCGTTTTCTTCATATCTGAGACCGCAGGATCTATCACATCATTGACTGTAGTCCATGTGTAATAGACAAAGTATCCAAGTCCGACAATCATAACAACGGGAAACCCGTAGTCATTTATAAGACTTACAATGTCCAATTAATCCCTTCTTGCGTCTATCTTCCCATCTTCTACAAAGTTCTCTGCTCTTGCGATTCTGTTCAGATCAGGTTTCAAATTCAACGCTGCTGATACGCTTGTATCTAGCCTTATAATATCGTTATTCATTATAGAAGCTCTTGTGATGAGCATTGATGTAATGCCCTGTATGCTCTTAATATCGTTGACTAGGTTGCCGAATAGCTGCTTAATGGTCAGGAATATGAAGTAAGCCATGACCAAACTACCTGCAATCGGCAATCCTAAATCTGCTATAAGAGCAAAGACTTCCACTACTTCTCTTCGCCTTTGAAGCTCTTAGAAGCTCCGCTAGTCCCTGCATATAAGCCGAACCATGCAGCTCCTGCACCTACTACTACTGAGATCAATCCTGATTGCTCAAAGTTTGGTGCTTCAAGATCCATAAACCACATGACAGTAGAGTATAGAAGAATGATATAAACAGTCAGAAATAGTCTTGGGAAGATTCTCCAAGAGTCTACCGCTGCTGCTAAGTGAATCCACTTCTGATGAGGGTTCACATTTGTTGTATCTTCTAGCTCTCTGATCTTGTCTTTGAGATCTGATATTTCTTGGATCATTGCCATGAATTTATTGAGATCCATTTCTACTTCATTTCGGTCCATGTCACCACCGAATCTACCGCTGCCATCTTGCATAATTTACTCCTTTGGATATTTTTCTTTTACTTTCCTTATTACAGTTGCGAAAGCTCCACTGCTCGTTAGAGTTCCTGCTTCTATATCTTTGTATAGAGCGTCAAGTTGCTCTCTAAGCGGTGGGTAATAAGCCTGTCTTTTTTCTTTATGTGTAGTGCCTGTTTTTTCTATATCTATATTCATGTTGCCTTCACTGTATGTTTCTTCATTGACCAAGTTCTATAGTCCACTTTTTTAAACATGAGGACATAGATACCTGATTCGTTAATATTGAGATTGAGTGTTGTGTCTGACATAGTGCCTTTTGAGACACCATCTAAAAAAACTTCTGTCCCTGCGGGTAAACCAGTGACGCTTATAGTGCTGTCTATGGTCCAGTTATCAGAGCTAAAGGTAGGATTAAAAATGTTCTTTGTAGACAGATCGGTATTATCGTTTAGATAATATAATTCAGGGTCAGGCATATCGTCATGGTTGACTTGTTTATAAGACAAACCAAACTCTGAATTTTGGTGAGATTTTATTTCATCTGTTATGTCACCGCTAGTTGACCATGAGATCTCACCCGTAGAAGCTGTATAAAATATATGCCAAATCATATTCCTTTTCCGTTTGTAAAATCTTCTTGATAAAAGATTACATAAGCATAGTATATACTTTTTGCGTTTTGATTTGTCAGGGAATCACTGTTCACGCCATGACACTCATTTTTAATTCTCAAAACATTACCTGCGGTGACTATAGAAATACCTTCATCAACATAGAAGGTTTCTGTTTCACAATTTTCTTCTCCATCTTCCTCATCTTCGCAGTTGTCTGTTTCTTCTTCATGTTCACCAGTGTAGTAATTTGGGTGATAGACTTGTGTTGCTTTTCCATTAGTCAGGTCGGAAGCAAAGTTCCATCTGACAGCAAACAGCGGTATCTTTGTTGAATCACTATCATCTATAACCATACTTGCCCATTGATGATGAATTACAGCTTCACTTCCTGCAGTTGCTATCTGACCTTGACCAAATTTAAAGACAGATAAACCGCCACCGACTACATCACTAGAATCAAAGTTGTGAATAGCTGCAGAGCTTGTGACATCAGAGAAATTAGTTAGGCTACCTGACTGCAATCCTGAGACATTGAAACCCCTGTCATTGTTGCTTGATGATCTTCTGCCTATTGATACTCTGTTTGCCATAATTAAAAAAGTGCGAATGTGCTATCAAATTTCACGGGTGCTAAACTTGCTGTAAGACTTGCACCTGAAGTAGATGTTGAAAGCGTGATTGTTGATATATTGGTTGAGGTGTTAAATGACTCTGAGAAGCTCAAATCAAAACTGCTAATGCTTCCGCCACCTTGCGTGTTCTGATTTGACACTGCAACTTGAGGTGCAACAGCTTGATATCCAGTTGGGGGTGTAAAAGTGTAAGGAATAGAATATGAGATCTGCGGAGAGTTTGTAGTTGTAATTCCTGTCACTACAGCTACTGAGGTTGGTTCTGCAGCGTTATTTACTACATCATTAAGGTTTACTGTCATTGTTTGATACTGACCCCTTGTAAGGCTTGTAGCTCCGCCTTGATCCGTGTTGAATATGAGCTCATCATCACTGCAGGTTAAGACATTTGTCCCTGCCCTAGAAACAAATATTCCTCTAGCTGCACTGCTATATCCTGCGTTTGAGTTTGTATATTTGCCTATGACAACTCTGTTGGTGTTAGTGCTAGTGCCATCACCATAATAAGTGTCAGTCATATACCCATATCCAAGAGGTATTTTTAAGACTCTGAAGTTTAAATTTTTACAAGTTTTGTCATTGGCAGTGCCAGTTCCACTAACTAAGTTTCTACCATACTGAACTGCTTGATCACTTGATTGATCATAGTTTGATTGATCGTGATACATCTGAGCAGGTATAAGATTTGTTTTTGTTGTGATATAAAACTGAGCTCTCTCTTGATAGTCTCCAATATTATGATCTGAGTTTGGATATACACCTGCTTCTTCAAATGAATCAATCTGATCTACTGCGTCCTCTGTTGCCCATACTAAAGGCGTATAAGTCAGAGCTGTTTTAGATCCCTGAAAATTGACACCTGTTGAGCTTGTAGAAGATATAGCTGACTGAAATCCACCACCATATATGACTCCAGTTCTGTTGAACCTAGAATCAAATAAGACTTGATCAGGTCTACAAGAAGTGACATCAATATTGGATTTTGAGATCTTTAAGCCATAAGCTGTTCCTGTTTGGTGACTACCTGCAACATCAGATTTGAGAACACCTGAACCCATAGTGAATGTTGGAGTGATTCTAATCTTCCTCTCTCTCCTATTCATTATATCGTCATAGGCACTGTTATATCCTGTATCAGAAGAACTCATCTGCACTCTGACATAATTTGTTCCTGCAGAAAAAGAAGTTGAAGCACTGGTAGTCCCAAAATATCCGTTGCCAATATTTGTATTTAAAAGATCACTCTCAAAAGTTCCGTTCCCCCATGCCACTCCTGATCTGACTTCATTATGTTTCATGGTCTTGATGATAGTGTGAAAGGGTGAGGTGTTATCTGTTGAGTAGATATTGTAGCTCCACTGATTAGCGTTTGTTGTGACATTTGCTGAGTAAGCATTAGTCTGAAATACAGCGTATCTAGTGACAGTTGCAAAGGTGGTCCATGTAGTTCCATTGGTAGACTTCTGAAATGTAGTTGTCACCTGATCAGGAACTTTCACTATTGCTGCATTGTATGCTGCTTGTCTTGATGTTCCAGTAGTTGAAAAAGTTTGGAAAAAATAATTCAGATCAGCAAAGACAAAAAGATTACCTGCAGTTTGAACCTCAAACTCAGCTATTGCAGTGTTGTTATTATTTAATCCTGAGAATGAGCTGACAGTAGCAAACTCAAACCTGAGCTCATCTACTCCTGCGTTGTAATTTGATAGCTTCCCAATCTCTACTCTATTCGTCATACATTAGTCCTGAACCAAAATCCTTTCATTGGAGAAATCTATTGTCATCTTTGTGTTGACTGTTATAGATCCACCACTTGCCATTGCAAGAGTTCCTGTAATCTGTCCGCTTGAGTTTACAGTTGTGCCGTTGTTTGTTGCTCCTGTTGCGATACCGCCTAGCTTTGTTCCTGCTGTTGAGTCTAAAGAGTCAAGATCTGACAGACCTACATTTGTTTTTGACAGAGTTTGAGATCCTGATCCTGCGTTGTTTAGGCTTATAGATGTGCCACTTACCGCAATAGTTATCTGATCATTTTTTAGAATGTCAGGAGCGTTGCTTCCGTCTGATTTTACTTGAGCATGATTAGTGACATTACCTAAACCAACATGAGATTTGCTGACTCCTGCCACTGTTCCTGTAAATGTTGGATTTGCAAACATTGTAGCTTTTGACTCATTCGTCACATTTCCTAAGCCTACATTAGCAGCTGTAGTTCCTGCTCTAATATCTGCAGTGCTATCGTTATCAACATTGCCAAGACCTACATCACTCTTTGTGAAAGTATTATTTGATGATGAAGCATTTTGTAGCGTGACTGTTCCACCGCTAGAGCTAATAGATATCTGACTATTTTTAAGGGCGTTCTTAGCTTGTAGGTTTCCGCCTGATACTTCTAAGTCTGAGCTGTTGATACTTAAGTTGCTGAGATCACTTTTGACCTGAGCATGATTGGTGACATTGCTCAAACCTACATCAGTTTTTGAAACACTAATGGTGTCTGATCCTGCACCGCTTAGAGATATTGTGCCGTCTCCTGCTTTTGATATGTTGATCTGACTATTCTTCAGTGCATTTTTAGCTTGTAGATTGCCACCTGATACTTCTAAATCTGAAGAATTTATGCTCAAGTTTGACAGATCGGATTTGACCTGAGCATGGTTAGTCACATTTCCTAGACCTACATGAGTAGCAGAAACACCCGCTACAGTGCCTGTAAAAGTAGGACTTGAGAACATTGTCGCCTTTGATTCATTTGTCACATTTGACAATCCAACATCTGCTTTCTCAATACTTACACTACCTGAGCCACCACCACTTAATGAGAGATCTCCTGAGCCACTTTTTGCTATGGTTATCTGATTATTCTTAAGTGCGTTCTTAGCCTGTAGAGAGCCACTGCTGACCTCTAAATCACTAGAATTGATGGTTAGATTAGACAGATCGGATTTGACTTGAGCGTGATTTGTGACATTCCCTAGACCTACTACTGACTTATCTACAGTTGTAGAATTAATTACAGTAGATCCTTTTTTAATTCTTAGATTCGTGCCATCTGTATCTATATCTAAGTCACTGTTCCTGACATCTTCGTCACCTAGAGAATTGTTGCTTGAGTCTTTGAAATTTGTTCCTAGCTTTGCACCAAGCGTAGCGTTGTCCTCAATACCACCTAGCTTAGTATTTGCAGCTGAATCAACATCTGCAAGATCAACAATACCAACTGTTCCTTTGTCTAAAGTAAAAGATCCAGTCTTGACTGTTGTGAAGGAAGAGTGCACCCCTGTATTTGAAACTGCTCTCAGGGCAAAATAATAAGTGACACCTGCAGTCAATCCATGAAACTTACCCTGACCTACCCTAGTGACCGCATTTGGCTCTCCTAAGATCGTATCTACTAAATAGGTATCATCACTAGGGGTGAAGTTAGATGTGTGCCTGTAGACCTTTACAGCTCTCAGATTGTGGTTATTTGGGTTAGTCCATGACAATAATATAGCTATAGGATTGCTTGAAACAGTAAAACTAGAGGGAGCTGATACACTTGTCGGATCTGCAACTGCTAGATTGACAGCTGCTGTATAGTCACTCTTTACATTATTGACATCTAAATGAGCTGCTCTGACATTGTAGGTTTTGCCTATGACAACATTCGGTATTAGAGCTTTGCTGACACCCTTACCAACAACAATATCTGAGGTATAGTCTGAGTCTGTAGAGAGCTTATATTGGATCTCTGTTGATGTAATCTTGTCACTTGCAGCATTAGTCCAAGCTACTTTGATATCTACTTTATAGCCTGATCCTTCTTCAGTTGTTTGTTGTGTAAGACCTAATGATGATGGAGCTGAAACACTATAGTCCCCGTAGTCATCTTCATCTGATTCGTCTAATGGATTCTCGTAGTCAGAAGCTAAGAAATTATAGACTGAGTTTTGGATCTCTTTGAGCATGAGTTTCACACCTAGATATGGTGCTTCTTTTTCTCCAATGACCATCACCTCACTTTCTAAAACCTCAAAGACTTTGTTGGTATAACCAAGCCTTTCATTTGTGAGATAGATCCAGTCAAAAGGTTGCAGCTGTATATATTCTATTGGCACTACAACACTGACTCCGACTTTTTCTCTATGATGAGTCAGCTGTATTTTTTGTAGTCTCTGAGCCATTGTGACGCTTGTGGTGAACGGCAGCTGTATTTCTAATTCCTTTCTATAGTTTGCTGTAGATTCGCCACTAGGAGTGTCTGCGTTTAGATGGGTTGTGCTTGTGTATAGCGGTGTATCTGTTGCTACATAGTTCTGATTAGCGTCAACATAGACAGCTTTCACGCAGTTGTAGCTTTCACTACCTGCTGACATTGTGTTTATTGTCAAAGGTTGCAACACATCATCATCTGTAATTGTCATCTCAGGAGTCACTGTAGCTCCTGCAAACATTACAAATTTTCCGTTGACATAAGAAAGTTTACCTGCACAAGAGCTCAAAAGACCTTCAAGAACACCTGCACCATCAGCTCCCATAGTTGTGAATCCGTTGGCGTTGTATGTTGGTTGACTAAAACTTAAGGTCACACCACTGCCAATAGACTGAGCACTGCTGAGATTTACTCTTGCTCCTCTTCTACTGACTACAAAGACATCACCACTGATACCAGTTCCAGTGACCTTATCTCCTGCTTCAATAAGTGTATTTGTAGCAGCAGCTGTAATGGTCACAAAAGTTTGACCTGATGTGCTGCCTGATGTTGTAGCTGTTGCAGGGGTGACATCTGATTCACAAGTATTTGCTGCAGCTGCAAAACCACCTAGACCAGTTGTGTCATCAATCTCATCATTTGTTGCTTTGAGTCCATAGGTAGTATCTGAGATATAGTCTCTGACACATAAGGCAGGATTGTCTGACCATGCGGTGTTTCCAGTTCTAGGATCATAGACTTTTTTACCTTTGATGATTGCACTGACTCTAGGAAATCCACCACCAAACTTTTCAGAATCAAACACGCATTGCATAAATAAGATTGCACAATCTGTAAAGATATCACTGCTACCAAGAGAAGAGTTTGATGTGATCGTTGAGTCTGCTGAAGTTTGTGTTCCGTTTAGAAATCTATATCTTAATAATCGTCCACCTGTAAAAGCATTGTCATTCTCAGAATTTGTGAACTGAGAGTTTGTGGCAACTTTAAAACCACCGCTTGTAGATGTAGTTAAAACTGTATCATTGACCTTTACACTTTCTAGGCTTTCTATTGGGTGTCCTGCTAAGACCACTACAAATGTCAGAAGGTTATTATCTGTTCCTGAAGTTTGAACATGAGTGATCGTTCCACCTACTCTACATTTGCCGTAGACAATCTGCCTATGAGCTTGTGGGTTTCTTGCTGAGATCTTAGATCCAAAGTTTCCTTGTGTAGCTTCTATGCCTTTAGATAGAAGTCCACTTACTAGCGTAGAGACAGCTGCCAAAGTTGAGAATCCAACTATAGACATACTACCAATAAGTGCACCAGTGAAACCTATAGTGCTACCTGCAGCAAAAGCTCCCATAGCAGCACCAACACCTGTCATCACCAAGAAGGTGACAGCAAATACTTTTAGTGCTCCTTTTATCGCCTTACCCATTAGGTATTCTCCACACTGCTACTATTTCTTCATATTGATTGGTGATCAGACCATTCTCAGAAGGACCTAAAACTTTAGATCCACTATACATTCCACATAATTCTGACTCTTGTTTGTAGACAAGCAGATCGCCTTTTTGGATAAACATAGGATCTGTAGAAATTAGATTTTTCTTCTTTGCTGCTTTTTCTATTGCACCACTCAGATTCTTCCCGTAGTCTCTAATCGCTTCTAAGGCACTCTTTTCATCAGACCATCTTAGGGTCTTGGGTATAAGCGATTCGCCTGTCATAGCCTTAATACAAGCGTCAGAGAATAGGCAGCAATCCCATTTACCCCACACAAAAGGGGTGTCTTTATGTTTAGTCATAAAGTCATCAAATTTGATACTCCAGTTCTCTAGTTTTTTCATATTACCTATGAGCTATCCTTCTTGTTGTGCCACCGCTATCACCACCGCCACCACCGCCACCGCCACCTGCACCACCAGTAGTAGATTTACCCCAAGTGATTTCTTTATCAGCTAAGGTTGCTACTCTACTGAAGCAAGTATCAGAGGAGTTGATGTATTTTTGTGATTGATTTGTGTATCTAAGATTTGATGGTTTCCCTAAATCTACTAATCTATTCTCTGCTTCTAAGCCTATAGTAGATCCATGAGGATCATCATTAATTGTCATTGAGGTCATTCTGCCCTTAAACAGAATCATCTTTCCTGCAACAATATCCGTGCCACCTGACAGCAATCCTAAAAAGATTGTTATGAATCTGTTTTGATAATTCTCATTCAGTGCTAGGTTCAGAACTGTTGCGTCCATACCTGCCAAAGTGATAGATATATTGTTTGATCTCATATCTAAGTTGTCTGTCACTTCAGATATATTTAAGAGATCTCCTGCACCAATATATTCTTGACCATCTATAGAAATATTTTCAGTGCCTGACCAAACATATAAAGTCTCAGTATCAAACTCTGCTTTGACTGCAGTGAAAATTATCTGATTGTTTTCTGATAGTAAGGTTGCTAGATCTGAAGATATACCACTTCTGTTTGACATTTAGACTACCTCAACGCATGAAAAACTTATCCCATAATTGGAAATATTATCTGCGTCCCACCCTGCAGCGTCTGCAGCTATGAGCCTAAACATTCCTTTTGCGGGTGTTAAGTAGACTCTGCTATTTGCAGCAAGTGTTGACCTGAGCTTAGGTTCTACACGCACTCCGTATTGATTTTGTGCTGATCCACCATTGTTAGTTTGTGTCGCAGCTTCCGTGACATATAGATATTGTGTTGGCTTATACCCTGAAGCATTGTCAGAAGTGTCAGTGCTTGTTCCTAGATAATCTCCTACTAAGACAGTTCCGTTGTGTGAGTTTGCTGTTGATCTAAGGCATAACCCTTTTGCACCTTTGACATTGCATTTAATTGTGCACCCTGACTTATTAGATTCGTCTACAAGGCTATCTGCGTCCACTGGTGCTACTGTTATAGTGTAAGCATTAGATCTAGTCAGAACCTTATGAGTGCCGTTGTTAGCTGAATTTGCACTTCCTGTAATGACTATATAATCACCTACTTTTGTATTGTTGAAATAAGTTGTGCTACTAGCTCCTGCAATAGTGCCTGAAGAAGCAGTGAAGGAGAGGGTTGCAGAGCTTTCATTAGTTCTATTTTCTGTCTTAAATTGTGCTCCGCTATATGTTCCCTGTTTCACCAATGCGTCAGGATCTGCAAACTTGAACTGATTAACTGGTCCATTTAGTTTTAAGAGAAAAGACTGCCAATTAACCGCTTCACTCCTACGCATTGGCGGCAAGGAAACCACTGCTTCCCAAAAGACACCATCATATTCTTGAGTCCTGACCTTCCCTGTATATGGAGAAGATATTGCTCCTACTGTTCTTATTAACCTAAATTCCGACTTAACAAAGTTCGGAGATGTAGGCATTTCTATTGTTTTAGCCACCTAATAAACTCCTTCTATAACTGCCACCTCTTGATCCTGCGTCCCTTACAGCTTCCTTAGAGACCTCTGCAATCTGAGGTAGCATTTTGGAAATCTCTGCCCTTACTGTAGGCACAACGCCAGTAGAGAAGTTTAAGTTCTGAACTATGTTTACACTGCCACCACCTGCTAGTGCGTTTCGGGTATTCATTCCATTTAATACATTTCCATTTGTGTCAGGAACAAAGATCTCAGGACCACGCTCTCCAACTAATGTTGGTGCACCCCTAGTAGCTCTTCCGCCTGACGCTTGTGTTTTTGTTCCGCCACCTGTTGTTCCTAAACTGAAAGCTCCTAAGATTGCGTCTACTATTGGTTGAATTACCAACAGCTCCATGAAGGAAGCTATGACCGCCTGAACTACATTCTTAGCAAAGTTCTTGAATGTATCCATAGAGAGCTGACCTTCAAGCATGGCGTTAGCAAATTCATTAGAGAATGATCTACTGATAGATTCTACTTGCTCTCCAATCTGAGCCATTGCTTTACCCATTGGACCAGTTGTTTCTAAGAAATCTCTATACTGAGCGTTGGCTTGATCTTGATTTAATGTTCCTTGTGCTACAGCTTCATTGAGTATCTTAAGGACTGCTTCTTGATTTGTAAGATCTCCTGCTAGACCTTTGACTTGCTCTCTTACTTTTTTCTGAGCTTCTGCTAATGAATCTACAGCTTCCGTCAATTTATTGACACCTGCTGCATACTGAGCTGAGAACTCCTCAAAGCTCATATCAGCAAAAGTTTCATCAATCAGGACTAACTTATCAAAAAGATTTTTTAACGCTTTCTCGTTGTTCTCTACGGCTTCTGTAGCTATATCTAAGTCATCTTTAGCACCTGATCCAAAGACGCTCATCATTGCTTCTTCCACTGCTGACAATTCTGTCTTAGCAGCTAGACTTGCGTTCTCAAGTTTTTCTTGGAAGTCTTTGAAGCTCATGCCAAGACCTTCAACACCACCCATCATGTCAAAGATTGACTGTAGAGCGTCCTGATTGCCTAGCATACCTTCTAAGAATGTTGGTCCTTCTATTCCTAGAGCTTCGTTAATTTTGTCTTTTGCAGCTTGAACTGGACTGATCACATTGACATTTAATATGTCCTCAAGCTCTGCTTCTGATCCTATGCCAAGAGATTCTAAGAATTTCTCTCTATACATATTTGGATTGAGAAGTCCTTGCTCATCAGCTGCGAATGGATCTATAGAAAGCGGGATAACTACATCTTCAGGCTTGACACCATTCTTGAGCTGCAGCTGAACCATCTCATTAGCTTTCATGGCTTCTTCTAATTGTATTTGTTGGAACTCTTTGAAGTATGCGTCTAGGTCTTGCCTTGCGTTCTCAGCTCCAAAATCAAATAGATTAGATGGTTTCTTAGCAAACTCTTTATTGATAACTCCTGCTAGTTCTTTATATTTCTTTGTAAGTTTTCCAATCTTATCTTCTTGGACAGTGACTGTTTCGTTGAGCTTTGCGTCTTTGTCATTTGCGTTTTCTGTCTCTTCAGCATACTTCTTCTCTGCATGACTGAGAGCAAAGAATGTTCCTGTAGCTACAAGAGCACCTGCTGCAAGTGCTTTGAAGTTTCCAGTGAAAGCAGCTACAGCTGCAGAAGCAACTGCCAAGACTTTTGTTTTCAATCCTAAGACTGTCACTGCTGCTGTAAGAGCCTGAACACCTCTTATAGCTGCCATTATGGACGCACCAACAAGCAATGAGATCAATAATTTAAGATTGGCTAAGGCTATCTCAAGCGGTTTTAGAAGTAGATTTAGAGCTACTGTAAGACCTTGACCAATGCCTGAAGCTAAACCTCTTGAATTGTTTAGTGTTTCAGTGATCTCTTTATTGAAATCTGTCAGAGCCTTTGTAATACCGCCCTCACCAACAGCTACCTGAAACTCTGATGTTGCGTCCTTAAGGTTAGATATAGAGCCTGAGAGCGTGTTTAATCGCTCTTCTAAGGCGTTTGGAAACTCTGTTGCACCAAGAGATCTGAGATATTCAATGATCGCTTCTCCCGATCTGTCAATCTCTTTGGTGATTCCGTTAAATGTGACAGTGATTTTGTCACCTTCTTGAACAGCTCTAACACCAAACTGCTTGAGCATTTCCATCTCACCAGTTGTTGCGTTAAACGCTGCCTGAGCTAGTTGCTCAATACTTCGTCCCATACCTGCTGCGAAATTACCGAAGTCCTGCATGACCTCAGTAGTTGGGACTACACCTGCAAGTTTTAATCTAATAAATGCAGCTGTCACTTCCTGAATTTGGAAGGTTGTTCCTGCGGTGAAATCTCTGACAACTGCCATAGCTGCAGCTGCACCATCTGAAGATCCCGTGACGGCTCTTAGAGTAGCTTCTAGGTCCTCAAACTGTCTGATTGTTTGGACAGTATCCCTAGCAATCATTCCTAACCCTAGAGCAGCTGCTACACCCGCTAGAGCCTTAAATGCTTTGTTTACACTTTTAGTTTTATCTTCTGTTTTCTTGAGCTGATCTTGGACCTTCTTCATCTCCTTTCGGAGTTGACTGGTCTCTGCTCGGATCTCTACTAAGAGTTTGTCAATCGGTGTAGCCATTAGTCAGGGTATAGCTCCATAAGTTCTTTCATTCTATCTGAGGTCATAGGCTTTTCTTTTTTGCTATGCTCAGGGTTATTGAACTCGGTAAAGCCATCAATAGCCATGTAGACTTCAATCGGTGATGATTCCCAAAAAATACTAGGAGACTGTCCCATCATGCCCACACATACTTGATAGAAGCGTTTGATGGGAAGGGAATCACTTGTTATTCTCCCTCTTGTGGCTTTCCCTCGTCTGTCTTTTCCTCTGAATTGTCAGTTAGAGTTGAAGCAAGAAGTTGTGCCACTACAGCTGTAGCGTTTACCACTCCTGTCTTTTCAATTAAATTTATGATCTGCGGTTCTTGCAAATCATTACCACCACCCCTCAACGCAGGGGTTAAAACTTTTACTATATGAGACATTCTAATATCCCCCTCGCTCATCATCTGAGCTAGTTTGATTATGCCCATACCAACTTGATCCTCTATCTGCATGATAGAGTTAATAGTTATTCTAGCCTTGTAATCTTTACCTGCTAGATTGACTAGGGTTTCACCCCTCAGCTTGTTTACTTCCGTCATCTGATTTCTCCTGTTTAGAGGTTGCACCTGCAACATGGATTCTTAGCATATCTCCCGATAGTATTACTGATGATGAAAGGACCTTGAGATCCTTTCCATCAACATTCAAAACCGAACCGATTTCAACAGCATTGGGCATTTCAATAAATTCATTATCGTCCATCATGGACTCATATTTATCTTTTCCTATTTTAACTATTACTTGTTTCCAAGCCATAATCTATCCTTATACTGCTGCGTATGTTATATAACCTGCAGATTCAAAAGACATACTGTAAGTCACTTCACCATTATACTCACCTGCATATTCCAATGATGTGATCTGAAAAGAACCTGTAAGAGTTCCGAAATCAGGAATCAAGAATTGGAAATTTTTAAAAGCAGGAGTTTGTGCTGATGAACCATCAGATGTATTTTGTTGTGCAAAGAAAGCTGCTCTAACTGTCTCCTCTGTTGAAGCGTCTGTAAAGACACCTGAAGCTGAGATAGAAACAGAGTTCATTCCACCACCCGCTAATAAGGTTCTGTGACCTGCACTATCCTTATTAGTTATATCAACGCTTTCGTCATTCAGTGTAATTGAAGTTGATCTAAGACCACCAACAGTTGCATAAGAGCTTCCGCTAGTGTTGATCTTCAATAACATATCAAGACCTTTTTGTGCTGCCATTTTTTTCTCCTATAAATAAATTAGCTTAACCTAATATTATTGCTCGGAATCGCATGACTCCATGTCTAGTGACACCATCTGGGTCTCTCATTATATCAGCGAACTCAAATCTCAAGTTAATGAGATTAAAACCACTAACACTAATGCTACTATCATGCAACAAATCGTGAATCTTGTCCATAATTTGCTTGACTTCTTTTGATCCTTTGTATTGAGACCACACATCAAGATTCACTGTATATTCTCCACCAACAAGATCTTTTGTTGAATAATCAACTGAAGTTTCTTCGCCTATTGTAATGAATGGATAAGATTGATTCTGCAGAGGTTGATTAGTCACGGCACATGACAGATCGGAAGTTATAGCACTTACATTAAGGGCATTAAATATAGCAGTTTGAAATGCAAATTGACCTATGCTCATTTGAATATCCCCTCATCTTTAAACATTTTGACTATTTTCTTTTTATTCTTTTCTAGTGCAGGTTGCATAAATGGTCTTGGACCACCAAGAGCTAACATATCTTTTGTGCCAAATTCTAATGCAGCTGAATATGGAGCTGCAGATATTACTTGTCCAATAACAGAACCATCATGTCCAGTTCTGATATTCATAGTTATATTTGCACTTAAGAAACCTGTATCAGTAGCAGGTGGATTGTTTGGTGATGAAGCCTGATGAACTCTATTAGGATTATATTTTCTATAAACTCTACCCGTCCCTTTTTGCTTTACAGATTCTTTAGCAGTGTTCTGAACTAAAAGAGTAGCCTTGGTGACTACCTTCTTAGAGCTCTTCTTAGCTCCTGCTGTAAGCCTTTTTTCCATAGCCTTGATCAATTCATCAGCTGACTTATAAGTAGCCATTAGGCAGCTTCTCCTTCGCTACAAGTAAGCTCTAACCACCTATCTCTCTCATCTAAATTTAGTATTGATTGAATGTTGAAGATCCTAGAATCGTAGCTGATTCTATAGCTCGTTTTGATATCGGATCTGTATCTGATAAAGATCCTATGAGTGACCTTATCTTGGACTTTGCCCTGTCTATAGGCTTCGTCACCGCCTGTAGGTCTTATGTCAGCAAAGAGATTAGCTATTGTGGACCATGATTCAGTGTATCCACCTGCTCCATCAGAAGCTCCTGCAGCTGATTGAAGTGCTACTTTATATCTTAGCCTTCCTACTGATATGCCTGTCTTTTTACCTGCCATCTATCCAACGGACATTAGAGAACTAGATCCCAAACCCTTATGAATTACATAAGGTGCATACAATGTTTTGATCATTGTAGGAATCAATCTAGCTTCTAAATAGTTGCCCATGTCTCCTCTATGTTCGTATAAGTGAGCGATATGCTGCAGAATACCCAATCTAATTGGTTCAGGAACTGAATATATAGAGCTATACCCTGCAACATATTCAATCTCAATGGCGTTAGCCACTCTCAGAGCAGAGGGTAGCGTCTCCCCTTGCCTTAAGACTATTCTCGCAGGTTCTCTAGCGTTATCTACATAATACTTTGACGCAGCAAATGTTGTTGCTACATCATCATCATTATATGTTTTTACATGGGTGACAGAGGTGACTGGTCCTTTCGCTAATACAATATAATTCTTGTAGTAGTTGAGATATGGACCTTGGCGGACACCTTCCCATAATGGATCTTCTAACTCATCAAGTGAGTCAATAAATTGTCTGAATGTTGTTGATACTAGGGTTCTACCTAAGTGTTCTTCTGCAACTCTTCTTGCAGCTTCTATGAAAGGTCTAATGACTCTCTCGTCAGTGCTATCTTCTACTCTTAAATATTCTTTTACTTCTTGTAGCGTGACTGGTTCTTGTGCGGGTTCTTGGACTACTGATATGCCTGACATTATATAAACACTCCTAATAATTGAGATCCAATTATCAGGGCGTAGAGTCCCCATATCATTTGTTCAAGGCGAATGAATCTAGCAGAGCCTGACTCTAAGCGATCTTCAATACTCTTATATCTGAGTGCACATATTTCTTCGTGCTGATCAATCCTGCTCTTTGCCGTCTTTGCTGTCATCTTCTTGCTCCTTGATAATTGAATCATCATTTAGCTGATCTTTTATTTTGCTGATCAAGCTAGATTCTGCTTCTTTTAATATGAGGTATCTATCAGAAGTTTCCTGCAAATCTTGTTGGACTTTGCCAAGAAGATAGAAGTGTCTTTGACCTTCTTGAGAGAACTTCTCTACATCATATTCTTTAAATGAGCCGTCTGACTGTTCTTCTCTAAATGTTCTATTTACATTTTCCATATTCACTAGATTGTATCACCAACATACCGACATGACCATATTGTCAAACTATACTTTGTTCCCTTAGTTAATGGCAGACACTCATGTCCATGGGTGACAGCTGATGGAAATAGGATCATATTACCTACTGGGACATCTTTATTTGAGAATGTTTGGCGTGGATATATAAGCTCCGCACCTTCATAATCGTCATTTAATTTGACTGATCCAGTGACTAAAGCTGCGTCATGGTGCAATTTCAGATCTGTCTGAGTATCCATTGCATATCTCATTACAAATGCGTCCCTCAAGCCATACATCTGAAGAGGTTTCCAATAGTTTTCCACAATAGGAACAATGTTTTCCTGCCAATGTCTGTTGAGATCATCAAATAATTTCAGCTCAGATAGTCTAATTTCTTGTGCAGGAAACTTGTCATATTCTAAAGATCCCCACCCACCATGAGCGTCAGCAATCTCTATGAGCCTTTCACACTGCTCCTGAGTCATAAACTCTACCATCAACATATCATCACGCAGCTGCTTGACTTTGCCTTTGTGTTTTATCCACAAGGAATCTGTCTTGGGGAAAAACTGTTGATATAAATCATCAAACTTAGGCTTTGCACTTTCACCACCATTGCCATGATAAATACAAGGACAGCATTTAGTCTCAGGATTATGCAACTGGTGTCCTAGCTTTTGTGCTCCGTCAAAGTTTGTTTGGAAGATATAACATTCATAGTCTATTGAGATATTGTATTTGCCACTCAAAAAGGCTTTGTGCATATAGAGCTGATCATCACCATCATCTGCAATATCTTCAGCTGACAGCAATATTCTGAGATCCATTGCTTTACCGATATAAGTTCCGCTGTTGATATACCGAAATCTTGTAGGTCCTTCAGGAAATTTATCAGCTAATGATGGATCAGGATAACAATAGAGCTCTCCACTAAAGATGATTGAGCTGTCCATTTCCAAGTATCTCTCATGGATAGTCTCAATATCATCTGCATAAAACACATCATAAGCGTCTGTAAACAGCACTACATCATGCGGATTGATAGTTTTGATCCACTCTCTCATCAAGTTTATCTTCATACCACCGCCCATAGCACTCATGTCAGTCCCTTTCCAATCAACATTTGTGCCGATATTTATGACATTGACTCCATGGTGTCTTGCACTGGTCATTAGCTTTTCACACTTTTTCCGATCTGTTCCGCAAGTGACAGCATGAACTTGATAGTGTCGGAAGGGTCTAGCGTTTTCTATGTCACCCATAGATCTAGGTAATTGATTACAAGCGTCTTGTTTTAAGGCAGCAAATCTAAGAGGTGTAGATCTGATGAATTGCGGAATCCACTCATCTACTGGGATCATATCTCTTTGATCAAATTGACCTACAAGAAATGCAGCTGTCTCAGGCTTTATAAGATAAGCAGTAAGATTGTAAGGATAGTAGGGGATCTCTAGCTTTGGATCTTTTTCTACTGGTGAGACTAATGTAGGCTCATTCTCGTTGCGTTGCAGATATACAAAGTCCCAATCTTCTACAAGACTTTCAAAATATTCTTCATTCCAGTGCTCATTAATGATTGCGTCATCTTCCATGATGATACAAGGTTGCTGCGTTTCTAAGACTCTTTGCCAAGCATTGTAGTGAGATATGAAACAAGCCACCTCGTTTTGGAGCAGAGGTCTATTTTTGAATGGATCTACCCACCCTTCTCTAGCTCTAAAGTTGCGGAATACAAAATTATCACCATCTACAGCTTCAATATATTCAAAGTTCTGCAGCTTATTCTTTTGAAACTCCTGCTTTCTATCTGTTCTTTTTCTTAGTGATATGACAATCTTTTTCATCTGAGTGCATAAATGTCTGACTCTTCTACATAGACCATATACCCAAGAGCTTCTAAGAAGTTCTTTGCATACAAATCATCTATATGAGAGTGCTCAAGTTTAATTAGAGAAGGTTTTATGTTCCAAGAATAGTTCTCAAGGATATTCATCTCATGTCCTTCCGTGTCTATTTTCAAATAATCTATGTGTTTGTAGCCTGTAAACTTGATCAAAGTATCAAGAGTCCAACAAGGAACTCTGTATTCTTTTGCAAGAAATTGTTTGTTGTTAGCAAGGTCAAATAAGCGTTCTCCCTTGTGATTTTCTTCAAGGATACTTGAGATACCTCTACGCCATGAACCTAAGCTCCTAGAGCCTTCTGAGCTGTCCTGAGCTTCTCCAAATAGGATTTCTCCATCATAATCACTGATTGCATAGGGCAAAATCTCCAAATTAGATCTGTAGCGATTGTCTTTGACCAATGTCTCTAAATTATTGCGGTAGAGCTCTGCAGGTTCACACATAACTCCTTTCCAACTACCAGTAGTTATTAGGTCTATGTTGGTGTCAAAATCACAAGATCCTATCTCTATAAAATACTTCATCTGAACTTTGGTCCTTCTACCCAAGCTACTAGAGATCTTCTAGTGCCTTTTGAGACTGGTTCTACCATGTGCCTTAAGAATGATGGGAATACAAAGATTGTTCCCTTTTGTCGGAGCTTGTCTGTATTTGGTTGCTCGTATTGTGGATCTATTTTGAAGTCTCCACCCTCATAATCTTGACTGTCACTAAGCTGAATTGTGACGCTTAGTTTTCTGTCATAGGTAGATTGATTACCCCAAAAAGTATCAAAGTGCCAATCATAGAAGCCTTCGTTTTCTGCTTCATAGATTGTGTATTGGACATCATGCAGCTGACTTATCTCAAAACCGAAAGCTGCTCTGTTGGCTATGTTGGCGTATCTCCATATAAGATCATAGATAAACTTTGAGTCCTGATCATAGGCATTGACCCATCTGACAGTGCTTCTTCTTATAGAGTCTTTTGAATCGCTGCTATCATTTCCAACTTTTGCGATCTGCGGATCATAGAGCTCACATTCAGTGATTATCTTTTTGACTTCTTCTTCTGATAATTCGGCTTCCCACATTTGCCACAAACTGTTCATATAGACCTTGCCAACTGGCTTAATTGCTATATGACAGTATGACTTAAAGAGATCTAAAAGTCTATTAAGTAAACTTGATCCAATACATGAAGTCGGCAGATGTAGTGTTATTCTGCAAAGGACCTATTTGATTTGCCCACACATATCGTTCTCTACCGCCTTGCTCTGACACACCTGCAAGGTTTCTAAAGGCTTCAAAGACAAGAACAGAACTCATGTATGCTGATGTATAAAAAGCACCTGTTGTGTAGTCATTTTCAATATCAACAGAATATATAAAGCTAGTCCAATCTGTATCAGATGTAGAAGAACCACTACCTTCAAATGCCATAACTAGAGAAAATCCTACACCGAAACCTGATGAAGATAATGTTGCCCACCCACACCAATTCTTATTTGAATTACCATTTGGAGCAATATTACTAAAAGCAATAGATGTATTTGTGAAGGTTGAAGTGCCGTCATAACAAGCACCTCTTTGAATACTAACATTACCAAGGCTCATACAAGAGCACCCACCAGTAGTAAACCACCCTGACAAGCTGTTAGTTATTGACGATTTTCCTGACCCTGAAGTCCATGAAGCAGCTCCACCACTTGCCTTTGACTTTATCATTCCTCTAAAGTCATTCCATTGATGGGCAGTTGTTGTTGTGTTTGTAGTCACTGCTTTAGAGCCATTTCTAACTGGTTCTCTTTCATACAGTTTTTGTGAGTTCATAGGAACTGAAGCAGTGCTGCCATTACCGCCATGATTAAGAACTAGATCTCTAATTCCGTCTGCTTGTATTCCGCTGCCATAGTAAGTTGTTGTCATTTGAACACCAATGTAAATTTGTTTTCTGTTGTGTAGTAATCATAAACCACCTCTTCAGGAACAGTGACAGAATTGCCTTCAAAATCAGGGGGTGATTCAAATGCAGGACGCTTGTAATAATGATGAAGCTCTACATTCTCTTCTATGATCACTGGCTCATAACAATTACTAAGTTTGTTATAGGTGTTGTTAGAAGCAGCTCTGAAAGCCATCTGCGTTCCAAGAGAAGTCCATATAATTAATCTGTCGCATGATAAGGATTTCCAAAGAGCCACAAGACCGCTTGTATATCCATCATCATAAATATATCCACGGCTACCTGCTTTGTTTGGACTGAATAAGGTAAGAACTAGATTCCAAGAAGTATCATCACTATTTATGTATCCCATATAAATACCAATGAGCTTTTCATCATCATAGGCAGCTACCATTGACAGAGTTTGATTTGCAGGTTGTTGAGAGAACCCACTATAAGTTGCCTGAAATCTAGTGATGAAATAATCACGCTTTTGATCATCTGTCACATCTTCTGCAAAAGGTTGATTGCCACTATTTACATAGTCTTTAGAATCTTCCCAAAGCTGATTGAATGTGCCGTCTGTTGACCATTGTGAAACCTGATCTGCAGTCGGAACTTCAAATCTGTAAGCCATTACTTATCCTCTAACTTCTGAAGTCTCTCCTCTAGGTCCTCATAGCCATCTAGGTCTTGCAATCCTTTTGGAGCGTGTGAATCTACTGCTAATTCTTTGATTGCTTCTATGAGCAATGGAATCAGTTTGTCATACCATACAGTGATGTATTCAGGGTCTATAGGAGCTTCTGTAATGACTTCAGGGAGCACTTTCTCTACTTCCTGAGCACTTACCCCTACCTGCAATCTATCGTTGTCATAGCCAAGCTCCTTAGCTACTTCATTTTCAGTGTAGTAGTAGCCGTTCAGCTGCATGACTTTTTCAACTGCGTTCTTGATTGTGCCTTCAATATCTTTTAGGCGTTCATCAGAATAGTAAGCTGTTATATTATTTGTAGCTCTAATCTCACCTGCTGTTCCACTGGCATTGGTATTAACGCCTAGACTATTGACTCTTGCATTTGAGTTAGTTGTGAAACCACCTGAAGGTCCTGTCGGTCCTGTTGGTCCTGTTCCACCGCTAGGTCCTGTTGAACCTGTTTGTCCTTTTTGACCCTTAGCTCCTGTTGAACCAGTTGGACCAGTTGGTCCAGTTGGACCTGTCCCACCATTACTACCATTAGAACCTGCTTGACCCTTCTGACCTTTCGCACCATTAGATCCATTAGTTCCATTAGATCCTGCAGGACCTGTCGGACCTGTAGCACCTTTCTGACCCTTTGAACCATTTGAACCATTAGATCCTGAAGGACCTGTTGGACCTGTTGGACCTGTCGGACCAGTGCCACCAGTAGGTCCTGTTCCACCTTGTGAACCAGTAGCACCCTTTTGACCTTTTTGTCCTTTTGCACCAGTTGGACCAGTTGATCCTGTAGGTCCAGTTCCACCCTGCGGTCCAGTTGGTCCTGCACCACCAGTAGGTCCTGT
>Ga0129351_1000014_pt1 | contig 52705 bp, 57 predicted proteins | sample CPBDNA_8_FD_94423 | JGI IMG/M metagenome (GOLD analysis project Ga0129351, IMG submission 94423) | Freshwater to marine salinity gradient microbial communities from Chesapeake Bay, USA - CPBay_Sum_27_0.2_DNA | ecosystem: Environmental > Aquatic > Marine > Coastal | place: USA: Chesapeake Bay... | reverse complement strand
TGCAGATTTAACTTTTAGATATAGATCCTGATTTAAGGTTCTTATATAATTAGGATTATCAGATAATAAATTACTTGTTAAGAAAATACCACCTGCTTGATTATTTAATCCTAGTTGAAATTCGGCTGCTTTATCTGAAGCATTGGTAATAGGATTAGTAGTACTAGGACTGTAAAGTATAGGAGCAGTAGGTCTTTGAATAGGTTGAACAGCATCAGTACTATTAGCAATTGTAGTTAGGTACTGATTATTATCAGTTACACCATGTGTTATTGCTGAGTTGGAAGATGTTTGAGCAGTGATTGCAAAAGATGATGACACTTCAAATGTTATCTCATGAGAAGCTGACACTGCAAACAATGCATATGACGCAGTTACTGCAAATGATGCAGATGTTGCTGTTCCTGAAAAACTTCCTGTTATACCTTCAGTGACGGTAACTGATCCAGAAAATATGGCAGGGCCTATATTTGTGAAAGTCGACGAACCTGAAACTGTTAAAGAACCAGATATGATCTGATCGCCTGTAAAACTGTTAGATCCAGTTGATGCTAATGCACTTGTATCAGCATCTGCGCCAGCTGGACCTTGAGGACCTTGTATACCAGCAGCTTTTACAACTACTGTACTTGAATTGTTTGTTACTTGAACTGCCATATTAAATTGTGGTTACCTGTTGAGTTACTGTCACATTACCTTCCAATAATCTGGTACGTATGGAACCTGATGTCAATTCAATATCATAAACACCTTTACTGAATGTGAATGAATCTGTGACACCATAACCTATGTATACGCCTATACTGCCAGATGCCAATGGATTTGTCAAATTACTACCAGACAGGCTAAGAAATGAACCTGAAACTGTTTTTTCATAGTTCGTGCCAGATGCTAAACTAGATGTTAATGATGCATATGTCGTTGCAGACTCGCCTGGACGAACATCTTTGATCTGCATGCGCGCAGTGTATCCAGATAAATCTACTAATGCATTGTTAGCATCTTTATATTGTATTTCAAATTGAGTAGTTGCTCCTCGCTCTATAACAAATGAATATTTACCTGCGGCCATAGCGTATTTTCATATAAATATGGCAACTTTAACTTAGTAACTACCGTTAAGTATGGTCAGCAATTCATCAATCGCCGGATGTCTATGAGAGTCCTTTAAAACGGTCTTAAACACATAATTAGACCCGGTTAATTTACTCATGTCATGATAAGCTGAATAGTTAGGATCTTTCAGATCTATTTGAAATGTGTCACCACAGAATATCATTTTACTGTCTTTGCCTAAACGACCTATTGCCATGGACAATTGTGATCTGGTCAGATTCTGAAACTCATCCACTATCACAACTGCATTGTCAAATGTTCTACCTCTGAAGTGAGCCAATGACACAAGTTCTATCTTTTCTTCTTTTTCAAGTTTTTCCAAGATGTCTGGCTTGTTATATACTTTACGCATATTGCTTCTGATTGGTACTAACCATGGTTCCATCTTCTCACGTTCACTGCCTGGAAGGAAACCGTTATCCTCAGTGGCAACTGTAGGCCTTGTTATCACAATTTTGTTGATCTGACGTTTGAACAAAAGATCCAAAGCAATTTGACAGGCTAGCAATGTTTTACCTGATCCTGCTTTTCCTAACACAAAGTTATAAGGTTTATTCAATATCTCAGCTTTCGCTGCTTTCTGTTCTTCAGATAATGTAACAGAGAAACGGACAGCGCCTTTTGGAGCTGCTTTATCAATATTTTGTTTTGCCATATACTTGCCGATCTTATCGGTTTCTAATAAATATTGTACAATCATATGAACATAAAAAAAGGGGTGCCCTAAGACACCCCTCTTTTCTCATGAAAAAATTTCAGCTAATGATTAGATAGAATCTAAACCATCGACGAATACTTTTCCGTAGAACTCTGGACGAACCATCTTCTTCGCGTAACGTGTCATTACACCTTTACGTGGAGTGAAGTTAGTTGGATCGTAAACCAATGGAGTCATAATTAATGGAATGTATGGAGCATAAACAGCACCAGTCTCAAGGAATTGTGATCCTCTATATCCTAACAAGATTGTGTTTTCAGTCATGTAAGGATTTTTGTAAACTTGGTATCTGTTATTGATAGCACCTACTTTCTGTACTCCCATCGCAAACTGCATTGCACCGCCGTCTGTGTCAGCAGCATATCCAGGGATGCTCTCAAGGATGGTAGCAACTGTTGGAGAACATACAAGGAAGTTAGCTCCACCACGTAATGTTAACTGGTGAATTTTGTTGCTAACTTTCTGAATCTTCGTACCAAGAGTCTGGAACCATGTTCCTTGATTGTAAGCCTGAGCAGCTGTGTTATTTGCAACGAATGCATTTGTAGCAGCGTCATACTCTTGACCAATTGTGGCAGACCATCTCTCAGTTGTCTGAGCATTTGAAATCAACATGTCTAAGATCTCTAAGTCAATCTCTTGAGAGATGTACTCAGATAACATAGAAGTTAATTCTGCTTCAGCGTCAATTGAGTGATATGCGTTAAGGTCTTGAGCAAATTCTGGAGACCATACAGCCTTCAACTTACGTGTCTTAGCGACAATTGCCTCGCTACGTAGCTCAAGGTTGATTTCTGGAATCTGTAGATCAGCTCCGCCTCTTGAAGCAACATCTGCTACTTGATCATCTTCAAAGTCACCTCTGGTAATATCAGTAGGCTGTTTGTGGAATAGAACCGTAGGTGATTGTGGATTTCCAACTGACGTGTCAATCAAGAATCCAACATGACTACCACCATCCAGCAGTTTAGTAAATTCTGGATAAGGGCTAATGTTTGTTCCTACAACGTTAAATGCACGGATACCATTCTTATCAAAATTAGCTAAAGAAGCTGTTGGGATAGAAAGTACAGTAAAGTTACCTAAGCTGTTAGAAACGACAGATGCTGAAAACTCAGAATTGAAGTTAGTGAACCAGTCAAACTGAGACTGTGATAAAGTACCTCCATTAGAGAAAGTAGTTGTACCAGCAGCAACAGAACCTGTTCTAGCTGAATTTACTGCATTTGCTAATACACCCAAAGATGCTGAATAATCATTTACAGAATATCCAAAACGTCCAGGACCATAAAGACCTTCAGTAGCAGCAGTACCAGATGGTACATCTGTACCATTAGCGCCAGCATTAGTAATACCAAATACTGAATCTGCTTGTGACTTGCGACCTTGACCAGTTAAGAAGTCATTACCACCTGTATTAGTACCATCTGTACCTTGAGCAGTACCATATTTGAAATCTAAGTAGAACACAAGACCTGATGGCAGGTTCATTGGTTGTACTGAAACGAAATCTTTTGCTGCAATTTCAGCAAAGATTCTACGTACCAATGGAAGAGCAACACCAGCCCACTCCTCAGAATTCTGAGCAGTTCCAGTATTGTTTACCTCTGATACGAGTTGCTTAGCCTGGTTCTCAAGTAGAACTGCTAAGCCTCTACGCTCAACCTCAGATCCGATGCCTTCCAAAAGACCAGTTCTTTCCCACTTTTTCTCAAGTTGGATAGATACAGCCGTTTGATTAGCATTAGCATCTTGAGGTAATAAAGAATTAATATTCATCGTATTTTTCCTCTTATCGATTATATGTGATTAATTTATTCCATCTTGCCGCAAGTTCGTTGCCCTCTGTTAATACTTTTTTAGGAGCAGTCGATGCACTTGCTTTAGATGCATAACTTTCTTTTAGTTTTCTTTTCGCAACTTTTCCAGAACCGAATGACTCAGCTAATGTAGAGTAGATCAATTTAACTTCGCGGATATTAGATGCGCGATCAAAGTTTTCAATAACTTTCAATTTCTGAGATTCGTTCAAAGAATGATTACGGAACAATTTGTTGCTGAACAACAATTTTGCATTAAGAAGATTTACTTCATTAATTTTGGAACGAAGAAATCTGATAACTTCGTAAGCCTCTTCAAGCTCATCACTGCCTTCACCTTCTGACACTTCTTCTTCGCCTTCGCCTTCGCTAACTTCTTCTTCACCACCTTCCATTTCGCGAAGAGCTTTGATAACTTCTTCAAGATCAACTTCTTCTTCCTCATACAGATCACCTTCTCCAGGATCTTCTGTCTCAGAAGCTTCAACATCAACTTTGTTGTCACCAGCGCCAATTTCTGAAGAGTCTAATGATTCTTCCATGTCATCCATTTCTTCTTCAAGCTCTTTGATGATAGCTTCAAGTTCTATTTCGTCCATGTCTTCCTCTTCTTCAACAGCAGGAGCTTCCACTTCAGGAGCTTCCACGCCTTCTTCTTCCTTCACTTCCTCCTTGTCGCCATGCATACCTTCTTCCACTTCAGAATCCATTGTTTCAACTACTTCTTCTTCAGCAGCAGCTTCTATTTCTTCTTCCTCAGCGATACGGTTGGACAACATGCTTTGAATTCTTGGAGTAAATGCTTCTTCCAAGGCTAATTTTGCATTTGCTAGTGCAGTCTCACGAACAGCTTTAGCATCAGCAATAGCCTGCTTCAATAAATCATTTGCCATGATATTTCCCCTATATTTTATACGGAAATGAGATTATTTGTAATCTCAATAAAAATAAATGTGATTAGATCAGAGATAGTGTAATTGCACACTATATGTTACAGCAATAAATATGATGCAACAACCAAAAAACCTATCGTGTAGCCGCAGAACGACGTTGTTGTCGATATGCTGCTTTCTGTATCTGTTCTCTACGAGTAAGTGATTTGCTTTTGAACTCTTTGCGTTCTCGAACTTCCTGTAGTTTACCTGATTCTTTGGTGAGTCGCTTGAACTCCTTGATAGCAGCTTCAAGCTCATAACGTTGTCCATCTTTTGATTTAGGGACTCGGACACTTGTTGAATGTCCCGGATTGATCATTTTTCTACGTTTGTGGTACTTCTTCATATAACATTAATATAATAACAATTTATCGAATATCCTAATATTCGTCGTCTGAAAATTCATTCAATGAATTATTTACTTGATAGTAACGATTTAATACAACACCCATGTCATCATACGCTGATTCTAAACGTTGTTGCATTGTGTTCATTTCAGTGGCAGTCTTTTCAAAAACTTTGAATGCTTCTTTTAACTGCTTCATATGTCGTGATACAGTGACATTATCAAACCAATGCTCTGATTCCTGCATTGTCAAAACTTCTGCCTGCTCAACTATTTCTGAAATTTTTGAAACAACTTCCTGTAAGTCAGCTGAGCCATATACTGATTCGCCAATTGCTTTGAAATTTGCAACTGTTTTAAGAAAATTGTCACGTTGCGTTTTATCCATCTGCTCTGACTCAGTCAAAATGCTTTTCAATAGCTTGTTTTCAAAATGTTCCATTATAATCCTATTTTGCTTATATTTGTTTTTAAACCTTTCAATGCCTTTATCGCAGCATTGAGATATCTACTGCTCTGGGCAATGTTACTTGAATAGATTGGATCGTCTGTATCTACGGTCATTGACTCTAGATAATCAACTAGACGATCTTTTAGATCTGAAAGTGATTCTGCCTGTTCATCTATTTCTGAGATAAATGTTTCAAATTCATTCTGCTCATTAATTTGACGACGAATAACACCTCTTATATTTTCACGTATTTTATTGGAATGCATGATTATGGATATGTGTCAAATGGTGGTTCAGCAGGAATATTCCCTAATGTGTCTACAATGATACCAGTACCTCTTTGTCCATTGGAATTGAATGAGCCATATCTGCTAGAATGGGCAGCGTCTTCCAATTTATCAAAAACTGCTCCATTAGCTTCTGGATTACCAAATTGTGCATTTGATATCGGCGTATTGTTAGGTCCAAGAACTGTCCCAGTGCCTAATGATCCGGGATTGTTAGGACCATAAAGTGATGTATGTGCTAAGTCTATAAGTGGCATGTTATATTTCCTTAATTATATTGTGAATGATACTATCAATTCTAGAAAATTTGTTATCTATTTTTGAAACTGACTCGTTAACTGGTGATAAGAATGCACCATGTGTCGATGGGTTAGATACAAAATCAAATGCAATAAGTTCAAAATCAGGCTGCACTTCCAACGTATTTTCTCCTTCTCTCATAACTTCTTTCACTGAACCCATACCTCTTGATGAGATACCTAATTTAATTCCAGACTTGAACAACTCTTTCAAGATGTTTCCAGATGGTGTAGACAAAACTTCCACCGTACCTACCAGATCATCTCCTTTGAATTCCATGTCCAATACGTTATGTGACACGTTGTTAAGATTCACAACTGAAGAATCTGGGTGATCAAGTTCTCCCAATGCTCTGCGTTCTGAAATAAATGTTTTGGAATATTTCTGAGCTTCGCGCATCAATGTTTCTTTCGGATAAATTCGTCCGTTATGATTTTTTGCATTAGCTCTTTGAAGTACTCCTTTTACAATGAGTTTACCATCATTACGTTGCAACGATTCCATCACCATGTCAGGTGATACTTCAAATAATACATGTTCTCTTAATAATTGCTTGCTCATTTTGATAGCTCCCTAATTTTATTTCCGATACGAGTCATTCTTTCATATATTTGACCTAATCGCTTAGATGATGATTTCCAGAAGTGTGATGAATCAACGCCCATTTCTGTTTTCAATTTCAAATTATTGTTAACAACTCTTTCCATCTCAGCCAACATGCTATTGATTTCTCGAATACCTTTATTAACTTTCTGTTGAGGTGATATTGTCGGATCTTTTTTAAACTCTCTGTATGAAACTTCATTGATATGCATTTCTGACATCATTCTCATATATAATGACTCAGACATCTTTTTGTAATGCTTATTTGTTTTCTTCACTTTTTCACTGCCTCCCTGCTCAATGGTATCATCATCTACATCTCCAAATGCATACTTATGTGGAGGAGCTGGGACAGCAGCCGTAGTACTAATTTCTTCGAGATCTTCTTCTTCATCTACCTGTTTAGCAACTACGCCTAATTTGTGATGAAGATATTCATCTGAATCATCCACGTCGCCATCATTATCCAGATCTTTGTCATCCAGATCCTTGAAGTACATATCAGCCTCTTTGTCAGAAACTCGATCCACTTTTTCCATTACTGTATGGAATTTTTTATTCAACTCTTCAATGAAACTCATCTATTGTTGCCTTTTTAACACAAAAATATTTCCGCCGGTGGATTGTACTTTTTCGGGTGATAGATCATAAATAGTACCAACTGATAAATCATTACCATCAATTACTCCGCCGCCGGCGACAAATATTTTACTAGTAGCTGTATTTGCACCATTGCCAATTAAAACAGCGCCGTATCCATAATTTGATCCGGTAAACGATGCTGTTGTTGTTGTTGCAACAGTTAATGCAGAATGATAACGTCCAGGGAAGCCTAGTCTCTGAAACTGATTTTGCTCGGTGGCAATACTTCCATATGATAAATCTGTTCTAGCCATTCTTCAATCCTTTTAGCTCATCTCGTAATTCATAATATCTCAACATCACCAACACGTCATTATCTCCGACGACTGGTTTGTTGTTAAGTATAGTTAGCAGATTTGCAACTTCCTGTAATTTTATCTTCATCACTTTGTCAGTGATCGTTTTGCAATGCTCCATGATATCCATGTAAATAATATCTGCATGCTTGGAAATGAATTTTTTCAGCTTTGGTGAATTACTAACACTGTTAACATATTCACGTAACAAAGCCTTTTGGTCTTCATTCAGTGACTCATATTTTTCATTGAACTTGTCAACCAATATCTTGTTGGTCAAAATTCTAATGTCTTTGTCTTGCTCTGAAATAATGTTAGAATCAGTTACCTTTTTACTTGCTGTACGCACATGTTCAATGAGTGTGTCATGATTTCTAACAAATGCAGCTGGGTTATCAGATTCAGAATATTCAAACAATTTATATATAGTAGCAAATGTCTTGTATTTATCTGATCTGGTATTGAAGAACTCAGCCATTTCATATAATCTGTTAATGTCTCTGATCAGATTATACTTCTCTCGTTTCAGTGCCGACTCATTTAGTGATCGTCTGGTTTTCAATACCACTGATACGAATTTCTTTGCTGACTGTTCACTCTTGAATTTTTCTTCCATGATAGATTGATACAATTTCAGTTCTTCTGCTATTGTAGTACCTTTCATGAAATACTTCTTCACGAGCTTTATGGCATCTGAATCTCTATTGTTCATAGTGTCGGATGCGATGCGTCTCACCAGTAATTCAAAGATGAGACCTGTGTTCTTAAATTTAGAATGTTTAATTTTTTTCATTGCCTAGAGCTCTGCTTTTTTATAAATATGAGATCAATCATCTAACAATTGATTTTCATCCAAAAGACCGGATTCTGAATCATCTGTTCCTGTTGTCATCGTTTCTTTGATAATTTGTTTGGTTTTATGTCCCGGCATCAAATCGATTATGTTCTCTACATTCACATCATGTTTTGATTCGAATGACAGAGAATCTTTTCTGCTTTTTGTTGTCAATGGATTGGAACTAGTTTTAAAAGTATTTGATAAGTCTTTGATTGATAATGGGTCTCTGGTGAAATCAGATTTATGTGTTCCCCATGTATGTGATTCTGGCGGCCGGCCTGTACCTCCTACGTACTCCTGCTCCTGACCAGGTAACAATTCTCCTTTGGTGGCAACATGCATTGACGCAATGTCATGCGGCGTACCAAAAGACATATTTGTTTTCTTAGGATCATTGCCCTCAGACTTGATCTGCTCTTTTCGGAAATCATTTTTGAAATCTTCAATGACCTGATCCTGCTCATATTTCCATTCTGTGTCAGACATTTTGAAGATGTTTTCATATATCCATCGTTCTGAGAATAGACCTGAATCCTTCATATCGGTGGCCAATGATAATTTAGCAGCCAATGTCTCAACTTGCTGTCTTTCATATACCAATGATGGGTTTGTCAGTGATAATTCAAAATCTACAAGATCGTCGTCTGTGAATCCTTGAGAATACAGATGTATAATAGCAATCTTTGTGAGTTCAGATATGAACACACGTTGTATACGTTCTATAGTACGAGCAAAACGAACATCTTCTGCGGCTAATGTGGCTTTACCTTCAACACCTTCATCATATCCTAAGAATGCCTTTGGCACCTTCAATGCTGCAAACATTTTGTTTTTGAGATAATCAATGTCTTCAATCTGCCCATCATTACCCAGGCCTGGCAAAGCCTCTATACTTGTTCCGGTTTGATCTCCACGTACTGGTAAGAAATAATCTTCAATTGCATTCTGCATATTGAATTTCAGATTATAATCTCCTGTTCTTTCATCAATGTAAGGAACCTTCTTCATTTTATTAATGATAGACTGAATATGATTATCAACTTCATTTGGTGGAATATTTCCAACATCAATCTTGAATACTCTACGTTCCGGAGCTCTCATTATTCTGTGAATCAACATTGCATCTTCCATTAATGTCAATTGTTTGAATATTTTTCTAGCTGATTCAATCATTGATTTACCATATGGTAAAAAATTTGTGTCTGACATCAATCTGAAGTGAGCAATTTGCCATGATTCATATTGAGCCATCGATCCTTGAGTCCCAGAACCATGGCTATATGTGTTCTGACCTTCCAATACAAAACGATATGCAAATGGATTTTCAGGATCAAATCCTTCTTCTCTACGAACTTCATATGCCGACAATGGTACCACATTCACAACACCGATTTCTTCTTCAATATCCAAATGCAGATAAAAGTCTCCATACTTACATGCATTTCTGATCCATGGCCATAAATTATACTCCACATTCATGATGTCAAAGAACAGATTGTATAAAATCTTTTGTATCTCAGGATTAGCAGTTTTGATAGTTAAAACATCTCCATCCGCATCTTTAGTTGTGGATTCATCAGCATAAATGTCCAATGCAGAAGCAATGATTGGGTCCATGTCCATGGCTTCATAATCTGTGAACATTTCAATTTTGGAAACATGATATGAAGCATTCTGATTATATGTGGATGTGGCAAATCCAGGTAAGCCTCTATGCAGACCTGAAAATCTGTCGACATATTTTTTGTTAGACAAATTACCATGAGACTGTAACCGGTTTGTGTCAACTGCTTTGAGCCTGTTCTTGGATATTCTCCGGACTACCACATTGGTAGAAAAGAGACGATTAAGTCTTCCACGTAATGATTTATCAGCCATGATGATGTTTTTATTATATAAATATTAAATTAACCAAGTTAGATCGTTATTGTCCTTATCTCCAGACTCCCATTGCCAACTTTTCTGCACATCTTTTGTAGATGTATACACTCCAGATGATTTACCAAAGTGATTAAGTGATTTTCTGGAAAGGTCAATTCCCTGTTGATACAAACGCATTGCAGTGTCTCTTACCCATAGAGCAATGCCAAATGCCATTACCAGGTCATCATTATATCCTCTCTGTGCTTCTGCTCTGGAACCGTTCCATATGAATACCAGAAGTTCGTCTATCAATCTTCGGCTATGAACCACCGGAGATTTTTCTCTGAAATATGTTTCCAGCTTTGAAATTAACAATGGTCTGGTTTTTGATGTAGTGGAAAATCCAGGCACCTTCTGACCTTTATTTTTCAGATCATATCCTTTTGCCAAATGCACATCTTCGTCTACATATGCATCCTGTTTGTAAGAATAATACAAATTAGGATAATTTTTGTCAATGGCAACCTGTATAACTGCCCATCCAATGTTAGCATTCTCAATCACCAGAAGTGCATTGTTCCATTCAGTGGCAACTGCTACCAACATGTTACCATATTCTGTAGTGCCGATCTTACCTTTGTACTCTGCTACCTGTTTGACATTGTCAATATCAAGCACATGAAATGCTGAATAATCTGCGCCGTCGCCTCGAGCAACGTCAGCAACTACCACATAGTTAGTGGAATAATTAGGATAGTCCCAAACCCAGTAGTTACCATCAAAACCTCGTTTTTCAACAGGATCTTTTATATATGTTTGATCATACCATTGAAGTATTGGACCATCTATAACTGTATGGCCAGAAGATATGAAATCACAGTCACATTCCTGTGCTGCCATTTTTTCTCCTAGTAGTGATGTTTGTTGACGACGCCAATCTTCATTACGTTCTGGGTGTACTGTCCAATGCAATCTGATTGGATTGAACTCTCCATCCGCTTCTGCATCTACCCATGTTTTATGAAACCAGTTACCAGTACCATTGGGAGTGGACAATGCTATACAACCTCCACCGGTTGACAATGTTTGTTGAGCCGAAGCCCATATTTCACCAATGTTGCGGATAAATGCTGCCTCATCTATAACTAACAGAGATAAGGCTTCTGATCGACCTGCGGTACCTGTAGATGAAACTGCTTTAACTTGAGAACCATTTTTCAATCTGAGAGATAATTTGTTATCTTCATCTGTGGTTCCTTTCATCCAGGTTGGCAAATTCTCATGCATGACCCTGATCTTTGTGACCAGATTCTTTGCCACTTCCTGAGTAGTTGCAATAACTAACACATTGAAGTCTGATTTGAACAACATGTTCCAAAGAATGAAACCTGCCGACAATGTGGATATACCTAATTGTCTAGATTTCAATATGATGTTATATCGATTGTCTTTGAAATCGTTTAGAGTGTCTTGTTGAAATGGATATAAATTGAAATACATCTTACCTTTGGTAGGATGCTGAATCACACAATACTTACGCATGAAATGAACCGGATCTGTAGCCGATTTCTTGAATTCATCTCGTATTATCTGTTTAAGTGATTTCTTTTCTGACATAACATTTTTTAATCCTAAATTAGATCAGCTCCGGCATCTTCCACAGCCTGTATCACTTTCTGTATATATTCAGCTATTTCGCCTGATTTAATTGCATTCAATGCTGTTTTGATACCTACCATTTTCAATTTACCTTTTGCCAAATATTGTAAAGCCGATGATCCTCCTTGTAATAATAATGCTGCTACAATCAATGTATGTACCAGTTCAGCAACTTTATGTGCTTTCTTTTTGTCTTTAACACCGGCTTTCATGATAGCCCTTTCAATAGCACCGACAATGATATGATGATATTTTTCGCCAATGGCAACTAATTTTTCGCCAGATAAAAATTTCAATCCAGGTATTTTACCTAACAAGTTTATGAACTTGCCAACTAATTTCACAATCATACCTAATGATAAAGCTACGCCTGCCAATGTCAATGCACCTAAAGCCTCATTCTGCAGATCATCGCCTTCTAAATCAACTGATTTGAAATCTTGAGCTAAATCGCCTAATGTATCTTCGACATCAGCTTCTGCAGTATCAATATCTTCTTCTGATAATAATTGTTCGTTGATTATTTCATCAACTATTGTCTTCAGTTTTTTCATTGCTAGGTTCTGCTAAATTTTTTCTAATAGTCTCTTTCAGCTCATTGTAATCCTTCTGCATGCGCTCTACGAATTGTGTGATGTCAATATCATCTGATCTACCATCTGCATTGTGCCAATATGCTTCTTTAACCTGATCTTTAAGAATATCAACTTCAATATCACAATCTCTGAACCAAGCTTCTGCATTATCTGACATTATCTTACGTTGATATTCGTCCCATGCTTCCGCACCTTGATTTTTTATTTCACGTTCTTCTTTCAGAACACATGAAAAACATTTTTTACGTTTGAAATAAAACTTTAAATTCAAACGCTTCTCATCGCCTTTCATATATTCACCACATTCGGGACAGTCATCCGGAGCTGTTAACACATCCTTAATAGATGATAATAATGAATTGGCAGCTTCTTTAACACGATAACCTTCTTTCTGAGTCCATTTGTGTCGAGTACCTTTGGCATCAGTTTCATACCATACCTTAGGTTTACCATCTTCAAATCTCTCAACGACATCCATGTCCTTTTCAGGACCTTTAGAGAATGTAAATGTTTTTCTAGTTTGAGTTCTATGCTTTCCTGCTAACAGATCTCGAACTGCTTTAACGTTTTGTAACTTATTGGACATATTATTTAAATTCTGATCTGAACTTCATACGAAGTCTATTCTTAGCTGTCTGATCTAATGGTAAAGAATCTAACATTGCAAATACAAAATCAACTTGCTGTGTAGCAGGCTTGCCTTGTAATGCTCTTGTTAACATTTTGAATGCCTGAGTCTTTTCCATTCTTTCTTTCTTACCAGCTAATGCGCCTCTCAAACCATCTTGTTCATTCACATTTTCTGCTACAGCGTCAGTGGCTGGTGGCTCAACGATAGCTGAACGTACAGATTTTGTTTGTAGCTCTCTCTTAAGTTTTTCAACAGCTTGAGTATCATCTCCAATAAGTTTCTGAACGATCATTAATACCGCTGCAGCCTTTTGTGAAGGCGATCCTACCTGTAATGATTTTTGTAAGGCCCTCATATACTGAGTATCTACTAATCGATCTATTCTGCCTGATGTAGTCGATGTCGCACGACCTAAATCTTGCTCATTGGTATCTTCTTTTTTCTTACTATAATCACCTTCGGCTAATGTCGCACGAACGATGCGTCTAATTTCTTGACGTAAGATTTTTTCATTTTTATTCATTTCGAATGCTCCGTTTTTCATATAAATATGTAGTTATCTGGAATACCTTGTTAAACCTAACAATTGATTTACTGGCGCAAATAGTCCAGTTAGTTTATATGTTTTACCTTTATATACAAACACAATCCCTTCAGTAGGAACTAATTTTTCAAATCCGCCGGCAGTTTCAATACGTTTCAATTGAGTTTTCATTTTATCTAACGTTGCTAGATCATTACTATCTTTCAACTCTCGTACTGTATCTGCAATTTGTTTACGAAGATCTTTTACTGTATCTGATGGATTAGCTGATAAAAATTCTGATGCATTGCTTAATACTTCTGCTCCAAGTTCCAGAAAAATATCTTCAAATTTTACTATGTTGGATTTGTTCAATTTAGCAATATCCTGTTTATCAATCAGCAGAACCTGATCTAGAGTATCAGGATTGATAATATTTTTTGCATTCAGTCTATATGACTTATCACCATATGCCCATCTACGCAATAAACCTTCACGTTCTTCCGTAGATAAATCTGGCAATCGATTATCAATGTAATTTTCCCACCAACGCTGATGGTACATTACAACTTCATCTGAATCTTTCAATCCATATTCTTTCTGAAGTTGATTTATTCTATTAATATAATAACTTTCCTTTTCGTCAAAATCTGGAAGTTTAGATAATGTGATAACTTTTGGAGGAATAATTTTGAAATGCTCTTGAGTATCTGCATTCACATCAGATATCATTTTTTGCAACTGAGCTCCATATTCTGGTAACGAATCTACTTTTGTAGCCGATTCCAAATCAAATTCATTCAGACCATGAAACTGTAAATAAGCTTTAGGTCCATATGTTATCACATTTGCTGTGGCTGGATATATGATTTCCAGATTCACAAAACGTCGACCATTCTGAAACATTTCATCTCTCTGTTCAGGTGATAATGCAAGAATTGCCTTTTCCAGATCTTCCATTGCGAACGCAAATGCATCTGATATGTCTCCTCTGCCACCAAATTTCATTTTCACAGCATTTATATCCATTGGCTGTCTAATTGTGGCTTTGTTACGAGCTGCTCCTACTTTGCCATCTTTGAAAGTAACATTCAGGTTCTGACCATCCGTCTTTTCTGTGACATCTGATTCTCTGTTCAACTCTCCTTGCAGTGACATACGAACCATTTCCTTCATTTCTGCAAATGTAAGATCTCTGTCATCAAATGGATGATTCATATGACCAGAAGCCCCTCCTTCTGTTATCAATGTTCTGATTTTACCAGCCCACCATTCTTTAGTAAGTGATTCTGTCAGTGTTGCTTCAGCTTTGGTCATTGGTTCATTCTCTGTGGAATCAATTGCTTCTTCGGCTCCTAAAAAGTTAAGGAATTTATACCCTACCCGTTCTGCTACACCTGTTATATAGTTCTGCCAACGCTTATATCCAGGAGTACCTCTGAGCTCTTTGGTGTAATTGGTACCAGAACCTATCGCTCCTACTTTACCTGTCGGAAAAAATGAAACTGCGTCTACAGGCCCTGCAGGCCACATATCATTATGATTTTCAAATTCTTGATCTGTATTAAGAATATAATTTATAACTTTGAAACCTAAACGTTCAGCCATGGCAGCAGTCTTCTTCTGATAAGTCTTCTGATTGCCATAAAAATATCTAGGACCATCATCCACATCAGCTTTACTGCCCCCTGCAAATGATATTTCTGATATAATTGTAGTATTGCTGACGAAATTGCCTATCTGTTCTGCAACTAACACACTGAATTTGTCTCTGAGCAGATTGAATATCTTGTCATCATAAAAGCCCATCACAGTTTCAAACTCTTCTGGAGATGCCGTTGCCAACACCTGTCTCAGTACTGTACCTGACATGTCACCATATCCTGGTACTCTGATTGACACATGAGGTGCCACATACAGATAACCGTGTTTCGTGTAAGGTTGGAGATTACCTTTGTTATCATCGTAATACTGAAAAAATGTAGGTTCGCCGTTTCGTTTCGTGCCTACTCGGAAGCGCGGATCTTCATCCATGTCCTTCTTACCGACAGCAAATATCACTGCAGTGGTTTCAGGATTGTATTTACCAAGTATTTCGCTGGCTTGATATGGATTGCGGACTTGTACCACATTGGTGATGCCATGAGCATTGATCACTTGCTGCTTCTCAGAGAAGTCCAAAGGCGACTTAGGCAGTTTCACTTTGTCAGAAGTGGCGACATAGGTATTGCTTTTTCCAAATCTGCTTGCAAGTTTCTTGTAAACTTCAGCATGATGTTTGCCCATCGGTTGAAACCGGCCTGGATATATCACAACTATGTCACGTATATCAGCTTCATTCAGAATTGCAGAAGCTATACTTTTACCTAAATTCATATCTATAAATATAAGTAATTTTTATCAAAGTTCAAAATTAATCTATTATATTATTCTACTTCAGGTTCAGACTTCCACATACTACTTTCAACAATAGGCATTATCTCCTCATAAGTATATAACGTTTTATTAATTATAGAATTAATAGTATTTGGCATATCTCCTTCATATTTGATAATTGCCTTGTCTCCATTAACACTGCGTATTGTTGTTTCAATACTGGTTGTTAATAATTGACTATAATCTAGTAATGTTAAATCAGATGTATTTATTATTACATAAGTTCTAGAGTCCATATCTTCCTTTTGTAGCGTTATAGTTTTGTAAAACCTCTGTAACACTTAATACTTTATCATATATTTTAATTGTAGATATACGTCCATCTAAATAATATCCTGGTCTGTTACCTCCTGCAAAAATATTATGTGCTGTTGCAAAACTTGTACCAGTTGCAGTTCCTTGCACAAATAAAGAACCATCTAGATACATTTTAGCACCATTAGTACTAGTTGTTCCGTCCCACAAGCAGACTAAATGATGCCATGCATTTAGTGATGGATAAGTACTTCTGATATTTACTGGGTATCCTGATCCATTACTTACAACAAAAATTAAACTACTTCCATTACCGAATACATCCCAATCTCTTAAAGACGCTGCAGCTCGTGATGTACCTTTTGTTATAACTGAATCTTGATTATTAGATGAGTAAAACCAAATATCAAATGAAGCTGGATAGGTTTCAAGTATGGCTGGTTGTCCAAAATCAACTTGATCATCAACACCATCAAAATCAAAGTATCCTCCTTCTGCAGAGTTATAGGCTGTTCCATTATCTATTGAACCATTATTACCATTTATTACATCTGTCCAGGTAGTGCCTGTACCAGGATAGCTGTTTTCATCTCCAGCATCAACTCTAAATATTAGACCATCAGTGACTATATTTTCTCCTGGATCTGCTTCTGCTTTGGCAGTTGTAGCAAAAAATGCTGATATCATTGACATTACTGTTCCTGATTGATTGTAACTAATGCTGTATCATTACCAATATAATGATAATATACATAATTTCTTTTGGTATTATCAAATGTTCCATTCAGAACTTTAAACTGAGAACCGGTTAAATGTAATCCTGAGGCAGATATATCTGTCATCACAATATTTCCTAATGTCAGAAATTTGGCATTAGTGGTCATTGACATACTGATAGCACTGTTAGATGATGTAGCCATTATTCTGTTAAAATCGAATAAAAGTGTAGTACTGAATGATGATGATAACATTCCACCGGAGGTTCCAGACGGCAGTGTTACGCTAGATGTTGTTGCAGTAAATGTACCCACATCAATTCTGTTTGCCTTGATATTGAGTTCATTGGTATCAGTCCTAGCAGAAATATATGCACTGCTAGTCACATAAACTTCAAAGCCGGCTCCTGTATAATTATCCGGTGAATCTGGAAGTGCAGATCCTGAATATAACAGAAATCCTTGACCTACTCCAACTGACGCAGAAGTGAAACCTTGATATCCAACAGATCTGATGAATGCAGATCCTCCATGCATTTCAATACCGCCGCCAGGAAATGTGTTCAGAAACAGTGAACCTGACACAATGTTGTTAGTGCCGGTGATCACAGTGTTCTCACCTCTGAATGTTACTGGGTAGACATATACTTCCATGTCAGCCAATGTGTTCTTGTAATCAAAGAACTGAAATTTAAATGTCAAAGGAGTATTGAAATAGGTAGGTGGTATCCTTTTGTTTATTCTGGTAACATTAGGAGTAAATCCTGTTTCTTTAACTGCTACCAATGATATGTCAGCCAATGTCCAAGATCCTCTGCGTATAAGAAAGAATATATCAGCTGTATCATTACGTGTTGTCTGAAACTTAAATGATATGTCATTTAAACTTTGACTAGCATTGAATTCCACAGAACCAATTCTTGTACCAAATGTGGATCGATCTTGAAAAATAGAATCTGCTACTGAGTCTAATAACTGAGTAGTTGTGCTACGTACAATATATGCGTCATTGCGATATGCGTCATCATCTGTGATAATAGTGTTTTTATCGCTCGACGAAACATAAACATCAATTCTTGGTAAAGGTATATTCGGATCTGTGCTATTAGGCGAATCTACAGCAAAACCTTTGAATGATAGTTTATATGTAGTATCCGATTTCAAATCGGTATGATATTCTGACGATGTTAAATGAAAATAAGCATATCGATTATCAGTATTATTGAATGTTGAGTCCGGTGTGATACGAACCCCACTAATCAAATTGCCAGGATCAAACACATTAGAGACACCTACTTCCGGTAAGACGTTTGCTCCAGAACCTGACCAATATGTTTCGAAATCTTCTAGACTTGTAAAAAATCCTATCCTATTTTTAATGACCCCAGTAGCTAATTGACTTTCAACAGAATCATCATCTTTCAATATTTCAAATTCTTCTAAAATGGTATCACCCAAATCAATGAAATCGCCGAAAAGACCTCCAGCTTTAAATAATGTCTTAACTTTATATACATCACCTGTAGCTGGTTCAAGATCGACCACCTCAATTTGAGCAAATGATTGCGACTGTTCTGTCACAACGGTGGTAGGTCTTCTGAAATAACTTGCTGTAAAGTTGCTACTCAGTTCTATGGTATCAATTGTTTTTGGCTGTAATGTATCAGTACCTATAGTAATATTAAATGCCCCATTGGAATTATCTGACGCATTACTGAAACCATTTATTTGAGCTACTTTACCTCTTGTAGATGTTTCTACATCTGTAATAATAAATTGTATACTTCCGCTAAGTGGATCTGTTCTATTAGAGCCGGCAGAAGCTATTAATCCTGGTTCTGTATTTCTTTGAGATAATGGTATTAAATGATTATCAGCATTTAATGTAACACCTATAAATCCAGCACCATTATCATCAACACCTTCAATTTTTAAATTAGGATTAACTACGGTAAGAACTCCGCCTATCATATTATTATTTAATACAAAACCAGAACCTTGTATAGTTAATTGCGATAAGCTGCTAAATGTCAAAATAGGTCTAGATTCGGCCTGTTGTATACCTAAAACCGCATCCACTGTATTTACTAATGGCTGCTGGGCAATCGGTACGCCGTAATTCAAAGCTGGAGATCCTAGTGATCCTTGTCCTTGATTTCCACCTGTTGTAGAAACTAGACCCGTACTTGCTATTTGTGTAGTCAACGGTGTTATACGTAAAGTAGCTCCGGAGCCAGTATCGTTTGATTGAACGCCTGGTAGATTATCAATCTGCAGAAATGGCTGAGTTACTTCTTGTATGATTGCTTTTGGCTGTTTTATGAAAATGATTTCTGAATCATTTTTTAATGTAGGAGCTACAGTTAATCTTCTGGACCATAAAACATTTGGAACATCCCTATAATTTGGAGATTGATATTGAAGTGAATATGGTATAGATTGGCCGGTATTTGGGTCAACGGCTGCCCTGCCGGCAACAAATACAGTAGCATTGCCTGGCGGAGTTTCTGGATATATCCATATAGATACAACTCTAGTTCCATCATGTTCAGCATATGAAATGATCTCATAGTAAATCGGCTGTCCATTGTAATCTAAAACTTCTACATGTATTTTAGAATTATCAACTAATGTGCCAGCATTTGCCTTTATCTTAAATAAATTTTTACCAGCTTTTAATTTTTCCGGAAAATCTACGATATTGAAAAACTGATCAGATGTTGGAGTGGTATCAACTATAGAAATTGAAGATAAATCTTTCAGACCATAATATGGTCGTTTTCGCTTTAAAGCTTGAAAATTGTTAATGCCAGGCATTGATTACACTTTATCATAAATATTGTATTTTCGAATAACCGCCTGTCTTTTTGATTTCAATCAGTTTGTCTACAATATCTCGCATTGCATCGATATGTGATATGCACATTATGAAACCAAATTGTGTTTTCAGATAATCAAACAACATATACATGGAGTTTAAATTATCAGAATCCAATACGCCAAATCCTTCATCAATTGCCAAGAAATTAGGTCTTGGTAGATTTGAAACATTGATAAGTGACGTTCGAATTGCTAACGATGAAACAAATTTCTCCATACCAGATGTGAGTTCCAATGGCCAATAGTTATCTTCATCATATACAATAAAAGCATTAATGTTCTTACCATCAGTCTGTAACAATATTGTGAAATCCACAATCTGTGTCAATATGTTGTTTATTTCAGCTTCAATCTTTGGCAAAGCCTTTGATATCAGATAATATGGTACACCGTCACGTTTCACAGCCTTCATATAATATTCATAGCCTTGATACTGTTTTTCCAGATCTTTCAGGCGTTGAATATCTGCTTTTGTGTCAGCAATTTTCTGATTAGCAACACTTAATTTACCAGAAACATCGATGAGTTGCTGATCAATGTCATTGATTTCCCGTTCAATAAATGCCAATTCATTCTTATGTTCGTTTATATCATTGTTAAGTTTCCGATTATGTTCAATGTATTCAATCTGTTGTAATGATTTATTTAGACTTTCATTCAGTGAATTCATTTCACTTTTCAGATCATAATTCTGCCGTTCACATTGATCCAATGAAGTATTTACATTGTAAACTCGATCTCGAATTTTTCTTTTCTTGTCTTCCAGATTATCATAATCAATTAATTTATTCTTGACATTTTGGATGTCAATCTTCTTCAGATTATCTTGTACAAGTTTAACTTGATTATTAATTATACCTAATCTGTTCTGAAGTTCAGGTAATTTTTCTGCAATGGTCTTAGTTTCATGTAACCATGGATTTGCCATGCAGTATTCACAGTCAGGATTCCATTTATGATCATCTAATTTAGATGTCATACGCTGAGCATGTTCAATTTCCTTTTTCAATGACATCTGATTATATTCCATATCAGATAATTCAATTCTTCGCTGATCATATAGATTGATCATTTGTTGCAATCCCGATTTATCAATTTTGGATAACTGAGAATCAATTTCGCTAAGTTTTTCATTTGCCGTGTCTATGAAATTCGAATGTTCAATTATCTGTTTGTCATTGGTTTCCAGATCTAAATCAATTGATCTAATCTTTTCTTTGATATCTTCCGGATTTTCCAGATCATGTATCTCGTATAATTGTTGTGACAATGTTATGATTATCTCATTGAGATTGCGACGCATTTCATTATGATCTGCTTTATCTTTTGATATTTTATCAGAAATCTTTTGATATGTTTCGCTATCCAACTCTGCTTCTGACAAATCCTTTGACAGATCTTTCTTTTTATATTCGCGAATCAGCGCTGCTGTTTCTTTGATATCCTCATGACCGATCAAATATTGTTGTTCAAAAATTTCAATGTCAAGAAATTGTGACAAAAGATCTTTACGTTCTCTCTGTGTTTTGTCAATGAAACCTGTATTATTGTTTTGTAGTGACAGAGCAGTTAAAACAAAATCTTCATATGTACCGAGATAGTCTCTGATGTTTTTGTTTGTACTGTCTCGCTGATCACCGTTTAGATTTTCTTCATTACCATTTACATCATAACGATAAAAATTGACTGTGACTTTGACATGATCATTGCTTTGTTTTTTGCCAGAACGTTCTACACAGTAAGTATGTTTACCTAGTTCAAATTCAAACTTGCTTTGAAAGTTACTGCATTTGTTATTGAGTACATGAGCTGCTTTTTTGGTTCGACTACATTTATCAAAACAACAAAATGCCAAAGCATCTAACAAAGTAGATTTACCTGATGCATTTGGAGCGAAGAGACCATATGATCCTTGCAGTGATGCAAAATCTATGACATTATCAGTGCCGTAACTGAACATGTTTGAAAACTCAAACCGTTTCGGTACCCAGGTTGTGTTTCTGGCTTGTTTGTCTAATACAAGTTTACTGTGTACAGTTCTGTTAATATAACGAACAATGTCCATCATTTTATCATCTACACCGTGTTCAGCTGTTAGATATTCTGATATCACATTGTTTTGCCATTCTACATCTCTGACACTACCGAAATTAATTTTGTTGGCAGTATTTGTCGTATTGATCTCATTAACACGTTGTATTGTGATATCCTGTACTTTACATTTACTGCGTATATGTGACGTAACAGCCTTTATATCTGCAGCATCAGTATTTTTAACTTTCAGTCTCAGTCTAGGCCGCGAGGGTATATTTGAAATATCTGTTTTCAGTTCACCATCTTCCACATATGCTGTGTAATAACCATAGTCATTTTTTATCTCAACAAATTCAGACGTCCTTGTTTTAACATCCCAAACCAATATACCGTGTACCAGACCTTCGCCATGATTCTGTTGAATTAATGAACCCGCATATGCAATTGTTTTATCATCATCAAGATATTGTGTTTTATGAATATCACCTAACAATGTCATGTCATGGCCTTCAAATATGTTTGTTGTGACATGGTCATTTTGTAGTACAAAACCGGCATCTGTGCTGGCATTGTTAACTGCGCCATGATGTAATGCAATCTTTGTTTCAGCAGTTAGTTTGTCAGCTTTTATGAAATCAACCGGTTTGTCAAACACGGACATAACGTTAAAGTCCACATTGGCCAATCTATATATACCTGTGTCTTTAAGATAGTGTAAATCAGTGTGTTTGATAGCCTTAACGATAGGATAAAGAGCGTCTAAGCGATCTGAATTATTTAGGTTACAATCGTGGTTACCGGTGATTACAATGGTAGGAGATATATCTGCCAATGATCTGAAAAAATCAGATACCATGTCAATAAGTTCTGGTGACATATCTGTTTTGGCATGTACAATATCTCCTGCTACATATATCACAGAATTAGGTGTAGCATTCTTCTTGATATAAGAATATAATCGTTTGAACACTATCTTATACTCTTTATGACGTTTCACATTTCGGATATGCACATCTGCAATATGAAAAATCTTGTCAATCTGTTTTATGTCTGTTTTTATAACGTACATAATATTTTTTCTTCCATTAATTTGAATTCAGACAATTCTGATGTTTGATCTATAACTTCATGTATTTTCTGAAATCCCAGATCTGCCGGATCTGAATCTGGGAGATCAACGAAATATACATGTATACCATTTGCCATGAAATATTCAGCTGCTTCCAATGCTTGTTTACGCGCATCTTGATCTAAACATATGTAAATGTGTTTCACTGATTTTTCTACAAGTCTCAGTTTTAGTACATCTGATATAGTTTTACCAAATAAAGGAATGGCATTGCGTCGTATTGCAATCGCATCAAATACTCCTTCGACAAGCACAATAGGCTGTTTCCAATCTATATGAAGTTCAAATCCAACCACATTCTTTGATATAGATGGATTCTTATATTTCAGTGTATCATCTTTGTAATATGCTCTGGCAACAAAATAATTCAGATTAGCCGCATCATCATAGCTTGGTATGATAATCTTACCTTCATATTGTCCTGAATCACAATATCCTATTCTATATTTCAGAATGTCAGTTAAAGTGATTCCTCGCTTAGCAAGATAATGGAATGCATTACGAAACTCTGGATCAGTACGTTGTTTCCATAATGGTTTGAATTCTGATGGTAATGTTACTACTGGAGTATTAGTAGATGTATATTTTGATTTGATTTGTACATCTTCTATCAGTTCAGCTAATCGTACAAACTTAGTTCTGTCTACTTTCAGTTTACGAAACAGTGTATGTATCTTTCTACCCGCTGCATTGCATACCCAGCAATGCCAATGCTGTGTGATGATATTAACTTCCAGCTTTCGTTTATGATGATTACAGAAAGGACAATGATAAGGAATGTTGTCAGATTTCTGTTTACCAGATGAACCAAGTACGGAATCTAAAAGAGAAATAACAGCATATCTGCTCATATATAATAATTAATATTATATTATATTATCATTGACATTAACATATCAATGTTTCATTATTCAATAACTTTCAAATGAAAATTTATTAATTGAAAATAATAAAAATTTTTCAAAAGGTCAACCTTTTTGCCAACTTTTTTCAAAGTTTTTTTCAATGGCTCAAACGTTTAACCATTCATCTGGAATTTGTTTTTCTGACCATGCAATTCCATGCTTGTCACAAAAGTCACCGTAAGTAGTTTTGGAACCTTTTCTGATCTTTGTTTTTGCTGATTGAAACACTATTCTGATGTCTAAGTCTGGATGTTGCTTTTTTATCAACAAATGTTTTTTACGATCTTCTGTGGTCCACCGTCCTTTAGTTTCAATCAATATACCATTAGGTAATGTGAAATCAACTGTATAAGTACTTTGTCTCTCAGGTATAATATAATTAATTTTTGTCGTTTCGTAAACCTTTTTTGGATCTATTTTCTGTTCAGTAAGCTGATCTGCTATCTTAACTTCAAATCCTGATCTATAACCCGACTTCAACGCATTGCGTCGTGTCTTACTTCGGCTTCTCCAACCCATCTAGTAGTCCCATCTTAAAATAATGTTAGTATCTATATCTGCTCGTTTTTGTACTGCCTGAGATAATTTACCAACTGCTAATAACCGACGATGTTCGTCATATAATCCTATAGTTGTAATATAAGGTACTGCTGTACCTGATACAAACATTGATCTTCTAAAATAACCTGGCTCTGCTTGATTTTCATTTGGTAAACAAGGTGCTGATTTCTGTGTAGGTTTTCTAAATGTTGCTGTTGGATTTTGTGACACATTCATTTTACCTTGTGGTATTCTAACCATCACTTCATTCTCGTAAATTGTATGTACACCTCTGTATTTTAGATCAAATGAGTCCGAAGCTCCATCATTTAAAAATACACCAGATCCCGTGTTATGTTTTTCTAAAGGAGATGTTACTGCAATCGCACCATTTTTATAGAAAACATTTCCCATTATATTACTTTGATATAAAGATGCTGATATATAATGTCTATTTTCTAACGATGCAATTGCTGTATCATTTACTGCATAATCATATAATCTGAATTCTGCGAGTTCAAAATCTCTAAACAATAAATCATCATCGCCTGATTTCGCTGAAAATATCAGAGTAGATGTTTCACCATTTAAATGTACTTGTTCATCATCTTCAGATCCTGATAAAATTAAATCACCGCCAACATATACCCTGGCATCATTTTCTATTACAATACTAGCATCGTTATCAATACTTAAATTGCCATTGATAATGAATACTGTATTATATGGTACAGTTAACTGTGCACTTGCGCTTATGAAAAGATCCGTCGTGCAATATCTAGTAACATTAGTTGGTAACGTTAAATCTGATGTAATAGGAGATGTGATATTTGTTGGAACACCTGCAGATCCTATGGCTCCAATCGTACTACCTAATATGATATCATATGCATTACCTAATTTACCTTTTGGTAAAACATTGGAGCATTTTAATCCACCGTTGACATATAACTGCACATTTGAGTTTTCATTTCTAATCAAAATATGATCCCAACTAGTATTATATGAACCTGTTGTTGTTGTCGTTGAACCTGAAAGATGAACTGACCGATCCCCATTACTAGCTTGAAAATGATATGTTGTGAAATCATTACCAAAACATTCGACACCTATAGCGAAAGGTGTACGATAATCATCGTAATTTTGAGTAATAGCTGGCGGTTCATATACAACATCGCGTATAGATTCTGTATTTGTTATCGGATCAAATACACGTTCTCGTTTTATTGTATTTTTATTAACTAACGAATATGGGCCAGCCGAATTAGTACCTTTCTTAACCCAAAATGATATTGTATAATCATCGCATATCCCAAATCTGTCAAATAAATTATTAGTTGATTTCTGATAATCTGGTACAGGTATACCATCTTTGTTATGAGCTATGCGTATAAATGATGAAGAGTCATTGAATTTAGCAGCTAAACCTGATGTCTGATCAAAACCCGTAGTACGCACTCCTTTGACAATATCTATATTCTGAAAATCATATACATCATTAGTCTGCTTCCATGGGCTATGTAAATTAGTATCAGCTCCTTTGAAAAAGTATTCAAATTTTTCAGTAGCTAATCCAAATGGCGGATTAGTGCCTTGTGAAAATCTGAACTGACGATATTCGTTATTAAATGATAAATGTAATAATTCATTACTAGCTGATGCGAAACTTGAAGTTATGATATCATGATCTTGCAGATTACCATGGCCATCATCAGAAGCTGTATAGAAAATATTTTTCGAAGCTATTTTTAGTGTTACGGTATTTTCCTTTATACGCTCTCCATATTCAAAATACGGAATTGACAATATCGATGCCGAATACCATAACAGTTTTTTATTTTTTGTTATATCAAAAGCTTCGTGACATAATGCAGGATCAAATGGATGTTGATAATACTTATGATCCAAGCCATGCCACATAACATGTTTATTGACTTTGATCTCTGAATTTATCGGATAACCATAAGTATTATCACCTACATTGATTTCTGGAAATCGTTTTCCTAAATATATAGCATCATATCTACTATGCCCAGAAGCTGTACTGAAAGTATCTGAATTAACATTGTAATGTTTATAAGCTTGTACAGTACGTTGATTTACATCTCTTGGTTGTACCGGCAAAAAGGTAGTAGGTATTGTAGCCATATCATAATCAGATCATCTTAATAATTCAACTTGACCTTAATCAAAGCTTCTCGAGTGAAGTTTTTCAATATAGGCTGACTTAATTTTGCAACAGCTAATAGTTCTAAACTGCTATTATATAATCCTACCGTTGTAATATATACTTGAGGATTGTCTGCAAATGTAGCATAAGTTAATTCTCCAGATCCCGTAGTAAAGGATTTGTTGTTAGAATAATTATATTCTGCATTTCTGGCTCTGACAAAATAATATGTAGCTTTTACACGCTCCATTGACCTGGCTTGTATACCACCATTATGTGCAGCCGGAGTCAAATCATTTGAACTAGATAAAGCAGTGAAAAGTTTCATTGCATTATCACCTTGAATCTGTGATCCTGTTACAGATGCAAAGTTTAATCCTCCGAGTGAATAATCTCTATCTAATTGTTCTGCATTGAGAACTGCGATACCGAGATGTGGATAAAGTAATCCATAATGTACTTCATTACCTGGATTATGAATTACCTGACCTTGTGTCGTATTGTCCAACGTACCTGATACCAAATTATAAACTGGACCAAATTGTCCTATAGTAGGATTATTAGCTGATGAGTCATCAACAATTTGTACATATCTACCATCACCGGACACAGTGACAGCCGATCCCGTATGTTCGTTATTAGCAATTGCATTTCCTAACGATCCAGACAATCTAGCTAATGTCAATTCAAAATTACCAGCATCAATTCTTTCACGGAACTTAGATCGATTGAAATTTAATACATAAATAGAATTACTATCTGTGCCATTGAATGTGAATCTACGATCGCCGGGTGCTAAAAGCAATTGAGCATACTGTGAATAAATACCTCTGGTAGGTGTATCATTATTGAGATTTCCTGTCAAATCTCTGGAACCTGATCCTCCAAAATGCCCATATGCAATTGATAATTCTGAATTGGCATTTGTTACAGCGGCTGGATCTCCTCCTGAAAATATTTCCTGATAATATGTTTTCTGAGTAGCAGTTAGAAGCGAACTCGTAAACATGGTAACTAAACTACCAGTATTGTTAGAAAACAAACCTCTAGTAACTTCTTCTTGCACATCCGTAAGAATATCATTTACAGGATCAAAGGCTGTATATACGCCAGTATTGAAAATAATATTACCAGAGGCTTGTGAACCCTGAAATGCTCCTAAATTTTGGCCACCTCCAGGTATTGCTGCTGGATTAGCTGCTTGGTTAGGAAAAGCAGTCGGTACTCCGGCACCATATGGTAATACAAAATGCATTGGCATATTGTTGCCAAATTGTTCTCTTGCTAATGATAAAGCTGTTCTCATGTGACTATGTCTTTTTTTCTTATTGTTATGGGTTTGCTCTGATAGTAATCGGTAATGTAATATATCCTCCCGTCTCATTACCAAATATAGTTATACTAGTTTGCCTATCAGCTGCGCCAGCTACACCAGCATTTGGATGTATCAATGAAAAATTGAATGTCATGCCAGATATTTGTGAAGTTGTACCAGCATCGCCTATAAATGTAGCTGTAGTAGCTGTTAATCCAGGTAAATTTTGTGCAGAAGGAGCATTAGTAGTGACATTTCCAATTACAAGATTGGAATCATTAATAACAACTGTATATCCGTAGTTATTATTAGCTCCTGGGAAATTAGCAGTGGTTGGCGTGATAGAAAAAGTATCACCTGATGCCGCATTGATAGCTGAAATTCCTAAACTAATAATAGGTAATCTCTGCGTTCCTCTTGGCAGTGTGATAAGTTTATATTTCATCATCTGCGTTTCATCTGTCAATGCTTCTGTAATAGGAAGATTCTCAATAGCAGCTCCATAAAAAGCAGTTCCGAGCGGATGATCTACATTATAAAGATCATAATCTATCTCATCATCTGCCAAAGCGAAATATGTGATCTGAAATTGGTTCTGTCCTTGTGCCAGTACCTCTCTACCTTTTTTGGTGAGAATGGCATCTACTGTTATGGTTGAGTTATTTAAATATCCCATGACTCCTGTTTTATTTTGTATAAATATGCTTTAACAAGGAATTAGCCTCCAAATCCTTGATTATTGTTAGTACCGACAGAGAAACCTGGATTTGCTATAACACCTACAGATGGTACATTTATACCTGAAAACGGCGTAGGTGCTTGCGTGACTGGTGTTACCGGCTGACCTCCTACATTGACTGCAATATTACCACCCGCCGTATTAGCATTAGCAAGATTAGCATAATTCATTTGATTTGGATTGGTAATGTAAATTTCAACTACCGGAGTACTACCTATTGCTGTATCATTAGAAGGAAGATTTACACCAGGCCCCGTCAATTTACATCCATCAAAATTTAAATTTTCTACATCAGTGAAGAAGTCATCCATATAACAAGCAGTTTCCAAAGAACTACTATAATATAGGCCAAGTGATTGACTTACTGCTCTGTCTCTATCAAGTTTATATTTGTTTTCAAATACCTTTTGCTGATTTCCAAAATAAAAGATTTTTTTCTTGTAAATGTTACTAGGTCTGCAATCATATACCTGTTGTTGTATAACATTGTGACATACTTTATTTATGTCTTGAATAATTGAAACTTTATCAACTTGTAATGATTGTGTATATGATCCAGTCACTGAAAATATTAAATCAAATGTCATATTTGTGAATGGCGCAACACGTACATTTTCAAAACTAAATCTATCATTTCGAAATGCCGATGCACTGTAATCAGCTTGTAATAATTTTTCCTGTATATTTCTTCCAACAAAACTTCCAGATCTATGAACAATGTTTCTTGTGCCATCAAAATAATTTGGATGGTCAGCTTCTATGTTGTTCGGTGTAGTCATAATAGCTGTATCCAATTGAAATGGAGAAAATCCACTATCAGTTTGTCTGGAATGTAATATGTCTAAATGAAAATCTCTGATGGTCTCAAATGGAGAATATGTATTTATCTGAACTCGTAAACTATCTGACGATGCCGATTCTGCTATCGCAGTAGATTTGGCATATGCAGTATCATCTGTTTGTATACTTGATAAATTGTTCCATGGAGTTGACAAAGGATCATTCTTCACAGTATATATAGCTGATATTGAAGCTGTGATAGATGGTTGTTCATCTACTGGATAAACTGCTATTGTGCAATAATCACTCGCAGTATTATGATATAAATTAATCTGACCAAATCTATTACCAGCATCTACTTGTCCATTATCATTCAGATGATAAACTGTATTAGCACTGATAGCAGTCGGATCGTTAATTGATCCTTCATGAATTGTTATTACATCTGATGTCGGGAATAACGAATGGGTAACTCTAAGTTCAGTTTCTGTAACAAGATCTTCAAATGTCGGTCTTTCTGTTATACGAACTTTGCTACGTTCTAACGCATTTGGTTCAATCAATAATCCAAAAACTTCATCAACACGTTCAGGTATAGTCTGTCTGAATTGGCTAAATATTCCGAAATCAAATTGAGAAAAAATTCTTATAAAGGCATTCAGATCATTTCGCTGATCAAATTTCTTCCAGTACTGTTTAGTGAAATTGTATAAATCAGGATAGCGATTTTCAAATTCATCGTCAGGATCTCCTATATAATCATCTAACGACACATCTCCAACATGATTAAATATATCCTTATTTATCTGATCAGCTAAAGAATAGAATAAACCTAAACGATTAGTATCTAATGGTGCTCTATCAAATCTAGATGTTTCTGCCGTATGATCTGGTGATAATGTACCAAATAAATCATTATCTTCTAATCTTATTTTCTGTGATCTTGGTACAGACCCTCCTAATGATACACCTTGTATATAATAAGTCTCTTCAACTGGTACATAATTACCCCTAAGTGGATTCGAAGGAGTAGAAAAGCCAGATGCTGTGGCAAATGTATTTCCATATTGTCCATATGGTGGACTGAAATCATTACGTGACTGTGCAGGATGAGATGATGAAACAATCAACCCAGATCCCTGTGATCTATCAACTGCTAACAGATCTGTACCTAATGGATAATGTCTAACTAGTGTATCATAGGAACCGGTAGCAGATAATGATGATACATATGAACTAGGGTTGAGTGTGTGTATATCAAAGGATGATTGTTTATAATCTTCTACATATTCTTTATATTCTTGTATAGATCCTGAGAAGGCGTTATTTGCATCGCTGCCTCCTAATGTTTGTATTGCATTAGCTACGCCATAACTATTGCTACCAAGATTGGGATAAGATCCTAAATACTGTACTAAAGTATTACTAGCCGATGCCCATGAACTGTAATGTCCAGAATCTGTAGGTGTCAGATTGATACTTGCTGTATGAATGATCTGACCTACTCTATAATCAGATGCTTTTTGCACAGCTACCGTATACGTCGTATCAGTATTAGATCCTGTATTGAAATGATTACCATCCGTCGAATAATACTCTGTTATATTCCAAAAATCTCCATCATATAATGGTACAAATTCAGATGCGCCTGAAAAATTAGTACCCTGCGCCGGCGCGGATATAGCATATAACACTCTACCATATTTATCACTTCCGGAATATGAACCAGTATATTGTATTGCAATTCTAGACAGAAGTCCTGTGCTCGATCCTCCCCTGCTATATAACTGCATACTCTGTGATTGATCTGGTTTGAATCTGAATTCTCGTTTTATGATAGGTATTTCGCCACGATCCAATCCACCAGGGCCGACATTAGTATCAAAACTAGAGCTTACATATTCCGCGGCAAAATTTAAATTCGATCCAGAATTGAATTGTAAAGCATATGCAAATCTGTCCTCGATAAGAACTGGTTCATCTTCTCTTACCTTAGGCCCTCCATACTCTCTTATACTTAACAAAGATTGTGGTATGCCATAAATGTTCATTATAGCATGTATAGCTCGTTTTGTCCCTTTAGTTTTAAGAATGTAAGGTAAATTGTTATACATTCTTTGCCAAATTTCCGCAGTTAGATCTTCATCAGATTTGGAAAATAAAGATCCGGTCTGAGCAAAAGCTCCGGAGCCAGAATCTACACCTAAAGCATATTGTGATAATGCAGTAGCCTGATTGCCATTTGTTAATTGCCATCCTAATGACTGGGCTAATTCATAATATGTATCTTTGTGTTGTCCTAATTTAGGATGTTGCTCATCATTATAAACATCTGGTATGTTATTGACATATGCATAAATTATATCATAATGATGACCAATCATATTAACAAATTTCAAATACTGATCATTGTTACTATCATCCGTAATGAATTCAGGTATTGTTTTTACTAATGCATTATCATTTTCAATGTCAAATAATGATGCGGTAGCAATTGCTGAATTATACCAATTGGTTGCTAGACTCGATGTTGTATGATGTAATACATATTTGCCATTGACAATATGTTTAGGCCAAGACGATAATCTATATTCTTGAGCTCCGATAAGACCACCTTCGATGACCATATCATCATCAACATATTGAGAAAATTTTGTAAAAAGGCTGCTGGTAGATTCATAATACAAATATCGCTCAAAGCCATCAAACTTACCAATGATATCATTTTTCTTTGATCTTAAAATTTTGATATTATTAGATAATGCATTATTTGTAGTGGCGTTAGCCCCGCCTAAGGTAGTTAATTGCTGATCATAAAATTGTATCTGATCTATTTTCTCCTTGAAATTCTTTACTCGGGCTTCTGCTGATGAATAAAAAACAAAGTTTTGAAATCCACTGTAATCAATTTTAATTTTATCATCAAATGATTTGGTTACAAATGCGTTTAATACTTGCTCAGATACTGACAATGATCCTTCTAATAAGTCATTATAATTTGCAAAATCAGTTTCAGTTACAGTGCCGGCAGTGTAATTTTCAAAATTTGCACTGCGCAACGTATTCAAAATTTCTGGTTGTTCGAAATATGATAAACTGATATTATCTGTAATAGAATCTGTTATTAATTCTACAATAAAACAAAAACTGTCATCTGTTATAATTTCAGGTATCGGTTGATATAAACGCAGAATGATATCAGTAGGACTAGTCCACAAAGCTTTATTAACAATCCTGTATAACTCATTTTCTCCAAAATTTACAAATAAATTATCAACAGCAACTGAATAATTCAATGTACTAGCAATTACCGGAAGACCATTATTGTATACTATTTGTTCAGTATTTGTAGTAGGATCTAAAGCTGTTTGATATACATTTTGTGTATAATTGTTGGTAACACCTATGTCCAGAAAATTATTGATATCGTTAGCAAATATTTTAGCATTCGAATCTAACGACAAATGAACTTCTCTACGATCAGGTGATATGCCTTTCACAATGAATGGCTGTGAAGTAATATCTCCTAGAATATTTCTATATACATTGACAACAACTTCAAATTCACCTCTGGTAATACCAATACGTTCTAATTCATTATTATAATTGATTATAAGTTCATTACCTTCAATATAATAATCAGTTATGATGCCACCAGCAATTCTGGTATCAGCTACTGGATTAATATTATTCTCAGAAGGCGCATAGACCTGCATCTCCACAACAACGGAAGAATTAGTTTCTAAATAAGGAAGGCCGACACCTGTATCCGGTACTACAGTTACTGTGGTTGGATTCAATAATTGTACATGCTGTGGTAACCATGTAGATGCTACTAAAGTCGTAGGTGTTGAAATGATTTGATCTGTATTTGTAAATCTCTGTAATGACACTACTAACTCCTTATATAATTATCGTAGACGAATCCATTTGGCTGAGCATTATTCAATGCAGTAGCAGCTTGACCTGGGAAATTATAAAAGAAATCCTTGCCCTGCGTATCTGTAAATAGTCTTCTGCGAACTAATTGTATTGCATTATATTGTGCAATTAAATTTTGTCGCTGATACTGTTTAGCATCTGATCGTAAGAATGCTGGTATAAAGAATATACCAGATGATATTTGATTATTTAATACCGCATTCAATGCTAGTAACGCGTCATAAGCTATTTGCATTTGTCCCGGATCAGTAGCAGTTAATATTGTCTGATCAATATAACTCATAACCGCAGTTGCATTGGATAACATCTCACCAGTTATGGATCGATATTGATCGATTAAAGCTGCTATTGCCTTATATGTAGCAAACTCGTCTTTAATCTGATTAAATATTAACAAACCTATATAATCGTTACGCCAAAGTAAATCTCTCAACGTACGTCTATTCAAATTAGTAGAATCATGAGCAGAAAAATCACTATTTGGTGTAGGTCCTTGAATATCAACTGAAACTGTATAAGATGTTACTGTAGTAGATTGCCCCACGACAGTAGAAGTTGGTATTTGTATGTTATTGCTGAGTAGAGGACCATAACCGGGAACATTTATATTCTGTAAGTTGGTTATATCCGATATTAAGCCAGCAATTGCATTATTAGTAGCTGTAGTTAATGGCGTTCCTTGTGGGACACCAAATACCTGCGGTATATCTCCTATATTGAAATTTGAATTCCAGATACGTCCCCAACCGAAACCGAGAATATCATCTATATCATTATCTGACAATTCATCTAATGCCTGCCCCGTGTCAGATAAACATCTGAAGAAATTGGCATTGGTAGCGACGTTAACAACATCACCATTATTTTTCAGTCGCTTCAATTTCCATTGACCAGAAGGAACTACTAATGTATTGAAAATAGGACTGTTACCATCAAACATTTCATTGATTTCATCTAAAGCTGGTCTATTATATGAATCATAACTTATCTGTGCTAAACTTAGTATAGTAGCTGTATTTATGAATAAATCATTCAATGATTCTCGAATAGAATCAATTTGTCCTTGTTGTATTGCTTGTAACGTATAATCATTGAATCTATTTTCAGGATAATATTTTATAGACCCAGGCGGTTCATATGGTTGCAGCTCTGTCTTACTGAACATGTCATAACCATGTGATTCAAAATCTATATAATTGTTAAACTCAGCTAAGTCAAGTCCTGGATTACCATCATCACCTGGATCATTACCGCCATCAGATGTTAAGATATGAGGAAAGGCATTCCATACAGGCTCTAATTCCAATGCAGTATCAGTTTGATTAGTACTAACAACTCCTTCTGGTAACATTGATCTTATAATTGTGATACCACCATTATCACATAAAATGTTAATCAATCCGGTCTCTCCATACCGGCCAGCAGCTCCGACAATATTATTTGCAGGATCTGGTTGTACAGATCCATATCTGGATATGTCATAGTCATTGACATAAGCATATTTTTTGATAACAAATACATCAGTGACTTGTTTCCAATGACCATGTACCATCATTCGTAAATTATTTACAAGATCGTCAGATTGTACTGTTGTGAAATTTGCCACTTCATCATCATTCCAATTACCGGTCAAATTTGGCCAATCTAAAACAACCATCTGACCTTCAAATTTTTCTCTCATTTTTTCATTGAATGTCTGATCCTGGAATACACGTGGCGCATATTGTGCTTGTACGGTTGGAACGCCGGCTGTTGTTATTGGTAGGACATAATCACCAGGGTCTCTTACAAAAGGAGCTATTGGTAAATAACCAGTTCTAAATCGTATATCATAGTTCCATTCAGGCGATCTATCTGGCATTGAACGTGCTATGAATTCATCATAAGGTGTTGATACAGTACTAGAGAACGTTGTACCATCTAATGACATATCAAATGTTGTGAAATCCGCTTCTTCTGCCACTATGATAGAAGCATATGTTTGTCCTTCTTCCACTAACATGACATCCAACGTTTTATAATTTGGTATTGGCTTAGCAACACCATCTTCTATATAAAAAACACAGAATACATCATCTACAATAAAACTATTTGATACTAAATTATGAGGACCAAATCTTATGTAACTATCATGAATGTCTAATAAATCTACTGGCTTGTTAGCAATAAATATTTTATTTTGTCCTGGCTCTAATACTTGATCATCTTGGACAAAATAACTAAATCCTGGATCTAAAACATCTTGTAAAACTGTATTATTAGAAGTAGGAACAGTTTGCTGTAAACCATAAAATGCATATTCATTCGTTTGAGTATCTAATTGTAAAGTGCCAACATCATTTCTATCAGCTATCAAAATACCATTTGGGGTGTTACTGCCGGTATAATTGCCATGATATTGTGGAACACCTATTTGTCCAAAATTGTTAGGCATATAATATACGGTATTATTCAGTTCATGTATGTGATATGTATTATAAGGTGACGCTGCTCTAGCCGCAAATTCTGTAAAATATAATGGGTAATATCCGTTTATAGTAAACGGTTCGGCAGGAAATGTATTGTTAGCAGAATTTAGAAAAAAAGTATTTGGCATAACATATTATTTAACTACTTTGAAATAAAAATCATCAAATGTCTGCACATCATCTCCTCCATCACGTTCAATTTTTAATTTTATTTTATAAAATCGTTCTGGAAAGAATGAATCCATTCTTAGTTTAAAGAAACTACCATTTGTATCACAGTCAATTCTCGTAGCTGCTGTATCAAATGGTATTATCACATCATCTGTTACAGAATCTAAAATGCTATAGAAACTTGATGTTGGTAATCTATTACCGGTCAGAAAGAATGATGATGTTGTATATGTTTTAGTAGGAAATTCAGGACGTACGCCTATTCTGAACTTTGCTATATCAGATATCCTATATTCGTCTCTGATATTTTTAATGTAAGGCACATACGTTTCAGATGAAATTTCAGCTGAGCCAGTATTCGCGAATATTGTATCATCAAATGCTACTTCTAATCTTGGCACAAATACTGTATGAGTCTCTCTTCCATAAAATTTAATTGATCCTAAAATATCACCGGATAATTCGTCGGTTTTAGAACGTTTAACAATGAATCCATTGTTAGTTATATCTTGATCAACCCAATGTTTTACTATGTCTGTGACGTTCATTCTAATATCAGGTACTTCATTTTGAAATGATTGTGAAGCTTCATATGTAGACCCGGTGATCCAAGTACCTCCGCCATTAGTATTTGTAGCTGATATATCATCACTTGAATGTGCGGATGCAGTACTCCATAATACAGCATTAGGTGTACCAGATCTATATAACCATGATACACCATTTCGAACTTCAGGATCATCATTGAATGTTCCATTACCATTTGTCCATGATTCGGAAACAGGATAAGCCTCTAAGCTATAACTACGTAGCAAATCTTCAGATTCGGCAGCAAACATTTTAAGATATACTGATGCTGAATTAGCTGTGTTACCTAAAGGTGGAATTTTCCCATTGTTAATTGCAGTACGCAGTGTATTAATTTCAGAACCAAAGTCTATCAATATTCTAGTATTAAAAGTATCAGAAAAATCAGCAGACGCTGATGATAATTTGATAAGTTCCAATATCTGATCAACACCGGTATTACGTTCAGTGAATCTTTCATAAATAGTAGCATCGCGTTCAGCGTAAAATAATCTATACATAGTTATACATTTACAGTTCTACCTTGAATATCTCGATTTGGATATTTTACTTCAAAAATGCATGGATCTAAGCTAGGGTATAATATTCCATGTTTAGTTGCACTAGCAATATCGTATAAGTTTCCGGAATAACCATTTGCGGTTGAATATTTGTTTTCTATTTCAAAACTTGTAACAGTTTGTACGCCTTCGACTAAATCTAGATCTGCCCTAATAGCATTCATATCAATGCTTCCATTTATTTGCATTCTGTCAACGTTGAACAATACTTTTAATCTTTCAATACAATTTAGTACTGCTTGATTAGAATTATAATTTGGTCTAGCTACAATTTCAAAATTCAAAGCTATATTGACAATGAACGCATCTTTTATATTAATAGCATCAGTTAACATACGATATTCAGATAAGTATGTTCTGATATTTTCTTTAACTGCTAAGTTAGCCGGCGTTAAGTTTTTATTCTCATCTAAAGATAAAACATAAAGATTCAATGCTAATGGATTTTGAATTGTATAGCTAGGATAACTCTGATCATGTGTATTGATCTGAGTATCACCTACTATATAAGCTTTATCAACAGATCCATATCTACGTGGCATTGCATAAATCCTAGAAATATAATCTTCTCTTGTAATTGCTCTATTCTGTGCTGCAAAGCTGGCGATTGCATTTTGTCTAATATTTTCAATTGATTCTCGATCTCCACCGCCGGTGATAGCACCTGGATTAATTATCGCCAATGTCTCTTTAGTATCATCTAAATTTACAGTAGAGCCTTCATTAAGATATGTGACGTCGTTTACTTCTGTGATAGTATTAACTCCGGTATTATCATTTATTCCTCCCCCAACGGTATATGTTACGGTAAGCGTTGTATTACTAGGAGCTAATCCATATGTACTCGTATAAAGAAAATTAGACGGATCTAAATTATTGTTAGTTGTTCTTCTTAAATATTCAAGACCTAAACCTACATTTTTCGGATTTGGTATAATCTCTTCATCAGCGTCAGAACTGATGCCAGACCCGAATTGTATTTCAACTTTATTATCAGCTCTAGTTCTAGTTACAAATCTCCTAGGAGTTTTCTTCAATTTCAAAATATAAGGAACACTTGATCTGAATTGACTAAGTGTCGGGTCATTGAAAGGAATATTTAAAATATCATCAAATACAGTATCTTGGGCTAGATAATCCACTTCACGCCATTCATTACCAGCCGAATCTTTGATACTTACAATGTCTATGACATTATCTTCTGATAATACAATTTTGTCATAAGCTTTAGGATCATTGAAAATATATTCCTGTGTATTAACTTCTCCAGATACTATATCAGCTTCCTTTTTAAGTAAGTATCTTGCTACATCTCCTGATGCATTTAGTTCATAAACTGTTATTTCTGGGTCATTATTAAAATCGATAGGCTCAACAGTTCTATATAAAACATCAGCATCAGATGTCATAGTCATACCAGCTGCTATAGACAATGCATAGCGCATATCTGGTTCAATGTTAGTGCCAGTGCCTATGGCTGGCACTAATTGGTATACATCTATTTTACCAGTAGCTGCAGAAAAATTTCTAGCATCATATCCAAATAATTTGGACAATGTGATAATGCTACTGCGTTCTTGCGCTAAACTCAGTATTGATTCTCTAAAAGCTGTATCCGTGTAATATGATAACACATCACCAACATATGATGACATTTCCATAAATAACATACCTGGTGATGTTTCATTGAAATCACTATATGTATTTGGAAAATAATTTTTTGTAAAATTGATTAGATTCTGCCGAAATTGTGCAAAATCTTTATTCAAATATTTTACTTCTTTTTTAATTTGTGTCATAATTCATATCTCATTAATATGTACCCGGCGATGTGACAGGAGCGGAACTGATTGGAACTAATTGAAATGATTGCTGAGCAGTATTTGTCACTGCAGTTTCTTCTGTATCAATCTGTAATATAGTTTCTTCATCTAACAATACATTGATTATTATGTTAGCTCCCAATGTAGTAACTGAAACATCAAATTTGATACTAAATCTATTTAATACTCTATCCTGAGTTACCATTAAATTATTCAGAGTAGCATATGGTAACCAATATCGAAAATCATTTCTAATTGATTGTTCTAAACCTGTCAATGTTTGATCAGTTAAATTTTCAAAAAGAGTATCAAAAATATCAGTTCCTAGATTAGGCTGCATAAATCGTTCACCTTTTCTAGTCAGTAACAATGATTTGATATTGCTTACAACTTGTTCTAATGTTGTGTATGATTGCACAAAAACTGATCCACCATCAGATGATCCAGACGCATAATTTGAAAATTCAGAAAATGCAGATGCAGGTCTATTGAATGGCAATTTTATGCCTAGTGCAACATTAGGTGTTGTGTTAAACGGTTCTAATCTGTAGATTGGTCTGGCCATTATCTACGACCCTTCTTTTTATCAATGGCTGTCATCAGAGCAGAATAATCCTTATTCATGATGTTCAAAACATTAGCAACAGCTTCATTTGATGTATCAACAGGCCGGCCATCGATATCAGTAGTTGGCGTGACATCTGGCTCTGAACTCATCATGCTCAATCCAGATTCAACTAATGGACCTGTATTCATTTCAGCAAAGTTTGTAGCCGTCGCTGTATCATTCAACAGATCATTCAGAATGGAATTCTTTGAGAATGTCTTCTTTGTGACAGGCTTTCTGCGCTGCGGTTTGGCATGCATTGGCTGCCGTTGTTCTGATAACACATCTTTCAGTATAGGCAGAAGTTCTTCAGTTAGAACATCTCTCATTTCCTGTCTGATCATTTGCCTTAAAGCTTGTGTAAATTTACCCATAGTATTACTTTACTATAAATATGAAATGTAACAGAATTATACTTGTCTTTGCTCAATTATCAATGACTGAGTAGATTCTTCAAATATAAACACATTTCCTACCCATGGACGTTCAGTCACTAAGCCGGTAGATACTAGTCTAGTAGATTTCGCTGCACGTGAGAGCGATTCCTGACTATCAGGAGGTATCGGATGTACAGTTATATGAAAATGAGGAGCTGTTCCTGCTTTAGATATATGTGCATATTCATTAATAAATCTGAAGAGAGGTTCGCCATCAAATCTGTAATTGGCAGGTGATCCTGATATACCATGTAATATTTCTTCTATTTGACTTACATATGATCTAGGTTTCACAACAAAATCCATAGCATTACCATAAGTATGATTACTTTTATATCCTAAGTTTTGATGAAATATATCATTGCCTCCTGTAAATGCGAGTTCTGCGTCCGGTAACTCACGTTTTATTTCATTGATTACGAATATGACCCAACTAGCAAGTATATTTGAAATATCGCCACCATTCGAAATTTCGCCAACCGATTTTCCAGTTATACGTCTTCCTTTTTCGCCATATTTAAAAGCTCTCAATACTCTTCGCAATCTATTAGCATTAGGATGACCGTCACTATCTTCCGGTCTCCATTTAATGCCCGAATAATTGTCTTCTGTATATTCTAAATCATTTCTTTTCAATTCACCGATACCCCAAGATGGTACTGTCGGCGGCAATCCTAAGGCAATAGGAGTAGCTTCAGCTGTACCCGTAGAAAACCAATCATGTAAAACATTGGCCATGGATTCGGCACATTCAACAGTAGTCTTACCCTTTGCTGCATTGTCTGCCATTACTGTCTTGATTCGATTTGTTAAAGCCTGTGATGGTGCCTTACCTTTATATAATGGCAGCATTCCCAACGCAATACTTTTGGCAAATCTGGGTAATTGTCTTTCAAGTAATGTAATGCCATCAGAAAAAAGACCGCCGGGAAATGCTTGTAGAAGACTTGAAATGATTTCGCCGGCGGCGTCCACTGAAGCTGAAGGTGGTACAACCCCACGGCTATATTCTACTATAGCATCGAAAATCTCTAAAAATTTTTCTTTTGATGTGGTATCAAAATTTATGTCAGAGAAAATGGTTACTAAACTTTCCTGCAATTTGCTTTTATCCAAAGGCATTACTGTCTCATTCTCCTCAATCTTTGCAACAAGTTGAAACATGCCCCAAGATTGGTGGCAGGGCCGGTAGGTCCTACACCGGTCGCAAAACTATCAACACCGCGTGTCAGATTTGACAATTCTGTTAATGCACCTTCCAAGATATCAAACAACTCATCCATGTCCATTGCCCAGTTAGGAGTTGCAATAGATACTGTATTTTTGGCAGACAATACTATTTCATCTCGCTTGGAATTGAACACTAAACGGTCTGCTGTCAATAATATCTGTGAATTCTCATATCTGGAAAGCGATTTCACAGTACGTCCAATGTTAGATTGTGACAGTGTAGTTGAATTTATTTTTTGTTTTGATGACATTATGATGCTACTGGCAGTGTCATCAGGATTTTCAATTGTGTAATAGTTACCTCCCGTTTTCAAACCACATGAAATAGTAACAATTGGATCAGAAGCATTATTACTTCTCCAAAATGGCCGTTGTTGATAACCTGTAGCTGGTAATACAGTGCCTGAAAATCTTATAGCAGATCCATGCCGATCCTGCAGAATCATGTCGCCTTCATATGGCTGTATAGGTATGATGTCACGTTCTTGAAATGAAATATTATTATCTCTTGTGTTCGTAGGATTTTCAACTGATAATCCTGTGTCTAATATATCATTACTGCTCCCCTCAACAATTTGAGAATGATTAGGAAATTTGTTACTATTAACAGAGTGATATGATGATAGAACGTTTAGGTAATATGTTCTATCGCCATTAAAAGTGCCTGTCGTGCCATCAATAGCACCTACAATTAAAACTATTTCGCCAGGCAATGGCACTTTGTAAAAATTCATATTGAATGGACAGGCTAATGCTACTTCGGAGCCGGCGTAATGTGACGCTCCACGAACACGAACTAAAACTGATCCCTGAGGTATTTCAATATTTGGTTCATTAAATTTACTCCTCTGTATTGTCGACAGATCCGATGATATTACTTCGGCTGTTCCTATCTCTCTTACCATCCTCTTCTCCTGATTTTATCTTTTCAATTTCTTCTTCAGCTGTTTTCAGAAGTTGATCTCGCTCTTCATCTGTTAATAACAGGCTGCCTTCTTCATCACGTTTATTACCTGCTACTAATCGTTGCACAACTGCTGCCAACTTGACCAGAGCATCGTCATTTTTAACTGACACTTCGAGGTAATCTTTGATCATAGGAACGATGACTGTGGCATCGCCAACATTGTTAATCATTGGCTGCAATTCTTTGATAAGGCCTTCTATCTGCCTGGACTTGCGTTTGGAATTGTGATATATGTCCTTCATCAAGTCAGAAAAGGTAGTTCCCTTGAACAGTTCAAATTCAGTACTCATAGACTCTTTGCTATAAATATGAAACCGTTATATTTCTGTTAACTGACCTGTTCGTAGGTATTCTTTGTACATTTCTTCAAACTGAGCTTTCATGATGTTCACAACTTTGGTAATGAACTGTGTCTTCATTCCCGTACGTTCTCTAATTAAAATGTATAAAGCTTTCTTATTGAAGCTTTCCAAAGTAGCACGTAGTCTAAATAGTTCTAACACTGTGTCAGCAATCTGAATGTCACGTTCATTGGTGAAATGTTTATTGAGATTTTTATCATACCAGGCAACCCATTGATCAATGAAATCTCTCAGATTCTCTTGATGTTCCGACAAATTCATTTCAGTGTCCAGATCACGTTCCATGTCAATTGCATCTGTAGTTGCTCGTGCTTTGAGTTTCTTATAATTGGAATTGTTCTGTATGATTAGATAGTTTCGGGCAATGATAGTGAAATAGGAAAATGCCTTTCCTTTACCCTGCTGAAACTTTCCAATTTTCTCTGTCATGAATGCCACAACTTCTTTCTGCACATCTTCATAAGGAACATCAAAATATGTGAACTTGAAAGTGTGATATACATTCTCCACCAACTTATGAAATGGATAATTGATATATTCCTTGAAGATTCTATCTCGCTTATATTTGTTTTCTTCTCCATTATAAGCATGAATCGCTTGTTCAGTTACAAAAGTGAAGTATTGTCGCTTATACTTTTTATTCTTAGAAAGTTCCAATTCTTTCTGACTGCCTTCAGTCCTATACCATTCATAAAATCTATCTACACTGCTCATTAAAACTTCCTATTAAGTTCTTCTATTATCAGTTTGATGTCTTTGAAAATGAAACCAATTTCATCATCTGATTCAAATGATCCTATTCGGTCAATCTGTCGCATTTTAGAATAAGACTCATTTGACATCTTTTTGAGATCATTATAAAATGTATAGTAATTGGTATTGGAATTTTCCAGATCTTCAATATACTCTTCAAGTTTTTCTTGTTTACGCATCTGATTCAAATTTAGTAGAATCGATGTTATTAACAATGCTGATGTTGTGATTATTGCTGCTATCATAATTTATCCAAATAGATCATTGAACATGTCTTTCGTGTTCATAGGTTTGTTAGATGATGAAATGCTGCTCTTACCCGTACGGGTTGATCGTTTAGGTATTGAAGCGGATGGCTTCTTGTCACGATATGCTTCATACTCTTTTCGAGATGCCATCATGTCTGCCTGATGTAAGATCATCACCATATTGGTTTTCAGTTTGCTAGATTCTGATCTAGAAATGAAATACGGACGATTGCCTTCATCGTATAGACCATCATGAATACGAATTGCCTGAAATTCATTCCATGTCATTTCGACGCCATATTTCTGTAACAACCAAATGCTCAGATCTGGAACCATGGTGAATGGATTGTTCTCATTGATCTTATACATCCGACCTTGATTTTTTCTGTGCCATTCTGAGTCATTAGGTTGATAAATTTCTCCACCATCTCCAGGAAATCCAATTTTACCTAGATCATGGTGCACGGCTGCAAACATCAATTCTTCTTTTGTGAAGCCATGCATGTCCATGCCAGCTTTATCATACACATCATATAGCATGTTTGCAAATTCCATGACACGTAATATATGATCAACATATCCGCCTTCAAAGGCATTATGAAAATGTGATATAGATGACGCAGGTGCCAATGCCATGCGTTCGCCTAAGTCATCATAAAGTTTAGCTAAGGCATCTGCTCTGCCCGGAAACAGATCTTTTATCTGCGATTGAAACGTTTCCCAATTCTGATGTATTTGTTCTGCTGATAACATTTTAAATTATTTGATCAATTAAACCATAAGATAACAATTGTTCAGAAGTTAAGAACATATCCGATTTCATATTCTCTCTCCAAAACTTTGCATCCATTTTTGTTTTTTCTGCTAAGATATCATAAATGGTATTTTCCATTACTTTGACATTTTCTAGAAATGCTGATATGTCGGACATCTTCCCTCCTAAGAAACTTGATGTCTGATGTAACATTACCGTGCTACGTTTACTACACATTCTGGTACCAGTACCGCATGCTAATATGATAGCTGCGGCTGAGAATGCTTTACCACGACAGAGTGTATTCACTTTCACATCCAATTGTTCAATGTAATCAATAATACCTAAAGTGGCATATACATCTCCGCCGGGCGAATCAATCAAAATGTTTACCGGTGCTTGTTTATCCGCTCGATGTTGAAGTAAACTACGCATTCGGATTATAAAATCTGTCACACTGCTGTCAGTGATTTCCTCATTCAGATATATAATAGAATCGTCATAATCTAACAAGGTACCAAGCTGATAATTCAGTGATTCATATAAATGACCCATATCAGAATTAGATTCTTTCATAATTTTTGATGGGCCGGATTCTCCGTAGATATCTTTCATATCTAATTATAAGAAAAAAATATCAACTATCAAAGAAAGCTTATAGCTTTTTCAACTTACGTTGAATTCGAGACACTTTTACGTGATGTGATTTAATATCTTTTTTTAACTTTGCCTTCTTCATTGCTCCTCTATGGAACGCTAATTGCTTTTGAAGTTCCAATTTCAACTCCGCCTTCTCTTTCTTTGACAATTTCTTTTTGTTAGACGGTTTGATTACAGTAGGTTTCAATGTACCTTTAAGTTTTGGCTGTTCAACACCTTTATGAAATACATTACCTTCTTTATCAACAAATTCTTTCATAAACTGCCAGCCCCGAGGACGTCCTGATGACACATATCCTTTATTAATCTTTGGTTGTGGCACTGTCTTCATTGTACATTTGTAACATAGAATTGAAGTGGTATCGCCTGATACGACTGAATACCTATTACACCGATCTTCGTTCATCAGATGTGGCCATGACCAATGTGTTTTATCAGCTATGCTATTACGGCATATCATATACCGTTCGCCATCAATAATTTTAGTTTTGAACTTTAATTTCATACATTTGTTTAATACCAATAACCGCCCGATCTCCTACGTGGTTTTGGAGCCGGCTTTTCAATCTCTTTCTGTTCTTCTGTTTCTTTTTTAGTATCATCTTCATAATGAAGACCTGTGTTACCATTCTGCCCAATGATGTCCATTCTCTTTTCAACAACATCTATATTAGGTAAATCATCCACATCTGCTTCTATCTCTACTGGTTCTATAACGTTCTTATTTGGTGTAGTCTCTGTTACGTTATTATTTGAACTAGGCTTACTAAAGGCTATTTCAAATGAGCGGTTAGCGGCTATTACGAGCGAGATTGCCAACGGGTCAAATACAAATACAATAATGAGCAGAAGTATGTTCACTACCTGAGCCATTGGCTTTCCGGTTATTTCTGATATGTATTTCAATGGCCCTAATTCAGCTGCGACATCAGAATCAATCTCAACATCAAATCGATCTGTTTCCAAAGTCAGAATGGCAGAATCTAGATCAGATATCTCACTTGTAAGTCTGATATAATCTGAATTTGCTATTTCTAATTGATTTGATAATAGTTCTCTCTGATCTCCCGCGCCATCTCTGTCTACCCAACTGTATTCGATGTTATTGATACCTTCATTTAGTTGAGCAATACGATCTTCAATACCAGTTAATGATTCTGATTTGAGATCTTTCTGTTTCTGAAAAGTCTCAATACGATTATCTATCAATGCTATCTCTTTGTCAACCATTGACGAGGCATTTGCTGTTTCCTGATATGCGGCAGATAAGAAACCATAGATACCCATGGAAGTTATCATTATTAGAACAAGCGTTGCTATGGTAAGATACGCTCGCAACAATATACTCAACTTCTTCCAATACTGATGTAATAATGTTGCTATGATCAGCTTAGAAGCTTCCAGAGTACCAGCCATGATGATCACAGCTGTGGCAGCTCCTGCAAATAGTTTAGATAAACCAAATACTGAAAAGAATGCAGCAGAGCCTGAAATAGACAGCGCTGATATGGCAATCAGAAATGGTAATAGTTTTTTCATATTAGCTTGCAGTGACGCGATCAGTTACAAACTGTAACCTACGTCTGATTTCTTTGAGCCTGGATATTGCTTCTGCACGATCAATAGGCATGTTACGTTCCACAGTTTGTTGTAAAATCATAACCATGTTATCAGCTTCATCAAGCCGTCTTAGTGTGTTTTCTCTGTCTTTCATTATAAAACTCTTTTTTCGCTTTTAGGATAAATATGTCTGTAATGGAGAATGGCTAACTCTTTTGCCTTAGCTTCCACCACAATATCAAAGTCCATACCATATGTACGGATTTCATCATAGATGTAATCAGAATGTGCTTGTTTTCTAATCTTATCAATGTTATGTTTTATTTTTGCCAATTCAGGCCACTCTTGAACTTCATTCAGACTCAATCCTTGTTTCTGAATCATTTCTTCGAAGTCTCTTTGTTTCTCGTGAGTCCGGCATTCACTGTAATGAGTACACTGACGTACATCTGAAGGCCACGTATCAGCTGCCATTTGCAATGCTTCATATTCATCAAGACCATCCGGATGAAACATATGATGATGATAATCAAATGTGATAGGCATGCCTACAACACGATGAAACAAATTATACAACATACGCACACTGTACATACTACTTTTATCATCATTTTCAATAACCAATCTCGCTCTACAAGCATCTGACAAACGATTGTAACCTTCAATCCATCTTACTGCAGTACCTTCATGATTGCCATAAGCACCTCCAATATGAATATTGATCTTGTTTTCATGAGACGGTTCAAAGCCCATCAGATCAAATACTTCGGAATGTCTTTCGAGACTTGTAATACTTCTTTCTACTACATCTTGATTAGGCGAACCTAGAACGTGAAATGGGCCTGGATGTGTCGTGAGACGATGGCCATGCTCTCGAGCATACTCTCCGGCCTTGAACAAAGCTTCTGATAGTTCATCATACTGCGGGAGATCTGTTAGTTCAAAATGATCATGCCATGGCACAATTTCAGAACCGACTCGAAACAAACGAATTCTATGCTCTTCATTCCATTTCAGATAATCAAGCAGATCTTTTGCGTTAGCAACAGACAGTTCGCCTACTTTATGCAAATCCCAAGTTGGCTGCCAAGATGCTTTTCGTAACGTCCTAGAAGTTGTAACACGACCACCTAATTTCTTTGGGCGGGACGTTAATGTCATGTTAACACAGGCATAGCCTAATCTCATACTTTCTAATTATAAATTAAAGATAAGAACTATTTCTCGTAATACCAAATCTAAATGAAAAAAAGATTGACTGCGGACCAATCTCATTTTAGCTGATAGAAACTTTTTTTGTAGCCTGTTCCTTAGTGTAAGGAACTTTGATGCATAATAACCCTTTGTCTAATTTGGCATCTATCTTTTCCAAATCAAACTTTCTTGCAAGCCTCCAACCTAAGTCAAAGTTTCTGCGAGCAATACCCTTATGGATATACTCATGTGCAGGTCGATTATCTTTACGGTATGCAACTCGCAAAGTATCTCCTTGGGTCTGTAACTCCAAGTCCTGCTTGTCAACACCAACTGCTGCAATTTCAATCTGCAGACCATCGTCTGTTTCTGAAATGTCAACTGGATGCTGAACCTTACTGTTTAATGCTGTTCTGAACTCTGTTCCGTTGTCGAAAAAATTGCGGAACATCAAATCGAATGGATGTAAATCTAATGTACTCATAATAAATCTCCTTAGATGATTTAAAAATTAAAAAAAACAAAAAAGAAAGGTCCGCAGTACCAATCTATTTCTAATATATATCTAGTTCATGGAAATTGGACCTCCATGTCCTATTATTTTATATGCTCTGAAAAAACGCATTGGATCATATTCTGATTTCTTTTTGTCTCGCAATCTGCTAAGTACTATTCCATCAAAACACATCTTGTTAACATATCTCCTAATCAATTTTAAACTATCTGAATTGAGATAAAGTTCATCACCATGCATGCTAATGCCCAATATCTGATCTTCAATTTTGATAGCTGAAATGATCAGCGGTTCCATACTTGATGTGGCAACTTCGTCAATGAATTCTTCTTCATCGACACTAAGATGTTTTTCCACAGCATATGCCACATCATTTTTCAATAAGTCGTATACAAATTCTATCTTATTTTGTATAGACAACTTCATATGAAAATAAAGAAAATCTTCTATGTATATAGCGTCTTTCTGCATTTAATATAAATATGTAAACACTCTGCTATTTCAGCATACCCATTTTATATTTCTTTTCAGCTGTATCTTTAGCTCGATATAAGGTATCCATGATGAGATCAATCTCTCCTCTCGTTAATTCAAATACACTTTTACCGATATAGAACTTACCAAGCTTAGCATTTTCTAAATCTTGCTGGTAATCTCGTTCCATAAGATTTTCATTAGTTTCAAAATCAACTGAGTTGTAAAATTTTCCTCTTCTTGTTTTAGTCTTGCCCCAAGCAAATGAATTGTTTAGTCGGTTACCCATTTTCTACTTCTTTGTAAATTATTAAAATAAATTGACCATATTGCATAGCACCTACATGATCCACGGCTGTTAATTTATATTTCTTGGAGGCCCATTTTAATAAGTCTCCGGCATTGAATTGATGTAAACCATTTTCAATATCTGTCTCCGATAATTCGAATTGATCAGATGTAAATGATATGACAACGCCTCGATTAGAATGATTCACCATAAGGTCTATAGTATCTTTTACATACTGACCATAGTCATCAACATCTTCATATGCTTTGTTAAACGAACCGATATTGATACACCAGTCTTTAATTAGATTTTTACTTATTTTAGTCCAATCTTTACACTGTAAATTCATATCAGATCCATTAGCTTCTTTACCTGCTTCGACTAATGATTTTTCTTTCTCTATACCGACATAATCCAAATCCTTACCGTATGTCATTTTATGCCATGTCTTGAAATCTCCGCGGCCAGCACCGAAATGCAAAATGCTATGATCAGCTGGTATAAAGTTTTGAATAATAGAATAGAAATGATACTGTACCTGTCGATTAGGATAACCTACCACCTCAGTACTGAATATAGGATCTGGTTCTGGGTTTGTTAATGTATCGACATCATCCATAGTGATACCGATAAAATTATTTTCAGCATCGGATACTAATGTTACTTCATTTTCCTTTTCAGCTTCGATAAGTTCCTGCAACTCCTGTTCCTGTTTCTGTTGCTTTGCGATACTATCAAAACTCAGCAATTGTTTCATTTTATCCAACATTTTGTTTTCTTTTTTTACGTCTTGAAATTCTGCGCTTCTTAGCTTCTAGTGTGCTAAGATCCATTCTCATTGGATGAGTACGATTGAAGTTCTGAGTTGTCTTACATGCCAATGCAGCGTACTCCCAAGCCTGTTCCAGATCATACGTTTCGGGAAACAGATACTCTTCTGCAATGAACACGTCATGATCCATGATACGAACCCCATCTTCATAAGTGATGGGGCGCGCATCTGGAAATAAACGCTTTACATGTTGCTCTGATTTAAGCATGACTTCTCAAGAAGGTTAGATTGTTATGTCGTTCGATATGGTTGACCAATATCTCAATATTGTTCTTGTAAACAACATCTCCATCCTGAAGCAACTCAGTACCTTCTGGATAATTTGCTCTGGTATGTCCAACATTATGATTGGCCCAAAGATTGGTTGTCCCAGATCCATATTCATTCCAGGCTTCAGTCAACTTGCTGTCGATAACTGGATAATCAGGAACGCCTGCTTGACGTTTCTTGTCTACAAAAACACAAATGAAACCAGATCCATTCTCTGCACGAAGATCATAATTATATGCCTTATGCGAATAGCGTTCATTTGTTATGACGCCGATCTGCTTCTTACCCTGATAATCAAATACTACTTTATCATTAACTTTATAACGTACCTTCATTTACTTTATTTGAGAGTTATCAATTACTTTACCAATCTTAGATGCGCTCACTGATTTCACTTCGAAATCCATTTGAGCTCCTTCAAAATCTTTGTAAACTAACTCCTCGGCATGCGTTACAGAAGCTGCCTTTACGAGATACGTCTCATTCAACCATTTTGTGCCACCTTTCGGTCCGTCCGTGGCTACCTTGACTTTCGATATGTAATATGTCATAACCTTTTTATTTGATACAATTTAAATATAAGACCTTTTTCTCAAAGAATCAAGAAAAAAGTAAAAAAAGTTTAATATTGTTTCGGGATTGGGATGGTTCTACGACCTCCACGCTTGCGCATTGACTCTAGTTCATCTGCGACTGCAATTTCTGTTCTGATCATTGTGAGAAGAACATTATTATCTGATAGCAATGAAGCAATGTTTTCATAGTTCTTGTATGTCATTGGACCACCTTTGGCAGCATTCTTAGCAGTTGCCAGAACTCCTTCCAATCTGCTGACAATACCCATACGCAGTGAGTTACGATCCATTGTTCCAAAACCGGGAATCTCCACATCTGGATTGACTGGGTCGAAATTTTCAGTATCTAACAATCCTCCCGTCTTCTGCTCCTGAAGTACTTTGCTTACTTCTTCTTTGATAATATGTCTAAGCTGATCTTGCTTCATTGTTATGATTTTTTACTTTCTTCTACAGATGCCTTACGATAAGCAGTGACCAATTTTTTGAGTTCGCCAATTGCTTTCCGTGCTCTGACAGAAGCTGTTTTAGTTCCTTTGTTTACGAACTTTTCGTGGTTCTCTTTGAAGTCTAGATAAAATTCGTTGATTTGTTCGTATAGCTCATTTGATGTCATGACTCTTTCCTTTTATATAAATATGTTAATCAATGATATTAATTACAAATTCTTTTTGTAACTGTAATTGCAATGCTTCTTCTGTGACAACATCCATTGCCTGAAATATGAGATCACCATCCAAATATACATCTCCAGTCATGTTTTCTTCGTCAATGAAATATTCGAGTTCTGATCCAAGGCATAGTTCGCCGGTTGAAATGTTCTCCAAGCTAAGCATTCGGAAATAAATATTTTCATGATGTTACTGCATTGGCGTTATGAACTAGATTTATCATCTTTTTTAACTTATGGTATTGAACAGAATTGATCATCCGATTGTCTAAACATTCCTTGATATATTTCAGACTCTTCTGCGTTGCCTTATCTATATCATGAGAAAAGAACAGATTGAAGTTGTCATCAATCTTTTTATGGATCTGTTTCAGATCATCAGCCGCGGCTTCATGACGATAATAACGAGGCTCTCGATTCACTGTCAGATATGATGTCACATCTAATTGCGAACCTTTGGCTCGATACAACATGGAACCATAACCGACTCGACCCCGGCCTTCAATACGGCTCATGTTCTGTTTACCTTCTTTGGACTTGATAACTTCAACTTCAGAATAAGTGTTCTTACCAGTAATAACAGAACGCACCATATTACGTTCTTCTGATGAACATTGAACACATTCTTTGGTATGCGGTAATGCTTTCAAACGAGCTGCTGGTATAAGCTCTTCACAGGATATACATTTCTTCATATACTTTAAATTAAGAACTTTTTTTCAATTATCCTAATTTTCTTCTCTGTAATGTATGAAAGCTGGTAATCTCATATCTGGTAAGTAGCCGACTCTGATCACTATGCTATCCTTAGTAAGGTAATAAATAATGTTCAAAGTCTCTCCTATCATCTGTTCTTCCGAATAGACTTTGTATCCATCCGCCTTCGCTGCTTTTTCAATATCATCCTTTGACGTATGAAAATAAAAGTATTGGGCATTGGCTTGAAACATGAAACCAAATGCAAAAATCAGAAACAAATGTTTCATTGCATGGTATCTTCAGGTGCTATGCAAATACCTTCGGCGGTTAAACACAACCAACTATCATATCTTTCCAAATAAAAGTTTTCATGATAGCCATCAATACAGATGTAATCTTTCACCTTTACTTTTTTCTGACTACTGCATCCTGTCAACATGGATATCCAGAATGCAACTACTGCAAAGACAACTGCAATACCGATGGTGACAATTATCTTATATATTCTCCAAAGTGCTTTACCCCACATATGATT
>Ga0129351_1000001_pt1 | contig 124122 bp, 113 predicted proteins | sample CPBDNA_8_FD_94423 | JGI IMG/M metagenome (GOLD analysis project Ga0129351, IMG submission 94423) | Freshwater to marine salinity gradient microbial communities from Chesapeake Bay, USA - CPBay_Sum_27_0.2_DNA | ecosystem: Environmental > Aquatic > Marine > Coastal | place: USA: Chesapeake Bay... | reverse complement strand
GTGTATTTAATTACTTTTGTAGGGTCATTACGATTTTCTTTAATTGGAACAACCTTACCTAGAATTATATCCATATTATCAAGCTTTGTATTTTCTGGAATTACACCATCTGGTGTTAACTTATCATAATTACCGAACTTAATTGAATTTGTTTTCGCTTTGTCTGGTTTGCACCGAATTTCTTCATCACCATTAATTTTTTTGTCTTCATCTTTTTCTGTATGATAAATTGTTGCTTGAAATAGACCACGGTCTATCGCACCTTTATTAAACATAATACTATCCTCTTGATTATATCCAGTCTGTGTCATAATTGCAACAATTACTGGACAACCACTAGGTATCTTGTGCAAATTAATTAATCCCATAATTCGTGTGTCAACAAGCGGACGCATTGGATAATTCAAAACGAATGCTGTTTTATCAAGACGATTATCAAAATTAGTTACATATACTCCCATTGCTTGCTTACCCATTGCACATTGATAAGTATTTCTTGGAGATTGATTATGTTCAGGGAAAGGAATACATGATGCAAGAATTCCAAAAATTGTACTTGGATGGATTTCACAGTGTGTAAAATTGTATTCTTTATTAATTTTTCCAGGAGTCATTGCAATCATACTATAATTTTGCTCTTCAGCATCAATATATTCAACTAATGAATCAGATGTCTTAATCTTTAGCAAAAGGTCATTCCATTCTAGATTACTTGACCTTATTTTGCTGATAATTTCATCAGTAATTACCATTTTATTATTTTTTACTTTGAGAAGCGGTCTAGTAAGACGACCACTATCATTGCAAATACGAATCTCTTTATATTTATAGTCAAATATAATTGAAGTGTAAATATTAATAATACCACTGTGTTTCAAATTTTTCAACTCATTATAACATTTCATTGGTTCTTCACTGATGCCATACCAACAACCATTTATAAATACCTTCACCTTACCAATCACTTCTGAAATGTTACAATCATCTACTGTTTTAATGTATGGTAATATGTATTCATAAATAGAGTCACTTACAGCTGGAACTGTAATATGAGACAAATAAGACATGTTTTTAACTACACCTACTGAACCACCCTCTGGTGTTTCTGCAGGACACAAAAATCCCCACGAACTATTATGCAGTTTTCTCGGTTGAATCAATTTGCCACTTTTATCAATTGGTGTGTTCACGCGACGAAGATGACTTAGACTTGAAATATATGTAAGTCTATTGAGAACTTGTGCAACACCTACTTTATTATTATTAATTTGCTTAAGACCAAAATCACCTGTCGCAAGTGCACGCTTCAAACCATTTTCTATCGTATTTGGTTTAATAATCTTGTAAATATTTGTAGTATTTACAATTTCACCGAAATTATTTGTTGAACGCCAGGAGCCATTATTAATCTCTCTGGCAATTTGTTTTTGCATATCTTTCACAAGTTTATTGAAATAATTTCTAAACAAATTATTCAAAAGACATCCTGTAGAATCAATGCGCTTATTAATATAAGAGTCTCTATCTGTTTGTTCAATCCATCCCAAATTGCATTGAATTAGTTTTGATGCCATATATCCCAAAAAGAAGATTTTTTGCTTCTGGGTTTTACAATGAGGAAAGATATCATTATTAATAATATCATTAGCATATTCTGCTTTTTTCTTATCACCTTTTTCTTTATCTAGACCAATCGGAGTATAAAGAACAACACTTATAATATGTTCCATTGCTGCTTCTTTACTCATATAATTATTACTATCAATGATTGATGCTTGCAAATAATCCAATACTATTTCTGCACGCTCTTCATTAAGATTATTTACAATATATTTGCAAATTTCTTTATCAGATATTACTCCGAGAGCCCTAAACAAGACAAACAATGGTATGTGTACTTTAAGACGCGGTAGTTGAACAAACAAACCAAAACCGTAACCGTTGTTCTTTTTATTAATCATAACATTGAATTGTTTAGGGGAAATACTTTTATTATCCGGTACTGACTTTATTTCTGCCTGAATAGTCCATTTAGTACTTTTAGGGAGAAAGAAACAGTATACTCTATTTTCTGCAGCACGCTCTTGTCCCAATACAGTTTTTTCAGAACCATTAATAATAAAGTAACCACCTGCATCATACATGCATTCACCTGTTTCACGATTACTTAAATGTTTGTATTGTGAAAGAACACAGATTGAAGACCTTAGCATAATTGGCAGCTTTCCAATGTGAACATTTTCAATTATTTTATTATGAATCTGTGTATTAGAAAGACCTTCTCCATTTCTAATTATATATTGAATATGCAAATCAATTGTCATAGAAGAGGAGTATGTAAAACTGCGAAGTCTTGCTGATTGAGGAAACATTAACTTTGCTGCACCATTATTCTCATGAATTTGAGGTTGATAAATTTTGAAGTTTTTGAATGTAATGTAAACTTCTAGTTTATATTTACCACTTTCTTTATCAAAATCATTTTCAGAACAAATTTGAGCAGGATTAAACATATTAATTGTTTTTTCAATTTGTATGTTTGTAAAATCATCAAAAGTTTCAATTTGGTGTTCAACCAATCTTTCCAGATAGCCTTTATCAAAATATTTACCAATTATAGCCCATGGGTCTTCTATTGATTTCCAACCATTTGAATCTTTTGAATTTGCACAATTAATAGCGTCGGCATATTTTTTGATACTGGCATCTGTTAGCATTTCTTTAACTTGCATGTTTTCTTATTTTTAAGTTGTTTAAATTTATTTCAATTTTAAGTTAAAACAATAAAATAAAAATAATATTCCTAATCAAATGAGTAAAAAACAAATAAATTTTGATTTATTTAATGTTAAAAAAAATAAGTCTCTTAAAAATCGTAAAGGCAAAAGTGTATCAGGTAATATTAATATAATGTCTTCACTGCGAAAAAAAATTATAAATGAGTTAAATAAGAAAAGCTCCTTAGAAGAAAAACATGAGAAAAATCAACATAAACAACAAAAACAACGAGAAAAACAAAATAACACAAATAATATTAAAACTGTCAAAAGTGATTTCACAGAGTCTCTCAATTTTTTAGAATCAAATCTTAATACAGAAAAAAAGAGAGAACAAGTAAATACAAATAAGCCTAAACAATCTTCATTAAAAAAACCAAATTTAAATGAGATTAATAAACATGAAGGTATACATTTAGATTTACCATCTTCCCTCCAAGAATTTGTTGTAGCTACTCCTGATTCAAGTGCTGCAACTGTTACTCTTAATACTCATAATAATCATATTGAAAAAACTGTGAGACATAACACTACAAAAAAACAAGCTCCTAATTATGGATGTTTAAAAGGAGGAGTTAAACCAACATTTAAAAATAGAAATGTAACAATTCGTAATAATAATATTAAGTTTAATGATAATTTAGAGAGTCATGTTTACATTGATTCTAAAGAACCTGTTACAAATATAGTACCTGCAAATAACAATCCACCACCTGTTGTGGCACCACCTGTTGTACCACCACCAGCTGTACCGGTATCGTCATTCGCTATGCCTAGCATACCTAATATGCCTAATATGCCTAGCATGCCTAATATACCCAGTATGCCTAGCATTTTATCAGGTAGTAAATCAACTGAAGAAAACAAAAGTTCTACTGTTGAAATACCTGATAAAATTATAGATAACATTTCATCTAAAGTCGGTGAAAAACAGCCCAAAAATGTAAATAAACCACATGTAAGATTTGAAACTAAAAATAGAAAAAATAAAACTCTTAAAAAAATTATTGTTGGAAAAAATAATAGTAAAGTATCTGTTTTAATCAATGATAACAAAACTAGAAAAAAAATTAAAAAAGAAAAACAGTCACTTAAATTAATACCTATTAAACAAGTAAAAGATTTTTTAAAAGAAAAGGGCTTGATTGAAATTGGTTCAAACGCTCCAGAAGATGTGTTAAGAACATTATTTGAGAACGCAAAACTATCAGGAGAAATTGAAAATCGTAATGGTGAAGTATTTGTTAATAACTTTTTAGACGATAAACAAAACAACACTGATGAAATCGGTGACCGACATTAATTTACATTTGATAGAATATTTAAAGATATTCTGCTTAATAGTAGTATGGCTCTTATACGAGAATACTTTAAAAAAACTGAAGAATACAAAAGAATATATGGAGAAAATACAGCTGTATTTATGCAAGTTGGTGCTTTTTATGAGGTGTACGGTCTATTAAATAGTGATGGTACATATTCAGGTAGTGAAATTGCAAATGTATCTAGAATTTGTGATTTAGCTATTGCAAATAAAACGGGTAGTGATATAAATGGTAAACCTGTAAAAATGGCCGGTTTTCAAACATATCTTATTGATAAATTTTCAAAAAAACTATTAGATGCAGGATATACAATTCCAGTAATTAATCAAGACCAACCTGCCGCGAATTCAACTAGAAGTTTATATTGCATTCTCTCTCCTGGAACAACATTTTCTAATGATAATGTTATTCTTACAAACAATACTTCTTGCGTTTGGCTTAACAAAATTTCACAATTTGGAAAAGAATCTATTGTAGTTGGTATTGCAAACATTGATATCATTACTGGAAAAACTAGTGTATTTGAATATAAAACAGAATATCTTAATACACCTTCTACATTTGATGAATTAGAGAAATTTATTTCTGTCTATAATCCTAGTGAATTTATAATTATATCAAATCTTCATAGTGATTTTATTGATAATGCATTAAGCTATAGTAATGTTAAATCAAAATCAATACATAGAATTGATATGAATGATATGTGTGAAAATAGAAAAAAAATTGTCCAAAATTGCGAACTTCAAACATACCAAAAGGAAATTATTGAAAAATTCTATATTTTTTCTAAAGTTGAACATACATTAGAAACATTTTGGAATTTTCCTATAGCATGTCAATCATTTTGTTATCTACTTGATTTTATTGAGAATCATAATCCAAATCTTGTTAAAAATATTGATGTGCCATTTTTTGAAAATTTTTCTAATCATCTAACACTCGCTAATCATACATTAGAACAACTAAATATTATTGATGATGGAAATACAAAGGGAAAAACAAGTTCAGTACTTACACTGCTTAATAATTGTATTACTAATATGGGAAAAAGAAGATTCGCATATAATTTAACAAATCCGACTGATAATATTGGTGTGTTAGAGAGAGAATACAATATTACCGAATACATTGTTAATAATTTTGAAAAATTTTCATATATAAAAAGTACACTTAAGGATATTAAAGACCTTGAAAAATTGGAGAGAAGTACTTATTTAAAAAAAGTTACACCTCTACAAATTGCATGCTTTTATGACGATTTAAAAAATATTAAAAAATTATATTCAACCACAGAAAAAGATAAGACATTTCATTCCTATATCTGCAGTAACAATAAGATAAATATTGATTCATTTTATGCACATTGTGAAAAATTAATTACACATATTGAGAAAACCATTAATATCCAACTCGCTCGTTGTGTTGATAACATGAGTTTTGAAAAATGTGATAATTTTATTAATAATGGCGTTAATAGTGCTTTAGATTCAAAAATGCATGACTATATTGAAATAAGTGATAAACTATCTGCTTTACAAAAATATCTAGATACTTTACTTTCTAAAACTGAGAATAAATCTAAAACAAATGAATTTGTTAAAATTCACAAAACTAATAATGAAATATCATTAGTAGCAACTTCTAAAAGATGTAATGTTTTAAAAACAAATCTTCCTAAAGAAGAAATTACTATTAGTTATGTATCTAGTGTTGATAATACTAGCAAAACTATGAATATTGATTTTAAAAATATTACTACTCCAAAACAAAGTGGAAATAATTTACAAATTACTACTCCATTTATTAAATCAATGTGTGAAAACTATTTTCAATATAGAAGTCAAATTACTGATTATATAACAAATATATATATTGATTTTATTATTTCATTACAGCAATTCTCTCTTGAATTTACAAATATTATTGAATATATATCAACAATTGACCTTGTATATAATAAATCATATATTGCTAAAAAATATAATTACTGTAAACCTGTAATTAAAACAAATGATAAATCATATTTTAATGCAAAAGGTATTCGCCACTGTTTAATTGAACAAATACAAACAAAAGAGAGATATGTAACTAATGATATTTCACTTGGAAAAGATAAAGATGGAATATTACTTTACGGAACAAATGCCGTAGGTAAAACTAGTATTATTCGTTCAATTGGTATATCAATTATAATGGCTCAAGCTGGACTTTTTGTACCTTGTGAGAGTTTTGATTATTATCCATATAAAAACATTTTTTCAAGAATTTTAGGTAATGATAATCTATTTAAAGGTCTCTCTACATTTGCAGTTGAAATGTCCGAATTAAGACATATTTTGCGTTACACTGATGAAAATAGTTTAATTTTAGGAGATGAACTTTGTTCTGGTACAGAAATTGAGTCAGCCATTAGTATTTTTGTAACAGGAATACAGTTGTTTCATAGAAAAAAATCTAGTTTTATATTTGCAACACATCTTCATCAAATTGTAGACTATGATGAGATTAGCGAACTAGATAATTTGTCATTAAAACATATGACTGTTAAATATGATAAAGAAACTGGGAAATTGATTTATGACCGCAAACTAAATGATGGTTCAGGTGAAAGTGTTTATGGTTTAGAAGTATGTAAATCATTAGACCTTCCTGATGAGTTTTTAAATAACGCATATAAAATTAGAAATAAATATGACAATAAAAAAATGTCTGTTCTTGAATTATCTCGTTCACACTTTAATTCTAGAAAAGTTATTGGACTATGTGAATTATGTAAAAATAAATCCGCTGATGAAGTTCATCACTTAGCATATCAATGTAATGCGAATGAGAATGGATATATTGATGAGGAAATGCATAAAAACAATCTTGCAAATTTATGTAATATTTGTAATGACTGTCATAGAATGTTACATGGCGAAGATAAAGAATTATACAGAAAAAAAACAAGTGAAGGTTATGAATTTTATGTAAAATAAATTATTAATATATATATAATGAAAAGGAATACTAAATGGTACGGAATATTATTTTTACTTATTGTAATTATTAGTATTACTACAATGACAACAATACAGAATAAAGAGGGATTTTTGAATGGTCTTTTTGGTGGCGGAGGTGGCGGCGGCGGTGGTAGTTCATGTGATATTGTATGTCAAGCTTTAAAAGCGGCAGAAGAAGAAAGAAAAAGACAAGAGAGATTAGAAGAAATAGCTAGACAAAAACGAGAATGTATAAATAGTGGTGGTGCATGGGATGGTTCTAATTGTCATAAATATAAGAATTTTCCTAGTAATGTTTTTAAACGAAAATATGTAAAACCTAGACCACCTAATCTAACTTTTTGCGAAAAGTATGAAGAAGAACCCAGTCTTCTCAAGAGTGAATGTTTAAAAAAAGACAAAAATTCATGTAATAATGAATGTTGCAAATGGTGTGAATCTAAAAATAAATGTGTTCCATATATTGCAAATATAACAGAGATTAATACAATGGATTATCTAGAATGTAATTGATTATTATTTTTTCTGTCTATAATTATATTATGGAACTTTGGGCAATAGTTTTATTTACAATATTTATCATTGGTTTCATTTCTACTTTTGGTGATAAAATTATTGATAAAATACTTTCCATGTTTAGCAAATCATTTCTACATATTCCATTAAAACATATTGGATTTGTTACCAAAAATATTGATAATATAATTATAATAAGTGTTTTTTTCATATTAGGAATTATGTATGTTGTTATCTATGATATTAAACTTAATGAACCAGTAAAAAAGAGTAACGATTATACTGAAACTCATAAAGTTAGTTTTAAAGAAAATTTAGAAAATATGGAAATTAAAAAAAATGTTAACACAGTTAAGGGAATGAATGTTGAAAATCAAGTAGATAAAGCATTAAATAAAATTTTAGATATTGATATTGAACGAGATTTACAAGTAACTAATTATGAAAATATATGTGATGAAACAGATCTAAATAAATTAAAACATAAATGTAGCTTACTTAAATCTAAAGATGTCTGTAATAAACCAAAATGCTGTACATGGTGTCAATCTAAATTAAAATGCGCTGCAGCAAATAATAATTCTCCTATTTTTCAAGAAGATATTAATTGCAATTAAAAAAAATTGATTTGTAAATTCACTCTTTGAGAGAAGAGAGAATCATGTTGTGTGAATGGAATAATAAGGATTCATGCTATTTTAAAATTGTTAACTTTGATAATAAAAAACCAGTTATATCTTTTGATTACGATGATACATTATGTCAAAAATTTACATCAAATATTATTTCTGGAGTTAAAGATTCTCTCTTAAACTTATTAAAAGAATATAATGTTTGTGTCTTTACAAATCAACTAGGAATTGAGAAAGCAAAAACAACTCATAAAGAAGTTCAATCACGATTAGATGACTTTACAAAAAAAATATTGGATGAAAGTGTAAATGATTCTATTATAGTTAACATTCAATTATTCTATTCGTGTAGAGATGATAAATATAGAAAACCAATGACAGGTATGTTTGATTTAATGATATCATTATTAAATCCAATAAATGTTGAATATTATTGTGGTGATGCAGCAGGTAGAAAAGGAGATTTTAGTCGTAGTGATTTATATTTTGCAAATAACTGCAATATATTGTTTAAGACGCCCGAAGAGGTTTTTACAGATTCAAAACCAGCATTGAATCTTTGTAATAATGTTCTCAAGAGTTTTGAATTATATAAGGATGACAAATGGATTAATGGAAAACTTGATAATAATAGAAATATCATTGATTTTATAGATGAGAGCTATATTGATAATATTTATAAAAAATTTACACAGAAAACTTTAGTTATACTTGTTGGACCCCAAGCATCAGGTAAATCAACAATCGCTAGCTATCTTTCTAGTAAATATAATTATGGCATTGTTAATAGAGATACAGAAAAAACAAAAGCCGCTATGAAGAAAGTATTTAAAAAATATGAAAGCACCGATTCAATTAATGGAATTATAATTGATAATACATCGAATACAAAAACTTCTAGAAAAGAATGGATTGATTTATTGAAGGAGTCTGAAAAATGGAAAGTTCTATTTATATATATTAACATTGATAAAGTTCTCTCAGTTCATCTTACGAAATACCGACAATACATTCAAGGTATTAAAATACCATCTGTAGCAATACATAGTTTCTATAAGAATTTAGAAATTCCTACTGAAGATGAAGGTGGAGATATTATAATATTACCAAATCCAGTAAACAAATTTAATTTTAATCAGAAAATGAGATTTACATAAATAGTAAAAGTTTGTTTGTTTGTTTGTTGAATTATGTATTTTTTTGTTTAAAAAAAAATTGATTTTAAAATATATTAATAAATTATATTAAAATGATAATTCCAGTAAGGTGTTTTACATGTGGTAAGGTTCTTGCTGATAAATATCAGCATTATCAAGAAGCAGTTCGTGCAAAAAAATTGCAAACTGGTATAGATGAGAACAAAGTAATTTATTTGACAAAAGAATATATTGAAAAAACTCCCGAAGGTATTGCAATGGATGAAGTAAAAATTTTAAATGCATGTTGCAGACGACATTTCCTAACACATGTTGATATTGAATAAATTTATAATAATGATATACTATTATAAATTACTATTATTAATTACTATTATTAATTACTATTATTAATTACTATTATAAATAATCTTTTTTTATATTATATGCCAAAGATTGGAAAGACTAGAAATGTAAAGAAAAGTTGCAAAGCTGTATGTGGTAAAACAAAAAAAATTTTAGGAAACTTTATAAAGAATAAAAAATATTTAAAAAAGTTAAATAAAAACTGTAATAAACAATGTGTGAAAAAATATACAAGAAAGCAAAAAAATCAAAAGGGCGGTGCGTCAACTGGTGTATTTCCTGGTATAATTACTAATCTAATGGATGGAATATCTCATTCTGCCATGTCAACATTTAATGTTGTAAATGGTTATCCCGTTGACCCATCACCACTTCCATTTTTAGCACATTATAAACCTCTATTTTAATTTTTTTGTTTTTTTAATATATATGAAATCTTTGAAAAAAACTGTAGAAGCTTTATGCCAACCAGCATATTTATATTTCATTATTTCTGTTATTTCAATGTTAATTATGATGATTCAAAACTTAGTTGAAGGACAAAATATTCTTTGTTTAGGAGAATATAAATGCGAAACTGAATCTGCGCCCTTAGTATTTGTTGGACAAGCCCTATATATTCTTATTTGGACTAAGGTTCTTGACATGTTATGTAAGAAAGGTTTAGGAAGCGTTTCTTGGTTTATTGTATTATTCCCTTATATTCTCATGTTTATTATTTTAGGTCTTTTTATGTTGAATGTTGGTGTAAAACCTAGACAATCAGTTAATGCCATGATTGTTAATGGTGACTTAGCTGGTAGTGCTGTATAAAAAATATCTAACTAAATTATTTTAATACTATAATAATAGTAGAATATAAATAAATATACTATTATTATAATATAAATGGACGAAAATGATTGGAATGAAACACAATGGGATATAATTGATAAATTTTTTACAGATAATCGTTACTGTTTAGTAGAACATCATTTAAAATCATATAATAAATTTTTTGAAAGTGATATTTTTAATATTTTTAGAGAGAAAAATCCTATTAAAATACTGAAAGAATTTAATAGCAAAACAAATGATTATGACCTTCAGTGTTATATGTATATTGGTGGTAAAACAGGAAAGAAAATTTACTATGGCAAACCTGTTATTTTTGACGAAGAAAATGTTCATTTTATGTATCCAAATGAAGCAAGACTTAGAGATATGACATATGGTTTTACTATTCACTATGATATTGAAATTGATTTTGTAATTAAAAATGAGGCAGGCGAATATGTTAATAGTTCAATGACTCTTGAAAAAATATATCTTGGAAAAGTACCAATTATGTTACATTCAAACATGTGTATTTTAAATAATATGTCAAGAGAATTCTGTTTTAATGCAGGAGAATGTAAAAATGACCGCGGAGGATATTTTATTATTGATGGTAAGGAAAAAGCTATAATATGCCAAGAACAATTTGCAAATAATATGATTAATTTTAATAATAAAGGTAATGAAATTTACAGTCATTACGCTGATGTTCGCTCTGTATCTGAAGATGCATCAAAACCAACTAGAAATCTATCTGTTAGAATTGTAAGACCGGATTCTACATACACAAATAATCAAATTGTTGTTAATATTCCGAATGTAAGAAAACCAGTGCCACTATTTATTTTAATGCGCGCACTTGGTGTAATATCTGATAAAGCAATTATTGAAACTTGTTTGCTTGACTTAAAAGAAAATGAAAATTATATTGACCTATTTTTACCATGTGTACATGATGCTAATCGGTTTTTTACACAAAAATCATGTATTAAATATATAGCTACATTGACAAAGGGCAAAACTGAACATCATGTATTAGAAATTTTAATGGACTACTTATTTCCACATATAGGTACAGAAAATTTTATTGACAAAGCATATTATCTAGGTCATATTGTTTTTAATTTATTGAAAGTTTATAAAGGAAAGAAACCAACTGATAGAGATAATTTTAAATATAAACGAGTTGAACTTACTGGCACACTTATATATAATCTTTTTAATGAATATCTAAAAATACAAAATGACACAGTTGCTAAAGCATTTGATAATATATACTATTATAATGCACAAATTTATTCATCTAATTTCAAAATGTTAATTGAAAACAATTTTAAAGAAGTCTTTAAAGAGAGAATACTAGAAACTGGATTTAAAAAAGCATTTAAAGGAAACTGGGGTGCAACTGAAAATACAAAAAGACTTGGTGTCATTCAAGATTTAAATCGTCTTTCTTTTAACAGTGCATTATCACATTTGCGTAAAATTAATCTCTCTATTGATTCCAGTGCAAAAGTCGTTGCACCTAGATTATTGCATGGTTCTCAATGGGGATTAATTGACCCTGTTGATACTCCCGATGGTGGTAATGTTGGATTTCATAAACATATGGCAATGATGTGTCATATTACAGCAGGCTATTCTAAAGAGCCACTTATTACACTTTTATTTGATGAATTTGATGTCAAAAAACTTTCTGCATTAAAAGCTAAACAGATTAGTAAAATGACAAAAGTTTTTGTTAATGGACATTGGATTGGATGTATAAATGACCCATTACTTTTTACCGGTACTTTTAAAAATTATAGAAGAGTTTCATTAATCCCAGTACAAACAAGTATTGCATGGAACATTCAGGACAGTTCTGTTTTTATTAATACTGATGGTGGAAGATTATGTAGACCAATTTTTTACATTGATGATAAAAGAAATCCTAGTTATGACTCATACACTGACAATATGTCATGGAGTGATTTGATAACAGGTTCAAATAAAAAAATAGAGAATTATGACACTAACTTGTTTTATTCAAAAAATGACCTTTATGGAGATAGGAATATTGATTCTCTCTTAAACAAACCATCATTACTTGAATTTATTGATTCTGAAGAAGCTGATACTACATTAATTTCTGTAAATAGACAAGAAACATATATTTCTAATAATTTTACGCATTGTGAAATTCATCCTTCTCTCATTCTTGGTGTCATGGGAAATCAAGTTGTTTATCCAGAAAATAATCAATTGCCTCGTGATTTGTTCTCATGCGGTCAGAGTAAGCAAGCTGTTTCATTATATCATTCTAATTATCAAAATAGAATTGATAAAATGGGAGTTGTATTAAATAATGGTGATGTTCCATTAGTGAAAAGCAGATATATGAAATACATTAATAATGAAGAACATCCTTATGGAGAAAATGTAATTGTTGCGATTATGTGCTATAGTGGTTATAATGTTGAAGATTCTATTTTATTTAATGAAGGTTCTGTAAAACGCGGATTATTCCGAACTACATATTTTAATATGTATCAAACCAGAGAATCTAGTACAAAAGTTGCTAATTCAAATGTTAATAACCGTTTCTCTCCTGTTGTCTCTGAAGGAGCTATAGGTCTTAAACCAGGTTATGATTATAGTAACTTGGATGAATATGGTCTTATAAAAGAAAATACTGTAATGGATGACAAAAAGGTTATAATTGGTAAGGTTGAAGATGACCCTAGTGAACCTGGTGTATTTATTGATGATTCTGTTTATCCTAAAAAAGGTCAGCTTGGAATTGTTGATAAAAGTTTTATAACTGAAGAGGAAGAAGGTTTCCGATTAGCAAAAGTTCGCATTCGCGAAGAGAGAGTTCCTGCAATCGGCGATAAATTTTGTAGTCGTTGTGGTCAGAAAGGAACTGTTGGACAATTAATACCTGAAAGAGATATGCCATTTACTAAGAATGGTCTTAAACCTGATATTATAATTAATCCACATGCTCTACCATCTAGAATGACAATTGGTCAGTTAATTGAAACTGTTGTTGGTAAATCTTGTTTGCAATATGGTGCATTTGGTGATTGTACCGCATTTAATAATAAAGGTTCCAAAATTGAAGAATTTGGAAAATTATTAATAAAATATGGATATAATTCCACAGGTAACGAGGTTATGTATAATGGTTTTACAGGTGAACAATTAAATACTGAAATTTTTATTGGCCCAACATATTACATGCGACTAAAACATATGGTGAAAGATAAAATTAACTATCGTGCTAGAGGTCCTAGAACAATGATGACTAGACAAACTGTACAAGGTAGAGCAAATGATGGTGGTCTTAGAGTAGGTGAAATGGAAAGAGATTGTCTTATTGCACATGGTGCTACATCATTCTTGACAGAATCAATGATGAAACGAGGTGATGAATATCAAGTTGCTATATGTAATAAAACGGGCGGTATTGCAATTTACAATGAACCCAAAAAATTATTTATTAGTCCAATGGCAGATGGCCCAATTAAATTTACTGGTAATGTAGATAATAAGTTAAATATTGTAAATGTTACGAAGTTTGGGAGAGATTTCAGTATTGTAAAAATACCTTATTGCTTTAAATTATTAATGCAAGAGCTTACTGCAATGGGTGTACATATGAGAATAATTACTGAAGATAATATTGACCAAATTGAAAATATGGCATTTTCTAAAACAATTGATAAATTAGTTAATGAACCAAATGCAGATTACACAAAAATTGCATTAGAACACAAACAGTTATTTGATGAAAATGAAAAGAATTTATTACCTGTTAAAGATATTGAAGACGATGTACCTGAGGAAGGAAAAGCTGAAATCACAGAACAGGATGAAGACCCAAGCGAAATGGAAGAAATCTCAATGGATAAAATAGAACAAGAACTTTTACCTGAGACACAACCTGTTGCACCAACATTTACTGAAAAACCAATTACTAGTGTTTTAGAAAGTGCAACAAAAGCTTACGAAGATAATGTATCTTTTGATGTGAGAGATAGAGTTGCAACACAAGTAGGTGATGCAAACAAAGCAATTAATGAAACAGCTCGTAATATAAGCAAACAAGCAACTGAAGGCATTCAAAATTTATTAGGTATTAATACAGAACAACAACCTGAAAGCAGTGAGATTAATCAACAAGAACAACAACCTGAACAACAACAACCAGGTCAACAACCTGTGCAGCAAGGAGGCAGCAATATGGCAATGCCTAATGTTACGATTAATGTAATTAACGGAGGAAATGATAAGTCTCCCTCTGTTAATAAAGCTGGTGGAAATAATAAACAGCCTGCAACTGATTTATTTCAATTCAAATCAGATTTTACTAATAATAATGAAAATACTGACAATACAACACAAGATGGAGGAGATGAACTTGAAGGTGGTGATGAAGGTAGTAGTTCAAATAGTAAAGTTGTTAAAATAGGATAACTTATAAGCCATCAACCTTTTCAACATCATTTGAATATAATATTGTTTTTAAATGATGACAATTAATGAAAAGAATATTATCAATATATTCTCTCATTGTTTCATAATCATTAAAACTATGTAGATTATTTTCATAAAATAATTTATAATTTCCTACCGATTTAATTACATCTGTTTTTGATATAATACAGCATGTTGTACCAGTTACCTGCAAAGCAGTACTTAACTTATCTAAATTTAACCAATTTACCTTTCTTCGCCTACCAGTTGTAACTCCATATTCTTTTCCTGCATCTCCTACTTTTGTAAGTTCCGGATCATCTAACAATGATTCTGGAAAATCCGGGTCAATCCCTGAACGAGTATCATATATTTTTGCAGCCCCATATACATTGTTTATACACTGTAATGGAAATCCGAGACTACATGAACCGTATGGCAAAGTATTACTAGATGTTACATATGGATAATTTCCATAATTAATGTCTAACCAAAATCCCTGTGCACCTTCACACAAAATATTTCCATACAATTTTCCATCCCATAAGTAATCCTTAAAAAAATCAATATTATCTTCATCGCATACTCTGCTGCCAACTCTTGCATATTTATCACGATAACATGGTGCAATCCCTTTTGCTGTGCTTCCTTGAGTTCCAACATATTTTTTCTTATCTTCAACAATATGGTCATTACTAACAACATGACATTTAGGCGATACTTTTATTAGATTTGTATTGAATCCATTTGCTTTTAAATAATTAATTTCCTCTGTAAATGCTTTCTTTTCAATTACACAGTCGGGACCAATTATAGAAATTACATCATAAAAAACACCGCTAGGAATCAAGTGTGTTTTATATTTTATATTATTTTTATATATTGTGTGACCTGCATTATGTCCACCTGCCCATCTACAGACAAAATTATATTTACCTGTTGAAGCAAGCTGTGAAACAATCTTCCCCTTTGCTTCATCGCCCCATGCAAGTCCACAACAAATATCAACTTTTAATTGTTGAGTATCCATATATTATTAAAAGAGTCTAGTTTAAATTTTTTTTTTAATAATATAAAATTGATTTTAATAAATATTATAATATTATAAATACAACATGAGTGATGATAATGATGTTCGTGTTATTCATACTTCCCGTCAAAATTTACTTAAACAACTAAGTGTACTTGGATATGATACGAGTACATATGAGTCATTCGGTATTGCAGAAGTAAATACAATGATGTCAAAAAATCAACTTGACATGTTACTTCAAGATGAAAGTGGAAAAAGGGTATATATTAAATATCATCTGGGTAAAACAATTCGTCAAAATAACATTGATGAAATTATTGAAGATTTATTTAACATTGAAAAAACTTTAGAGAAAAAAGATTCTGTTATTATTATTATTAAAGATATTCCGAATGATACTATTAATGGAATTATAAAAAGTATTTGGGAAAATGAGGGAATATTTATTACGATTAGAGGTATTAAAACTCTACAATTTAATATATTTGAACATGAATATGTTCCAAAACATGAAGTTCTCTCTAATGAAGACTCTGAAGAAATTAAAAAACGATATAATATTACGAATGATTTAATGATACCAGAAATTTCTCGTTTTGACCCAGTTGCAATTGCACTATTAATGCGACCTGCAGAAATGTGTAAAATTATCCGTTCAAGTAAAACTTCAATTACCTCCGAATTTTACAGAATATGTGTGTAAAGATTATATAAATATATATTAATATGACAACACAACTTGAAATTTTTGATATATGTTTAAATAATATTAAAAATGATTGGAGTATAACAAAACAACAAATTGATGATAAGTTTACAGGACAAATTGATGCTAACATAGCGGGTGAAAATTATAAAGATGGTGATGGATACATTAGAATTAACGAACACGAAACAATTTTAAATACTACAGGTTTAACTGCAATAATTGAAAAATTAAATGACTTGGAAACTAAGATTGATGACCAAAATGCAACAATACTAGCGTCAAGCGCACAAGCACAAAGTGCGGAAAGTGAGTCTACTTTAATTAAAAACACTTATTTAGACAATAAAGCATTTTATATTCAGAATAAAGATAAAGTTCATGGTGCATTAATTCAAGCCAAAACCCAAAACGACAACTATAATATTTTAATTAGTAGTAGTATTAATTTAATATGTGGTATTTTAATTGTTTCTTATTTAATTTATCAACTATATAGTCCAATAACTGTAGAAGAAATTAAAACTGCAGTAAAAACAACCAGTGAAACAGCAACAAAAGTCGCCAAACAAGCACAAGCAAGTACAAATAAAATCGTATCTGGTAAATAATTTTTTATAAGCATTTTATATAATGGCTCATTGTGATAGTTTAAATACAGAAATTGAAAGAAGACAGTGTATATGGTTAAATGAAAGAAAAATTGCTAGTTGTTTTACACGAAATGGTGGCGATACTGGACAGATTAATTATCTTAATGATAAAGACCCATCTCAATATTGTTTAGATAGAATATTAGAGGATGCTGAGTATAATAATATAAATTTAGACTCTGATTTTGATTATTTAAGAGATGTTACTGAAAATTCCACACTTGAAAAAAATCAAGAACAAATGGAAGAACTTTATAGCAAATTACATGCAATACAACAAATTAAAGCTAAAAATAAAAGCATGCTTGATACTATTGATGCAGAAGTTGAACTTAAAGAAAGATTTACATTTAGTGCAATGGCTAAGTTATTAATATTAGCTGGATTTATAATTTTATTTTTAACTACAGTTATAATTAATAATGATGGGCTATATGATATAACATTTGCAATTATTGTAATTATTTTAATTTATAATTTATATATATTTATGAAGTAGTAAATTTTTTATTCATGTAATATAAGTATGAATAAAAAACTTATAACAGAAATTAAAAATTTAAATGCAGATATAAAACAGGGTAAAAAAGAAGAAAACACAAAGAAAAATCTTATTGAAAATATGACAAATGAAATGACAATGGAAAATAAGTTTATAGATATTAAGGACCCAAATACTTATAATAATTACAAACTACTAACAAATGATAAAAAAATGGCACGAGATTCGCTATTAACAAGTTTTATTGAAACCGACAAAAAATCCGATATTAGTGTACAATTTCAATTAAATAGAGAGAGAATAAGAGCATTTGCAAAAAATTATGGTGGAAAAATGGTTAAAATTATAAATGGTGGTGCAAGCGATGGTAATTTATATTATATCACAAATTTTGGAGATGCTATTAAAAAATTTGGTGGTATGAATAATCTTTCAAAGAGTTGTAATTCTGTACCAATTGAAATCAATTTTGAATATGTTGAAAATTATAAATATAATAAATATACTGGTAATTATTTAATATCAACTTCTAATGGTAAAGCATCTACATCAACAGATGCAACAATTATAAAAGTATTAGACCATACTATGACTGAATTTCATCCATGTGGTATGGAAGATTCATTTGTATATGTTGGTTTAAACAAGAATGACTATCGTCATGGTTTGAAAAATACAAATCCAAATACAAAAAATAAATATGTAGGCTGTTATCATGATACTATTCGCCATGGTCCAAAAACAATCATTGAAAATGTTACTGCTAAAAGATGTGGAGAGATTGCATCTGAACTTAACTCAAAATATGCTTCTGCTAAAGTTGGTAAATTTTCTTTTAGTGAAATGATTGCAAAAGGAATTAATGACTACGCATACAATAAAAATGGCATCAATTTTTATGGCATTAAAAATGCCAGTGTTCAAAGTGATGGTCAAACAAAGGGTCAATGTGTACTTCTTGCAGCTAAATTAGATGAATCATATAAATATACTAAATGGCGTTCACAGCCCGAATATCTTGGTTGTTGGGGTGATTGGTTTGATAAACCTTGGGGATTATCACCAAGAACAAGAGCAATGACAAGAGTAAATAGTTCTAGTCTTTTAACATTTGACTCTTGTAGAAATACTTGTAAAAGCAAAGGCTTTAATATTTGGGGACTTCAATACGCTTCCGGTAGACCATCAAGAGGTGAATGTTATTGTAGTTATGAATGGCGAAAAAACATCTGGCAAAAATATGGCGGAGCAGATAATTGTAAAAGAGACCCTATTTCTAAACATCAAGTTGGAGGAGCCTGGTCAAATGCCGTATATAAAGACAGTGTTAATCCACGACCACAAGACAACTGTTTAAGTGGAGGTCGTGGAGGCCAAGGAAATATTGTTGCATTTTATGAAGCTGAAAAATTTAGAGAAGATAATCTTGGTAAAAACGCTTATATTGACCGTGAAAGTATTTCACATGATTTAAGCAAAACAAATAGTTCTAGAATTTTTTATTCAAATGATACTGAAACAAAAAATACAAACGATAAAGGATGTAACATATCTTATGGAAAACACAATGAAATTACATCTAAAGAATGGAGTGCTTTAAGAACAAATACTGGTAAAAGTATGACATGTAATGAAAAACAAACTGACCATGATTATAATATACTACAAAGAGCAACTGATAATTTAGTAAATATATCAAAATTTGTTCAAAATAAAAATGAAGATATTAATGAAAGTATCATGGATAAACAGAGACAAATTTTGCAAGACACTGATAGAATATCACAAGATACTGAGGCTGCAAGAACAATATTGAATGCTATTAAGATGCCAAATATAAGCGGTTTTAATAACCCAAAAAATAATCTAAATAGTATTACAAATATGTTTAATACAAATATGTTTAATAATATTGTAAATAAAATTACTGGCAAAACAAAGATAATTGAAGGTCATACAAATGATTGTCATGGTCATGACGGTACTACTAATTGTGGTATTCCTGTTCAAAGTGAACGAACCGGTCATAATAGTAGTCATCATGGTGCAGAGGGTGAATATCAATATGCTAAAGACCGTGAAATACAAAATATTTTAGAAACAATAAGGAAATATTTTGTTTCAGCACCTACATTTGAAGCGCAGAGAGAATTTACCCTTTTAGATGTAGAATCTAAAAAACAGTGGTTATATATTTGGGCATTTTTAATAATGTCAATTGTTTCATTAAAATTTTATATCATGGCAAAAAAATAATCATATAATATAAATGACTGGTTCAGAATGTAATAAAGAAGAATTAGGAAAGAAAACTGCTGAAGAAAATTACTACACTAAACGATATAAATTTGCTTTAGACGGTATTACGACAGTTCCATCAAGTTTAAGCCCCCCTACACATTGGAGTGATTCAGAAATGATAATTCATAATACTCCTTTAAATTCAGATACTGAAAAAAGTAAATTATTAAGTACTATGCAAGCTAGAGAAGCAGAAGTAGCAAAATGTGTTAATGAACTCATTTCATATCAACAGCTTGAAAATGCAAATAAGAAATCGGAAGAAGCAACTACACAGGCTTTAAAAACAGCCGAAAATGAGCGTGAAAAAGCATTGAGAGCATACAACAACATGCTTAGCGAACGAGATAGTAAAGCCAGAATTGTTGAAATCAACACATATTATAGTAAACAATATGATGCATATACAAATATTTTTAAGATTGTATTTTTTGCATGTATTCCTCTTGTAATACTTGGAATGTTAAACAAAGAAGGACTCATTGATAGTGGTTCATATTTTAGATTTAGCATGTTAGTTATTGTTATTGGATTTTTAATGACAGCTTACAGAATTAATGATATGTATTGGAGAAACAACCTTAACTATGATAATTATGATTGGCTTTATGACACTCCTGTAAAAGACGAAGGTACTTGGGAATATAAGAAAAGAAAAGAAGCCAGTGAAGGTGTTCTTTTAGGCGAAGGTTCATCAACTTGTCAGGGTTCAAATTGTTGTTATGACGGAACATATTGGAATGGTACAAGTTGTTTCCCTAATCCAAGTCATGGTGCAACCGGAAAATATTATTATTGTGCTGCAGGTTCAAAATATACCGTATTATTTACACCATCCGGTGACAAATCTGGAACTGTAGGAAGTTTAGCTTTTAACGGTAAATATTCTATTAGTAGTAATGATAGTAATAAAATTACTTTCACAAGAGAATTAGAACGAGGTGAAACAACACCACAAACACACGAAGGAAGAATAAATAATAATTCAGGTGTTTTTACAATTACATGGGATACAGAACCAATTCATGCTCAAGATGCAGATGGAAACGATATTACTACTGGAAGTTGGACAACCGCAGAACCTACAGAATGCCCTGCTTAAATTTAGTTAAAGTAAAATATATTTACTCAATGTTAATATATTTTAATCTATAATTATAATAATATAGTGATGGGTAGTATTGATGATACATTAAATGCTTTAATGTTAAATATTAAAAACATTGTTAAAGACGAAAGTACAAGATTAGCCGATGAAGAAGCAAATAAATTTACAGGTTCTAATATTCAGGGAATAGAATATGCTTTAAAGACTGCAAAAGTTGCAGATGCACAAGTAGAAATAGAATTAAAAAAACATATTAAGTTACAAGATGAAGACGAGCAAAAAGAATACTACAAACTAATTAATAATCGTAAAAAAAACTCATTATTAAATGATTTACAAAGTCAATATGATAATCAACTTGAAGTTGTTAAAGATGCACGAGATTTGTTTGAAGCTATTGGAAATTTAGATTATGTTAATGTCAGTGAATATTACAGACTAAAAAATGATGATATCACTGAGAAAATCAAGGATATTAGTGGCGTTGAATTAACTAATAAACGGAAAGCCTATTATAACTTAGACTATATTAAAAATATGCAAAAGATTAAGGACAATATTTATTCTATATATGTCCTTGTTACTATTACATATATTGTATTTTTTGTACGAGCAAAAAAATATCGTTCTCGTCTTAATATATTAATTCTAATTGGTGTAATATTATATCCATTTGTTATTAATCGTATTATGGGCTATATACTTGGCTTATTAGACTACATATTCAGTTTAGCACCTGTTAATGCTTATAGAAATTTATATAATGAAAATATTAATTTATCAACATCAAGAGACGATGACATATATTTACATTATTCAAAAGTGAGAGATGAATAAAAAAATAATAATTATATTTAATTATTATTTTCTACTTATGGATTATTTACCATTTACACATATTTAATAACTACTTATTCTACAATATCAAATACATCGTCGTCAATATCATCATGATTAATCTTGCAATCTTTCCAGTATCTTGTGTAAGGACCAAATATTTTTTCAAACTTTGCAAACAACTCTTTAGAAGGTGGCGCGGTTTTATTATATGTATCCTGAAACCACATTGAGAATGCTTTTGATAATTCTTTCTTCTGAATTTTACCAACTCCCTCGCCCCTTGTAATCTTCTCATTAATGAACTGTGCAATATAATCTTGGCTAACACGATATTCATCACTCTTTGCTTTTACAATTTCACAATCTTCAACAATACCGTTTGTCTTAAAACATCTCTCTACTAACATATGCATAAGAACACTACGCCATGCAGGCATCTTTTCTTTTAGTGTCTTATCTTTTTTAAATACAAAACTACAGTCAGCAAATTCAGGTGAATTTACATCGTCTGCAAATTTAGACATGAAATCACATACGCGAATACGACGCCATGTACCATCATCATTACTTTTTACATCCAATAGTGTATTTGTGCATACTACCAATTTGAACTGTGGTTGAAATGTAAATGAATTTTTATATAGAGCTCTTGCTGTTAGAGGATCACCTCCAGTAATTTCCTTCAATGGACCTTCATTAATAGAATCACCTTTGGATGGCTCTTGAATAACAGCATAACGAATACCAACCAGTTGTGCAACTTCTGGAGATGCGCGACCAATACAACTTCGTTTATCTGTAATAAGCTGCAATGGAACAGTACCTTTATAGTCACCTAGAATCTCTTCCATTAAATTTACCAAAATACTTTTACCATTACTACCACTACCTGTATATATATTAAATGTTTGGTCATGATTAATACCAATAAGTGTTGATGCCAAGTGGTCCCACATATAATTGCGAAGTTCTGGAATTGGAAATAGAGATTCCATATAGTCCTCAATTTCTTTCCGCTTAGCATCATAATTCTTAATTTTCTCTCTTGGAATATAATCCATCTTTGTAGACTTTGTAATATAATCCTCAGGATATCCCACCCGAAAACATTTCTCTTTAAAATCTACAACACCATTTTTAAATCCAAGAAGGTATGGATTTTGGTCCATTTTCTCAATAAAATCAGCGTTATGAAATTTATGACTTGCTTCACGCATAATACCATTCTTTTTACTATTATCCTTAATCTTTTCACAGATTTTGGTACCATTAAGTACCATCTTTTGATAATCATCTCGCAATTTATCAGCATTAGGATTATCATTACTAATGTCAGTCATTTTTTGAACACAATTTCTAATTTCGCATACATAGAGGTGATGCAACTCTTCAGAGAGATGACTTCGCAATGTAGTTCCACTATCAATTTCTTTCCACTGATTTTTTCTGAATTCATACCAAATATTGTTTGCAATATTAATACAAACATATTGGTCTTTATAAATTGCATAAAGAACCATCGCAATATCATAATCACTCTTTGTTTTCATTGATTCAACAATATATGTTGTAATTGAATTGTTCTTTATGATATTATATTTTTCACTTGATTTTGCATCATTTTTACACCAGTAAACAATAGACCGATGCGTCAGATTAGAATCATTGCTTTCATCTGTATCAAACCCATCCCATCTGTCAATTAAATCACTTACTGAATCATATGTAAATGTTTTCATTTGCGCACTAAATGCAATCCAAGTAATAAGTAAACGCTCACTTGTATTTTTAAGTGCAAAACCAACTCGTATCCATTCATTGTATGTTCCTGCCTCATAATATTTTTCACTGAGTGCCATTGTATATTCATGAATCTCTCTCAAATAATAATCTTCCATTTGCAAACTATCTAAGAACCGATTCATATATGCCATTAGGTCTTCTTTATTCTGAATTTGGTCAATTCTATCTACTTGCGTAACATTACTACTGACACGAGCTCGTTTTTTATCTTTCTGTGTTGACCTTCTACTAGTATGAATATTTTCAATCTCGGATTTTACGGATGATTTTACATCCAATTTTGGATTTCCAGAATAACGAACTGACAATTTATGAAAATTTTTCTTGATGTCAAATGTAGTTACATCTACTGGATTAATCTCAACTGAACTTGCAAAGTCAGTATCATCATCCGAAGTGTATACAATATTATATAATTGTGTAATACGATATGGCTGATTCAATGGTTTTTTTGAACCATAAATAGTCCAACCATTAGAACCACTACTAATTGCATTGTCAAAAACATCATCAAAAGAATTTTTCAGTAAGGATTGCCCTGGTTCATCAGGATTATCAAATACTTCAAAGATACGGTCTTCAGAAGTAACATGTTTAATAATCTTTTTGCGCAAATATTGTTGTGTTTTAAAATCACCTTGCAACCCAATTATAATATGAATACCATCTTTTGTAATACCTTGGTCTTCAATTATATTTACATCTGGTTTCTGAAATACATAAATTGGAAACTGAATATCTTCATTGAAATCAAATATTTCTCCTAGCAATGTAACATAAACTGAAATCAACTCATCAATAAATTCTGAATTAAAGATTCTCTCTGTTACATCAATATCAAATCGCAAATCAATATCCACACAAATAGGACCTGTCCCATCTGTTAATTGTCGTTCAATTAAGTATGCGTCTTTACCGCCTTCTAGGATTTCTTTTACATATAATTTATTAAATTGATTTATTTTTTCCTCACCAAGTAGCGTAAAAACACCCCCTCTTAATTTTATACTTTCATTCGCATATCGCTGATGCGTCATTATTTCTGTGTTACCTTTTATGTATCTGTGATTATTTAATAATGTGTCTAACTTGCACGATGTAACCATTAGTATTATATACTCAGATATTTTTATGTTTTTTCAAATCAATCTTTTAAAAATATTTATAAAATAAAAATAGTATAAAAATTAAAATGAAATATAAATATTATGACTGAAGCAAATACGAAAAATAATAGTAAAGAAAGTAATTTTATACCTACAATGAATATTAAACGCCTATTGAACGATGTAAAAACAATATATAAATCGCCATTGCATGATAATGGAATATATTATTCACATGACCAAAATGATATATTAAAAGGGTATGCATTAATTATTGGTCCAAAAGATACTGTGTATGATTCTGGTTGTTACTTATTTGATTTTTCTTATCCAACCGAGTATCCTTTCAAACCACCAAAGGTAACATATAAAACAAATGATGGTTTTACACGATTTAATCCAAATTTATATAAAAATGGAAAAGTATGTATTTCGCTATTAAATACTTGGCAGGGGGAACAATGGTCTAGTTGTCAAAATATTTCTACAATTCTATTAAATTTGGTGGCTCTCTTAAATAATACTCCTTTACTCAATGAGCCTGGCATTACTAATAGACATCATGACTATGATAATTATAACAAGATAATTCGTTTCCAAAATTTGAATTTTGCAGTATTAAAGTTTTTTAATACTAAATACATACCAAAAGATTTTTTTGGCTTGCATGAAAATTATATTAATTATCTTAAAGAAAATATTAGTCGTTTAGAAGAACAGGTTAAAAAATTAGCAAATACTGAAAAAAAGGAAACTCTCAATGTTGGAATATATAAAATGAATACTACGATTGATTATAAAAATTTACACAAAGAATATTGTCAATTGAAAAAAGAGATTGTCTAATTTTTATTTTAAAATATCTATAGTTTTAAAATATCTATAGTTTTAAAAAATTGATTTTAAAATAAATATTATTATTATATATAATGCATTTTTGCAAGAAGTGTGAGAATATGTATTACATTAAATTAAATAGTGATGAAAAAGAATTAATTCATTATTGTAGACATTGTGGTTTTGAAGATACAGAACTTTCAACAAAAAAACTTTCTGTATCTAAAATACAGGTTAAAGGTGATTCGCAATCTTTTAGTAACTATATTAATGAATTTACTAAACTTGATCCTACGATTCCAAGAATTAATACTATTCCATGCCCTAATCCGAATTGTACTTCCAATATTACAGATGAGTCAAAGAGGGAACCCCGCGATATTTTATATGTAAGATATGATGATGAAAAATTACAATATATTTACATGTGTACACATTGTGATACTACATGGAAGTCCAATGAGAATTAATATTTATTTAAAAATAATTGAAATAAATAAATATTATATATATAATACAAATGAATCCTCAGGAAAAATTAGATTCTGAAATTCAACAACAACAAATTGACAAAGAAGAAATTGAAAAGGAAGAAGAAGCTGGTGAAGAACCTGAAACTGGTGAAGAAGAGACTGAAGAAGTAAATCCTGATGATGACGATGATGATGACGATGTTGATGAACAAGATATTGACGATGATGACGATGATGATGACGATATTGATGGGGATGATGATGATTCAATGTCGCAAATTGATAAAATTCAAAGTAAAAGTAAGAGAGTATCTACAAAAAATATGTTGGCAGCAGATTCTAGTAATATAATTGGCGAAACACAGATTAATTCCGATATGGATGACCAATTAGAAAGTGATGATGAAGATGATTATGATGAGGATATATTTAAAAAACTTGAAAGTAATTTCAATGACGATATTTCATTTATTCATCCACAAACAGTTGAAGTAAATAATAAAGAATTACAAAATCTTATAAAAGTTGTGAGAAATAAATATGGTATTGTTGTTGACCGCCTTCATAGAACAGTACCTATACTTAGTAAATATGAATACACTAAAATATTAGGACAAAGATTAACACAACTTAATAACGGTTATAAAAGTTTTATAACTAAGGATGGTCATATTGACAATACTGCAATTGCTGAAGAAGAAATTAGAAAAAAAATATTACCAATTATTATTAGAAGACCATTGTGGTCTGGTGCAAGCGAATATTGGATGCTTTCAGATTTAGAAATTTTAAGATAAATTAACATTTCCATCTTGCTGGACATTCTGTACATTGAACAAATGTTGTCATTGGTTCATCCGCTGACCGCGTTTGCATCTGATAATATGTTGTCTTTTTAGAACCACATTTTCTACATTGGAAAGCGCCTTCTTCAATATTTACATTTAATTGTGTTTTACATTTATCTCGCTTTCTTTTTTGTTCAATCATTGTTTTCCATCTTTCAATATCCATTTCTTGGTGACTCATATTACCAATTTCATGAGATTTTATCATTTTATTATTAATTCTATCAATAATATCACTATGCTGTAGATTATAAAGAATAGTTTTAATACGGTCCGTGTATATTAAGACAAAATATGGATTATCCCATCTCTTAATTGTATTTCTTGAATCGGCTTCATCTCTTGCATAATTTAAAGCACTTTTCTGAATATTACTTGCTCGTCGCATATTATTTAATTTATTTCCATTATCATTTATAATATTATTAATAAATTCAACAATTTTTTGATTAAATTCTTGTGGATTACCAATCGTTCGCATTATAATTACATTATAATAATTTTAATCTAAATCAATTTATTATAATGTTTAAAATAATTAGAATTCTGTGTCACTAAATTCATATTGCTCTTCTTCTACATCATCATCATCTGTAAATGAATCACTATCTGTCTCATCACTTGAAGTTACAACAAATCCGTCTTTAAGATAACCAGATTTAGTTTTTTCACTATCACTCACCTCTTCTAATTCATCTTCTTCTTCTTCATCTTCCTTAGACAAATCTACTAAATTCTCAAAACCTCCATATAATTTTTCATAAGCTTTCTCCCACTCTTCTATAGTAAGATCATCAAACTTTTCATTATAATTAACAAGAGCAAGTGTACCAAAATACAATTCTTTATCTACTGGTGGTGGAAATTCTGTCTTGTTTTCTGTACCACTTTTCCCATTTACTTTTCCATATAAGCACAAATTTAGATGTTTTCCATTTACTTTTACATTCCATTTTGTTAATAACTTAAAATCATCAGTTACTTTTCTATAGCCACACTTTTTATATAAATCTTCTATTTTCAAATTTTTTACTTCTACTTCTTTACAATCGCTTGTTTTATCAATTAATACAAACTTCGTCATATAGTAATCTAATTGATAATAGGTTTAAATAGTTTACAATATATTATTATATGTCATTCAAGCATATTGATAATCCATTTTACAGAAAAAAAGAGGATTACTATCGTGTATATTTAAGAAATATTTTTGAATTTGACGAAGAAGTTATTCAAAAATATAAAAGAGAAACTTTAACAAAAACATACATTTACAGTGATTTAAATATTCTTGAAATTACTAAAAATAATGAAATTGTAAAAATTGAATATATAGATGTTCCTATTTATAGTAAATCTTTTGCAGAAAAAAATATTTCACTTTTGATTGATAAAAGTAAAGAAAAAAGAGGAGAGATTGTTTTTCAAATTCCACTTAATCATGAAAAAATATGTACTGAGATAGATATATATTCAATAAATCCAAAATCAAATTTGAAATTTAATGTAGTAAAAATAAAAGATGAAATTGTTGATTTTTATTTTACAACCAATGAAGATTTAGAACATGTATTCATTAAAGAGGAACTTTTCACGTTCGTTCCCCTATTAAAGTAATCTATATTATATATTATATGATATTTTGGTTAGCTAAATCAGTAATATTATCGTTACTATTAATAAGTATAATTCATTATTTGTATATTTTTTTAAAAGATAATCTTACACAACCTAAAATAAAAGATTTAATACATCACCCGAAAAAAGAATACGAAGATATACTAAATCTTATAAATAATAATGATTCATCATCATATAATGTTGATGAATCTACTGAAAATACTACAACTAAAATTGATAATTTACCCGAATCAAACAATCCTGAAAGTTATTTAGATAACAATATGCAAAATGAATTATCTCAATTCTTACTAGAACAAAATGATAATATGATAACAACACAAAATGAAGGCGAATATAATAATTTCTCCTTTGCTGTATAATAGTTTAAAATTATTATTTAAACATTACTCTATAAACACTATTATATGTATCTAAATGATAGTGAACAAAACAAAATTCTTAAAAGATTTCCAAAGTTTGAACTTTCTTATGATAAACAAATTCATAAAAAAGTTTATACTACCAATGATATTTTTATGGCAATTCCTTATGGTACTAAATATTATGCATGGTTTACATATTACCAGGAAAAATATGTTTGTATGTTTATTGAACTCTATAGTAACTATAAAATTAAAAAAATAACTATAAGGCCTTGCTGTTTTGATGAAAGTTTATGCTGTGACACTATTCTTTATGGAACAATTGTTGAAAATCGTTTTTTTTATATAGAAAATATTTACTTTTATTGTGGCCAATCATTTATAAACAAATCATTTAATTTTAAATATGATTATTTTAATAAACTGTTTAGCGAAAAAATTGCTCAAAAATCATTTGTTAAAAATGATATCATTTTTACAACTCCACTTGTTAAAAATAAATATGATGATATATTAAAACTAACTGAAACCTTACCATATAAAACATACGGATTTAGATTTATTAACCCTCTTTCAAAGCCAAATAATAAGTTTGATAACAACCGTATTTTTGTACATAAAAAATACAAACAACAATTTTTTGGTGTCTTTAAAATTATGGCATCTGAAAAATATGATATTTATAAGTTATATTTTTATAATAACAAATCTGGTAATATTGAATATCATGATATTGCATATATCTCATCATATGTTTCTAGTGTTAAAATGAATAATATTTTTAGAACTATTAAAGAAAATGAAAATCTTGACCTTCTCGAAGAAAGTGACGATGAAGATGAATTTCAAAACACATCGGAGACAAAATATGTAAATCTAAACAAAAGTATTAATATGAAATGTGAATATAATATCAAATTTAAAAGATGGGAACCAATTGAATTTGCAGTAAGAGGTGAAAAATTAATTACTTCTAAAGATGTTTATGATATTGAAAATAAATTTAAACGGAATAATCGCAATAATCATAATAATAATAATAATAATCATAATAATAATCACAAAACTTATAACAATAACCAAAGAAGATTATATGATAAAAAATATTTTCATTAAAAATATAATATTATAAAAATAATATGGAAAACAAAAAACCTACAATTGAAAGAAAATCCTCCTACGAGAGCCTAGGTGAAGAATTTCCAAATTTTCAAGATACTGCAGAATATGATGATATTCAAAATGCTATTATTGAAAAACTTAAACTTGTTTTTTGGGATAACTTGCAAGATGATATAAAAGAAGAAAAATATGATAAATTATTAAAAGTATTGAATGATATTAAAACACGCATATGTGATTTAATACCAAATAGAAAAGATTTGCATAAAAATATTTGTGATACAATTGATACAGAATTAATTCAACAAATGATAAAACATAATGCAATTGATAATAATTATATTTTCAATATTATTCAATTTATAATTACTCAGCTTAAAGAACTTGATACTCTTCGAGATGAACCGTTTTATGAAATTTGGAGAGAACAAACAAACAGAAAACTTATGTGTGACGAACCTAAATTACATATTATCTTACCTATATTTCTTCGTGAATCATTCCATAGAATTGATAAAATCGCATTTGAAATTACTGCTTTTAAAGAAAGTGATTTATACAAAAGTATTTTAGAAAAAAGAAAACAAAATAAACATTAAAAAAATACTAAAAATTAATACTAAAAATTAATACTAAAAACTAATACTAAAAATTAATAGTAAAAATTAATACTAAAAATAATAATCTTCAAAAATAGTAACTCTTTCTATTCTTCAATTACTATCTGACATTGTTCCATCTCCTTTTTCTGTTTATTCTTCCGACGATTCTTTTCACCTGGTATATTTAGTGTATTCCATAATTCTTCAATAAATTCCCCATTATTACCTGCTTTATATTTTTCACTATTTGTATAAATGATTTTATAATTCTGTTTAGTATAAAATTGTTTGCGTTTACGCCATTGTGATTGAAATATATCGTGCATATCTACAAAATCTACTACAAGTGGTTTACTATGTTTCACTCTTAAAATTCTTCCTACTGCTTGCTGTACATCTGTTTTTGGTGTTAGCAAGAAAAGTGTCGTTAATGTTTTAATATCTAGCGCTTCTGCTGCCATTGAATATGTAGCCAATATTACCGTTTTAGTCTCTGATATTTTCAAATCCTTTTCTTTCATACCACCAACATAATAACCTACTGTCATCTGCTTTGTTACTGAACCATGTTCTCTATGTTCTATTGCTTTGTGAATATAAGTTAATAGATTTTTATTATGAGACAACATTATAATTTGCTGCTCTGGATTCTCTCTAATCACATCACCTAAAACTTTAAGAATAAATTCGGTTCGCCTATTATAACTACATAATTTAGAAATCATACTTGAATATAGTGGATTTCCTCTATAGTCTAATTTTACATCCATAAATTCATCATCTTCTGTTAAATATTCTACCCCTCTTACTTCAACCATTGCAGTTGTATCATTTTTCTCACTATGTATCATATCTCCAATAAATTGTTTGAATACTTTTGTTAAACCATCTTTTCTTTGCATTGTTGCACTTAGACCTAAAATATATGGTGTTACTACTGTAAATAAAGACCTCACAAATACTTCTGCACTAATATGATGACATTCATCTACACAAACAAATCCAAAACTTTTAAACATCTCCTGTGGATAATCTTTCATTGAAAGAGATTGCAACATCCCAATAACAATATCTTTATCTTCAATATCAAAATGTGGCCCCTGTATTTTGCCTATTCTAGCATTTGGTAGAAATTGATTTATTCTCTCTACCCATTGATTTAGTAAAAATCCCTTATGTACAATTACCAAAGTTTTCACTTTTAGTAAAGATATTATTCTTAGAGCCATAACTGTTTTACCTTTTCCACAACCAATTTCTAACAAGCCACCACCACCTCTTGATGGTATCGTATTTACATGCTTTACATATTTATCAACTATTGCTAGTTGATAATCTCGTAACTCTCCATTAAATGATAAATCTATACTATTGTAATTTACTAATTTTGTACTATTAGCAATACCATAATTGTTCTCTCCATAAAAACGCGGAACATATATTTTTCCTATTGACTCTCTGTAAATTGGAAATGGCTCCGTTTTAATTAATGTATTTGGTAGGAATGCTTTAACTGTTAAATCATTCTTTATTTTATCTATCTCTCCCAATGATAAATTTTTTTTAGGAATTGTATATCCTTTTTGTCCAAAATATGCTGTATCTTGTATCTTTTCTGTCATTGTTATTATTTCTATTGCTAATTTTTAAAATCAATTTTAAAATATATTAATCTATTTATCCCTTACATTATTTTATCAACAATATTTATATGAAAGATATTAAGCAGAATTTAGTAAAAATGACAAAACGCAATGATGTAATTGTTGCTGTTATTATGTTATTATATATATTAGTTGAAGTTGACATGCCAAATGCTGTAAACGATATTGTTAATTCAAATATGGGTGCCGGATTACTTGTTATATCTGTTATCTATCTTTTCCTCAAAGTAAATAATCCAGTTATGACTGTTTTAGCAATTATTGCTGTTTATGAATTAATGCGTCGTGCTAAAAATTCCTACAGAGTTGGAAAAGTTGTTGGTATTGAAAGTTCAAAAAATGTTGTTAAACCTGTTGGTTCTTCATTAAGAAATCATGAATATACTTTAGAGGAATTTGTTGCTGGACAGGTTATTGAGAATGACCGCCGCAAACAAGGTTTTACTAATAATGTTGAGCCTGTATGCAGTGCTCCAGCAAATGCATCATTAGTTTAAATCATCTCAGTATTACAATGCAAATAAATAATAATTAATAACAAATAAATAATAACAAATATTTTTATTATTATTTATTCCTTTCCTTTATTTTGAGGTTTTAGATTTCCTCGCATTGCTTTTGCTCGTAAACCATCGCCTATACCTGTTCTACCTAAACCAAACTCCTTCTTAACACCCTTTACAAAGCCATCTGTATTTTTATATAATTTATAAAATATATTCATACTACTAAAAACTACTAAATAAAGAAATATTGTCGCTATTACACCAAATACGACTTGTCCAGGTATTGTCTTTGTTAATGCTTCTAATTGCTCTATAATATTTATCTCTCTTTTTTCACCAGATGGTCCTTTATTTATTTCTTTTATTACTTGACCTGTGTCAGATATTGGTTGGCAATTCATTGATTTTCTAGTATCAACCTCAATACCATTTGTGTAATATTTTAATCCAGACCATTCTCTACCAGATAGACTTGTTTTAGTTACTTCACTTAAACCAATTAAACTACCATTATACAATGCATGTTTGGAAACATTTATTGATGAACTCATAAAAATTAAGAATGTTGAATTTTCTATAGTGTATTGTAAAATTGGTATTTCATTTTTTATCATTTTTGTTAAATTCACTGTCTCAAAATCTCTAAAACCATTTGTTGACATATTTTTACTACTTGTAAATTGTATTTGATTTGTTCCTAACAAATCTGATTTATCATTTTTACTTTCTTCTCTAAGATTTTCATCTTTTGATTTTTTTTTTGTATTTCCTTCTGCAATACCTTTTACTAATTTTAATATTTCTGAACCATTCAGGTTACTATTTTCTGTCTTAAATATTGGTAGCAGTACATGTACCATTCTATCATCTTCTTTATGACTAAAAGTTAATAGCAAATCTCCTAATAAAGATTCATCTATCATTTTTTTATACTCTTTACTGTTTGAATTTGCAGGTTGTTCACGAATCACACCTATACCATCTCCTTTTTTCAAAATATAATGAACTGTATCCGGTTTCGTAGAATATTCTGTTCCCTCTAATCTTAATGACATACTATTACCTACTAACTTAAACCCGCCACCATATATTTTTTTTTCTTCTATTAGAGATGATTCACTTTCAACTCTTGATTCACTTAGTAATATTTCTAAATCTATTGGTGTCAATTCTTCTGTTATATATTTTTCTGAACTAGATAAATGTTTCATACCTAAAAATCTATTATCTATTTTTTCCAAGTCATCCATATCTATTATAAATTATTAATATATTTATATTTCAGTTTGCATTTAATTTTGGAAACAATGTTTGACCCGTTCTTAATATTCTTGTTAATATATATAATAATATTATACCTATAGCAGTCTGTGCAAGAGGGTTTTCCATTAATTTATTTCCTATCACTTCTAAATTTGATGTTTGCGATATTCCAGTCTGATTTAATCCCTTCTCTCTATCTTCCAGTAACATACCCGAATCATCTATCGGTTGGCAATCTATAATTGTTGTTTCACTCTCTCCTTCTCCTATTCCTTTTTTATTTAAAAAATATTTGTACCCCGCCTCTTTTACATCTACAGTATTATCGAGAATACTTCCATCTTCTATAGTACTTGAAGATACTATATTTGTTATATTTTCTGTATTTTTAATCATTATATTTGATGTTGTAAATACAACACTCGTTTCATTATTTCCACTATAAGTATAGAATGCTATATTCTTAGGAAATAAATCACTTATATTTAACTCTTTTCTACCTTGAGAAGCACTTATTTTTTCTAATAAAGCTCCATTTTCATTTGACTTAAAACCTTGATAGATTGGAATATGTATATACAGTTTCTTTGAACCATTTGTACTTGTTGTTTTAAAAACTAATTCTCTAACAACACCATATGTACTGTCAAAAATTCCCTTATGAATTATTTCACTGCTTATGTAATTTGTACTATTATTTAAACTATAAATTAAATTTCCATATTTAACTGTAAAAAGATTACTATATATTTTAAAACTACCATTAAACTTTTCTATATTTACCATATCAGTTTCATTTAATGACATCTCACATTTCATATTACATACATTAACTTCTTTATCTTGTCCAAAAATATTCCCGCTAAAATCAGCTATAGTATATTTATCATCTGGCATTTATATTTTACTTATATTATAAATTAACTATATAAAATATAATATAACTATAAATATAAATATGGATGAAGAAGTACCAGAATTTTCTATGAAAAAAATTTATACAGAACTCTTTTATGACTACATAAAGGAGGAAAGAGAAGATTTAACTAAACAACAAATAAAAGATAATGAATCTACTATTGAAAAAATGACAAAAGAAGGACAATTACATCCTCATCATTTCTATTTTTTAGATTTTGTTCCTGATGGTGAATTAAATAACTTATTTGGTGTTGATTTAATCACATTTAGTAACACTGAAAAAAAATATAATGAATATAAAAAAAAAATTGGTGCTTTTAAAGATATCAAAATAAATGATGTTATACAACCTGTTTCAAAAAAAAATAAGACTAAATCATTTTTTGATACTCCCACTATGTTCTCTCTAGATTATAACTTTGATATTGAAAATGGCGTTACAGATGACCTTCAAATTCAATTATTAAATAAAGAATTTAAAATGCCACTTGTAAAAGTTGAAAAACAAACAGATTTTGCACCTGCCTGGGGAGCAGGCGGCGTTAATTTAAGTGGTATTAACTCTGATATTATTAATAAAATTGCATATGGCTTTATAAACAGAGTTCACGGAAGAGTACTTAACATATTTAAACTGCTTATTTCCATGAAAAATGAAAAACTTGAAATGACAGTTGCACTAAATGGATTTTTATCAAAATATCAAGGAAATTATGATACGAAAAAAGAAGATTCAATTGTTATTAAGGATTGGGAAGAATTAAAAACAATATTTGCTAATGTTGATAAAGACCCTGCTGATAACAATGATATTAAAGAATCACATAAGAAATATGCAACACTTACTAGTAATAAGTTAAAATCACTTTTAGAAAGGGAAGAATTTAAAGAAGAATATAAAAAATTTAAAAAAAAAGATAAGAAAACTAAGGAAGAGGAAAAAATTTTAGAGAGAATTAGAAAAATCAAGAACAAAAAAAGTAAAACTTCTCATATTGACAATATTCGGTTTAAACAATTTCAACATGAAGTTTTTATTACCATAAATTTTGTAAAACAACATATTGAATGGTTAAAAACTCAATTTAACAATAACTCTATTAGTGGTGCTGTATCTAATTTTTTCATTAATTATCTAGAGAAACATGTAATGCAATTAGAATTACTTCTAAAAACAGTTGAAAGTTATGAAGATATGAAAAAACTTGAGCTTAGACTTGTTAATAGTCGTATTGAATTTTTTGAAGATATTAATATACATCATGTATCTCGTGTTACTTTTGAATTACATAATCCAGCAATTACCAAAACTAGACAAAAAGACTTATCTAACAGACTTGGAAGTGGAGTTGGTGATGCACAAAAGGGTATTGCTAGAACTGCAATGCGTCCATTTAGAAGAAGAAAGAAAAAAGGTGAACCAATTCCTGAAGAAACTTTGCGTTTTTTAAAAAAATATCCAAATCCTCAAGCCATTATTGATATTCTTGAAAAGGGTAAAGATGATACTTTACCAAATGATAATGCTAATCGTGTTGCTTATAATAAAATTTCTAGTAAAGACATTGAATATGCATTAGAAGTTTTTAAGAAAAACGATGAAGATGACACTGCAAACAAAGTGGGTAATGCAAACGAAGTGGGTAATGCAAACGAAGTGGGTAATGCAAACGAAGTGGGTAATGCAAACGAAGTGGGTAATGCAAACGAAGTGGGTAATGCAAACGAAGTGGGTAATGCAAATGAAGTGGGTAATGCAAACGAAGTGGGTAATGTTTCACCTACTCAACAAAATGGGGGTAATATTGCACAAATCCCGATCCCAAGCAAGCAGGTTGTCAAGACCATCCGCAACATCCCCCCAACTACATCAACTGTTTCCAAGTCATCATCTAAAGATGAACCAGCTCAACAACTTGAGATACCAACAATTACTGACTCACAAGAAAATACATTGAAACAATATCAACAAAAAAAAGTCCAACTAGAAACAGGGTCATCTAATGTTGAATCTGTTTTAAAACTTGACAAAGCACTTGAAAATACAACTTTTCTAAGTTTGACATTTGAATTTGAAAATCCTATAATTCCCTTTTATGCTGTTGTTGGGCATATTAGTTTGCCAATTAAAGAACAACATCTGCCTATTATTGAATCAGGAAATTTTGCTAATAAATGGAAGTCACAGATTAATGTTCAAGGCAAAAATAATGGTGCTGTCACTACAAGGAAATACGCTTTATTTAAAGATAAAAATGCAGATGGCTCGTTTAAACCTATTGTTGAACCTATTAAACAAGACCCACAAAAAATAGACAGTAAAAATCATTACTTTAGTAAGAGCATAGAAAAGCAAAATACGGAAATGCAAACTACTGCAAAAGAGGCTACAGATTTTAAAACCAATAAATTTGAAAAATACATGAAAACAAGCAAAAATAAAATAGAGTCTTCAACTGATGATGGAAAATTACTTACATTAATAGACCGTAATATTTTAGATTATCAAACTAACTCTAAAAAAAGCACTGATTTACTCATTCCAAATAGAGGTTTGGCAAGAAGAGTGGGTAGTTTTGTTGGAAATGTGGCAGGTTCAGCATTAGGTTCAGTTACTTCAACAGTAACAACTGCAAGTGAAAATATCTCAGGTAGTTCATCTGTGTTTCCAACCTTTCACAGTAAATTATTTGAGACAGCACTTAAGAATAAGGAATATATGGGTTATTTTATGAAAAAACTAAAACCAGACAACATAACTACTGGCAGAATTTGTTTTAAGAAAAGTCCAAGAGGTAATAATAAAGAAACCGTTATTAGTATTGATGACATTCAAAATTATTATTTTTGTGCATTTGTAACCGGTTTACAGTATAGTGATGATGAAAATCTTCTAAAAAATATAAAAAGTAAAGCAGTTTCATTATATGAACTTGAAAATTGTATAAACTTTAATGAAGGTGATTTTAGCACACAAACTGATGCTGAAAAAATAAAGATGAAAATGGACTGTTGGAAAACTTATAACGCTCTTAGTATTTTTACTTTTGGTCATTTTTCAAGAACTCCGTACACATCTAGAAATATTTTGCAAACATATACAACTACTAAAAAGGTTAAACAAAGAGGTGGTGCAAAAATAAAAATTGAAGAACCAATAATGGATTTATTTACAGCGTGGTATAATATTATTCCATGGTTTGATGGTGTTAGTACGACAATCGCTGGAAGTAGTATTTATGCTGCTAGTAGATTACCTAGAATTCCATATCATATTGATGAAGAATTTTCTGAAACAAAAGAGGGTAATATACGCGTTTATAATTTTTTAAATCAAGACTTATATATGTTTTATAGCGATGAATTTTATAAGGCATACTGGTTAAGAAGAGATATAAACTATAATAATATCTATTATGGTGATAAAAATATCTCTGATATATTAGACACATGTGCAAATGATAATAGACCAATTGAATGTGGTAAACAAGAAGGCGGTGCAGAAACTGAACAAGAGGGGCAAGATGAAGTAATAGATTTGAATCCTCAACCTATAAGACCTAAAATTTCATATGGTGATCCTATTAACATAGAATTTAAAGATAAACAAAAAAATCCTGATGAAAAACCTAAGATAGTAAAATATGAAGACCCCAATATTGATTTAATACCAAAGATTATATTAAAGAAAGACACTGTTAAAAAAATTAAAGATATGGATGAAAGTAGCTACAACTATGATGCTCTAAAAAGTATTTCAAAGTATATGCAAAAAATGGAACAAGAAGGAAAATTTTATGAAAGTAATAAATCTGATTTTGCAAATGACCTTATAAAATTTCTTCATGTTATTGGTATTAAAAAAATAAATTATAATGTGTACAATAATAAACTTGGTAATTCAGGAGAGGAATGTAAGAGAGAAAGAGAGAGTGAAAAGATACAATTTTTTGGTAAGAAAAAAATTTTAGAAGCTGTGAGTAATGCACTTGATGCAGCTGCTGCTGCTACCCAAACTGTTGCTACTACTGCTCAGAAAGAAAGAATGAGTGATGTTAATAAAGGTTTAGCCGAAACCGAAATTACTAGAGCGATTAAAGGAATGATTGAAAATGCAAATGAAACTATTACCAGGATACAAGAACAAATAGCTTCTAGCTCTGAAAGTGTAACGAGTGATTCTAGCAGAACCTCTTCTCAAAACGATGATATACAAGATATTAATGATTTAAAAAATAGAGCTGAAACTATTTTAAAAAATATTACAGAACAAATTGATAATATCCCCGAAGATAAACAAGAGGAGGTTTCTAATAATATTAAAAAACTTACTGAAAATGCTAATAAAATTATTGATGATATTAAAGAAAAATTAAAAATTTCTGAAAATATTAATGTTTTAAATAAAACTGCTCAGGACTCTCTTAACAAGATAATAGAAGAAGTTGGTGGACAACAACAAGGTGGTGGTGGAAATGATAGTGACACTAGATGTATAAAATATGACCATACAACAATTCGCACTGCATTATTCGCAAGTAAATGGATGAATCGTGGATATTCACTTGATTTTATGGATCCAGAAACTGATAAAGATACAAAACACGATAAAAATGATATTGACCCATATGCTATTGATGAAAATGCATCTAGTGAGCCGGAACTTTATTATGAACAATCAAATATTGAACCTGTTGAAATTATTGTTGTAAAAGACAATTTAACAACTGAGATTGTTTATAATCTAAAATTTAGTGAGAATTCTAGAAAGATTGACCTAGACAAACAGAGTCAAGAAAATGTCTTAATTAATCAAGGCAAAGTGGTTGGTACATTTGGAGGAGACCGAATTACATACGAAGAATTGGAAAATGATACAGAGGGAAGTATTGAAAAAGTTATTGAAATATTCAAACGCCATATTGATGATGATAACCTTACAATGTACGAACTACTTATTGAACTTGCCAAAAAAATTAAATTAGAAGATTTTATTACTGAAGAAAAATTTGATTTTATGCAATCAATTGAGCGACTAATGTTTAGAGTTGAAAATAATCAAATTAAAGAGGATATGTTAAAGGCACTTGGTTTAGATTTCAAAGAAAATGCTGATAAAACGGATAAAGAAAAGGCTGATATGTTAAAAGAACTTGAAGATAGAGAGACTGCTGCTAGAGCACTTGAAAATAGTGTATTATTAATTGCTGCATATCTTGTATCACATAAATTGTATAATGAAGATCCAGAAAATCAAATAAATGAGTTGGAATTTAAAGGAAAAACATTAATGGATAAAATAAAATACGAGGCATCGGCACCTGTAGAGCAAAGTGGTGGTGGTAAAAGTTTAAGTGATAATATTCCCATTTCTAAACTGCTTGATGATATTAATAGTATTGAAAACATGTTAAACATTGTTAAACATGAATCTAAAAAAACAATTAAGAACAGCAAGAATAAAATTCAACATGGAGGATTTGCTGTTAATAATGAAAATGAATTTGAAAAATTAGTTGAATTAATGTACAATTGCGAAAATAAAAAAACACCTGCTGCAAAACTAAAAAGTATACAAAAAGTTATTGATACTCAATATCCTGAAGATAAAAAAGATAAAGATAAAGATAAAACTATGGCAAAGCTATACAAAAAATGCCGACCTCAATCGGGTGGTATGCTTGGTCTCGGTGGTTTAGATTATGATGCAAAAAATGCAAAATCCGATATTATTAATTCTTTTAAGGCACAAGGTCTTCAAGAACATGTTAAAAATCCTTACTTTATTCCACATCATCTAGATGAACGAATTGGCGAACATTTATTTTCATTCTCACAGCCATGTCCTGAAGGTCGTGCATCTACTATTTGTTCTATTTTCGCAGCACTTTCAGGGAGAACAACCAAAGGCGGTGGTGGTAGTATTTTAGAAGGAGGTAATGCAGCTGTCTTAGCTACACAGTATCTTGCTGGAAAAGGAGCTGGTCAAATAGTAAGTGGTGCATTAAGAGCTGCTTCAAATACTGAAAATCAATCTTCAAAAAAGTCAACAAATGTTAAAGCCAGATTTCAGAGATTAGGTAATAGTATTGATGAAAAATTAGGTGTTAAAAAAAAATTAGAAACTGCAAAAAATAGAGGAAAAGCCTTATTTAAATCTCCTGAATCAGCAAATCGCGTAACTGCTGGCGTAAAAAATACGAGAAATGCTCTATTAAATAATGGTGTTGTAAGAGCAATTAAAGATAGAAATATTAATCCTAATAATGTACCCTATATTATGAATGAAGGCAAACTTAAAAACTATCTACAATTAATGCAGTGGTATTTCTTAGGTGATATGCTTTTAGATGATAAACAGATTTCTGATAATATGACAGTTCGTTCTGGTCGTCGCATAAAAAGAAATAATATTACTGGTAAAGAACAGAAGTTTAGCGACGATTTAAAGAGAGAAAGTACAGCATTAACTCTTACTGTTAATCCAGAAATTGAAAAACAAGCATATATGCCAAAAATTGTTAATAGCAGGCGTCTTATCGCAAATGCTAATAATGTTGTATTAGGTAACATGGCAGACCCTCATTTAACTGACCCTGGATACAATAAAATATATCAAGGTAATTATGGAAAACTTGCACCTAGAAAGGGTGATGACCTTGCACTTGCATTTTGGCTTGGTTTCAGATAAAATAACTGGAATATTTATTAATTATAATGTTTTATTAATTATAATTAATTATTACATTGTAGTTTTGGAGAGAATCCTAGATGAACTGTATTTATATCATTTGTAAATTTATCAAGAATTTCATGTAGTTCTTTATAATTTGGATATGTCATTTTTAATACAAGAATACCCATTTTTGCATTTTCAAAAAAAAGTTTACTTTTTGCTAGTAAATCACGCCGTAATTCTACATCATGTCTCGTTACAGAATCATAACAATTTATACTTCTTATTAAATTATGATAACTTTCAAATTCTTTCTTTAAAAATTCATATATATATATTCTTCCTTGATTCATAATATATCGTGTAATCATTTGTATAGATGGATACCATGTTCCGTCTATATATAAAACATTATCATAAATTGACAACTTTTGACCTTCATCAAGTATTGCAATTGCACTAAGTCGGGATATTAAATCATCAAATTCTTCCCCATACTTTGATAATGTTTTTATTAAATCTACTTCCATATATTATTACTCATAATTTTTTTTATATATTTACTACAAATACCTACATTTTGTTAATTTATAAATAAGGAATATATCGCATTTTCCCTACATCATCGTAAATAGTTACTGTGAATGCATCATTATAACCTTCAACATATACAACATCTCCATTATTTACAGAATCGCAACCATACTCACTTGTACAACTTTTACCTCCTAAACTTATGGGTAATCTAACATTGTGCTCTGTTACTGTATAATATTGCCACTTATCTCTCCCAGTATGAACATTCATTCCATAAAGCGGCATTATAACTTCTGGGTCACCACTCTTTCTAGATAATATTCCTATTTGTCTGTAACTTGTATCCCCTGTAGGCTGAGTTCGTTGATTAACTGGCATATATTTTATTTGGGACTCTTGTGGGTGCGAATATGATAAACCATGAGCTGATGGCACATTATAAAAATTTTGCGATGAAATACCTTGTTGCGTTCTTGCTAATAGATTCATATTATATGTGTTCACTAAATATAAAACAACTAATAATGATACAATAATCATAAATATTGTCATATTCTCAATACATATTACTCCTGGAGGACACCTTTTTGCCATTTATTATATAATATATGGATAATATTATATAATAGTAAATAAAGTACTAGATATTTATTCCGTCTTTTTCTTTCCCATCATTCCACCCAAGTTCTCAAGGCGGCTCATCATTCCATCAATCTTATCTAAGCTACCTACTAAACCCTCCTGTTTATTGAGAAGTGACTCTAATTTATTTAAATTTGCCATGTGGTCTTGAAAATTGCTTCCATTTCCCAAATCAAGCTTAGGTACGCTAGCTTCCATATTTGCCGTTAAAGTTTCTTTCTTATTTACTGCAAGGCCGTCCTTCTTCTTGGCTGCATCACCTTCCTTTTTGGCTGCTGCATCACCTTCTTTCTTTTCTTCACCTTCCTTTTTGGCTGCTGCATCACCATCTTTTTTTTTATCATGACCAGCGCCTTCTTGTCCTACCATAGATTCGTAAATCTTGCGTCCCTGGACCATTGCCAACAATGCATTTGTAGATACTAAAGCTACTAACGCAATTAAAATATTATTTCTGGTAAATTCGCCAGTTAAATAATATACAAGGGCAAAGAATACAACCGCTTCATAGTTCTTGGTCATTAAATATCCAAAAACATTTGTAATCGTTAAAAATAAGATGCCATAAAGTACAACCTTATTCTTGAGCATCTTGTCAAGCTGTTTGAGAAGATTTTTCATTATATAAATAGAAATAGAAAATAAATATTTTCTACATATCTTTATTAAATAATTATTAATATCATTATTTAATAATTATTTTCTACTAAACATTTTTGTTAAAGTGCTTACAAACTTTATTATATTCAATATAATGCCTACAGTGAACGAATATCTACTTCAATATGGTGTCGGTAATATGACTTCTAAATATTTATATGCTACTTGTGAACCTTTTAATCGTTATCGTCATGGTTATGATAGTAACTCTAGTTATAATATTGATGAATATCAACTAATAATTGATACTCATATTAGTTTTAATGGACTTATTCTTGCTGAACATATGTTAAAAAATAGAAATCTGAGACATATATATCTTTATGGTAAACCAACTGATACTAAAATTCATTTGGTTGAACCAGTTCTTTTACTTGGCGGAGAACTAGTAGCAATTATTAAAACAATGTGGATTTCTATTCTTCAAAGAACATGGCGCAAGAAGTATAATGAGCGAAAACGCAATATTACTAAATATTTAAATCTTAAGAATCTGTTGAATAGAGAGATTAATCACTGTCATAGTCAGAGTCATCGTCAGACATTTGATCCATCTTGGCAATTTCCTCCGCCTTCTTGCGCTTGCGCTCAGCACTTCGTTCCTGAAGAGTCATAGTCTTCTTCTGCCTTTTACCATGTGCTTTTTTTGTGTTGTCAAGCCTTGAATTCCATCCCATGTTTCTCAAAAAATCAGCCCATTCAACTCTATTAGTGTGGGTCAGTGTGCTGAAATTAATTGAATCACACGGCCCGCAGCCCATTTTACTCATTATTTCGTTAAATACACTCTCTGGCTCCGCGGGCAAGTCCAACTGTATTTTGATTATTTCGTCGGACCAGCCTATAATTTCGTTGTTGTAATTGTAAAGTGCATATTTTGTGATGGCAAGGTTTTCCCCAGTTTTATATTCTACTTTTAATGTATGCTTTTCTTGCGGATTATGTTTAAGGAAAAAAATAAAATCAGTCGCCGCATAATCTCCACCCACCTGTTTATATCTCTTTGTTAATTTGCGTTTTTTAACAAGTTGTTTCCGTTTTGTTCTTTTTTTTGCCTTATTTTTCGCATGAGATGCCCTTTTCTTCATTTTTTTAACATGTTTTCTAGTGCGTTTTTTAATAGACTTCTTTTTTCCCTTTCGCGTATATTTCTTTTTTCTACCACCGAGTTGTTGCATCATATTAAGTTCTTGTATTTTTTTGTCACGCTTTCTATTAATTTCACCTACGCCTACTCTCATTCTATTCAATTCTGCAACTTGTGCAGTAACCGTTTCCCTTGCAATTTTTAATTGTGTTTTTAAACTCTCAATCTCAGCATCACAATTTCCCTTTGCACTTTGTAATGCATCAATCTCTCTTGCCTTAGTTTCTATCTGCTCCTGAAGTTCACCAGCTTTTTCGGCTGCTTCTGCTGTTGCTTGTGCTATTTGTCTAGCATTTTCTGTTTCTGCATTTTCTAAATCTTGTGCTGCCTTTGTTTCTGCTGCTTTAATTCTAGCTTCAAGTTCTAGTTTTTGTTCGTCAATTTGAGTTTGAAGTTGTACTAAATCAGCAGACTTAGTCTGAAAGTCATTCTGGAGCACATCAAATTTTTCTTGCAATTGCGTTTTTTCTTGTTTTTCTTTCTGAATTGCTCTCTCTCTATCTGCATCCTTTTCCGCAATAGCACCCGCTTTTTCTTGTTCTAATCTAGCAATTTCTTCACTATTTAACTGTTTCAAGGTTTCAATTTGTTCTGTTAAACTTTCAATTGCTGCTTGTTTGTCCGTAGCGGCTTTGTCTAAATCTAAAATACTTGCTTCTTTATTTTGTAAATCAGCATTTGCTTGTTGAAGTTCTTGTTGTGCTGTGGCTAACCGCGACATTGTAGTAGCATTTATCTTTGCCTGTGCAGATAAGTCATCTTTAAGATTAGTTATTTTTTCTATAATAGTTCCGTCTGCCGCTACACCTGCTGCCTCCCTGACATCACTAGATGCATCACTATTTACACCAATACCAGTTAATGCAGTTTCTAGTTGGCTTTGTAATTGTTCTAATTCTTGTATCTTATTAATGCGGTCTGCCTCTAAACTTTCTTTAGCGTTATATGCAGTAATTAAGTTATCAATTAAACCGAAAAGAGTAGCTGCATCTGTATTATTTTTATCAACAACCTCTTTCAAAGAACCAATTTCGTCTATAAGATTTTTAGTTACCCTTTCCATATCAGGGTTGCTAAATTGGGCTACAGTTCTATCGCTTCGAAGTGGTGGATATGGTGGTAGTCCTGAAGGAGGGCCTAGGGGTCTAGATGTCATAACTTCTTGTAAGACTCTTCCTGAAACAGGTGCTTTTTTTTCTGCTTCTGCATCTGCTGCTGCATCTGCTGCTGCATCTGCTGCTGCATCTGCTGCTTTTTTTTCTGCTTCTTCTCGTTGTGCAGCTGCTGCATCTGCTGCTTGTCGTTGTGCTGCTTCTTGTTGTGATATTTTTGTCTTTCTTCTACCAGTGAACATTATGTTTTTAATTATATTATAATGAGATTATTTAATTCTCTGCTTCAATTATTTCATCTATTTCTTTTTTTAATTTGTCCTTCTGTTTAACAATTTCATCTTTATGTCTTAAAGCACTATTTAAATGCTCCTGTGTTGACAGCTCAACTTTTTTAATTTTCTCTAAATGTTTCATTATATCAAGAAAAGCACTATTCTGTTTTTCTTTTGTTGAAATTATATGGTCATAATATTTCTTTAATTGCTTATAATCATTCTCCTCTTCTCCTGTTTCCTCCTTAATACGATTCAATTCACGATATCTTTCTAATATTTCACCCCGTCTTCTCTCTAAAACTTGTGTTAATTCACTCACAATAAAATCGCGTTCAGCTAACTCTTTTACCGTCATAAGTTCACTGTCCATATATATTATACATTACTTTTATAATTAACTATTTTTTAAAAAATATAAAAATCTCAAGTATATATTATTTAGAATGGCGAAGTCCAACCAAGAACCCCTATTAACCGCTGACGATAGTCGCTTTGTAATGTTTCCAATCGCTGACGATTCAATCTGGAAAATGTATAAAAAACAGGTAGATTGTTTCTGGCGTGCCGAAGAAGTTGACCTATCAAAAGATACTACTCATTGGGAGAGCCTAAGCAATGACGAAAAGAATTTTGTTTCTATGATTTTGGCATTTTTTGCTGCGAGTGATGGAATTGTATTAGAAAATCTTGGAATGCGCTTCATGGGTGAAGTACAATTATCTGAAGCGCGTGCTTTTTATGGTTTCCAGATTGCTATGGAAAATATTCATAGCGAAATGTATTCCGTATTAATTGACACTTACATTAAAGACCGCGAAGAGAAAAATCGCCTCTTTAATGCACTAGAGAATTTTGAATGTATCAAAAAGAAGGGCGATTGGGCACAAAAATGGATTAATGATAAGCGCAGCAGTTTTGCTACGCGGCTAATTGCATTTGCGTGTGTTGAGGGGATTTTCTTCAGTGGAGCCTTTTGCAGCATTTATTGGCTAAAGAAGCGTGGACTTATGCCTGGGTTGACATTCAGTAACGAATTAATTTCTCGCGATGAAGCACTTCACACTGAATTTGCTGTACTTTTGTACAATAAACTTGTTAAGAAACTTCCTAAAGCGAAGATTGTTGAAATTATCAAGGAAGCGGTTGAAATTGAGAAGGAGTTTATCTGTGACGCTTTGCCATGCCGTTTGATTGGAATGAATGCGGATTTGATGAAGCAGTACATTGAATTCGTTGCTGACCGTTTGTCTTTGCAGCTTGGTGCTGGCGAAATTTTCAAAACGAGCAATCCATTTGAATTTATGGAGTTGATCTCTCTTGAGGGCAAAACTAACTTTTTTGAGAAGCGTGTAGGTGAATATGCTCTAGCTACAACTGATAAAGAAGAGGGGATCTTTGATATGGATGCTGCCTTTTAATTAATCTATTATCATTGTTACAATAGATTAATTATTAAATATCTTAATTACTTTTTGAGTGTACCACTGCGTATTTTAATACGACGCTTCATTGTTCCCTTCTTTGCAGGTGTTTTCTTCTTCTCAGATTTCTTTTTCCTTAGTGCTTTCATGGTTTTCTTGCCGCGTGCATTGCCAAGTGCCTTACGAAGTGCATTGCCAACTGCCGTTTTAATCTTTTTATTACCACCATTAAGTGCCCCAAGTAACTGCCCATCGCGCATAACTAGACCTTTAGATTCCAACACTTCATCCACAGATTGTTTTGTTTCTCCATTAATTTTATTTAGTAATTCTTTAATATCACTATTTGGGTCTTTGGTAATCTCAGTTAGTTCAATGTTTTTTGGTTTTTTTATTTCATCCTTTTCATTAGTTTTCAAGATAGCAATAATCTCTGTAAGATCTTTAGATCCTTCAAAATATTTTTGTAAGTCATGAAACACTGGGATTACCACAGTAGGGTCCTGAGAATCTTTAATTTCATCAAGATTAAGTGTTGTGATTTTGCTATTGATGTTTTCTCGGTCTTTTTTAGCCAATAGTGCATATTTACCCAGCATAGTGACTTCTTCACTTACACCGCCGCCGTCTTTCGGGCGCTTCAGAGCCTCTGCTACGCCGTCCTGCAGCATCGTGGCTGCTGAGTCTGCTGCTGCTGCTTCTTTTCCTTTAACTTGTATCTTAGCAAATTCTTCTGTAATCTTATCCTGTTTGGCCCTTGCTTCTTCATCTGCGAGTTGTTGTTTCTGGCCCTCCTCCTCCGCCTTGAGGCGTTCATCCTCCTCCGCCTTGAGGCGTTCCTCCCGCTCCCTCTGATTCTTGGCTCTGTTGTTTGCCACCTTTGCCACATTTTTAAAAATACGCATTCTTTTCATTATCCGCTCTTTCTTCCTAACAAAGTTATATCTTGCCATAAATGATTCTAAAACGAGAATTTTCAAGTTCATGTCGTGTATAAACTCATTAATTTTTTTTATGATTTCTTTATGTTTTCCTTCAAGGGTGCCGAATGTTTCGGTTTGTTCATCTTGGAGTTTTCTAAGTTCAGTATATTTGTCCTTAAGTTCGTTGATACCCGTTTCTGCTTTCTCTTTTTCTGAAACTGTAACAGTTATCTTATGTACATTCTCTCTTAATTTCCGCAATTCATTTTCTAATTCCGTGATAGTTTTATCCAAGACACTAATTTTATTAAAAAATGGTTTTAGTTTTGATACATCTTCAGTATATTCTTTGTATGTAGGATATTTCACCGATATTAACTCAATATTTTCATTTAATGTTTTAATATCTTTTTTTACATTTGCATTACTGGCGGATTCGTCTACTTGAAAATATAAATCATCAATTATTAAGTTTTGTACTGGTGGACTGGCGCTAAGACCAACGCCCGAATCTGGTTTCGGCTCTGACTTAAATATAACTGATAGTATTATTGCTAATTGTAAAAAATAACTTAGCTTAGTTTCTCTATTATCAATAACAGAACTAAAATACTTTTTTATAATATCTTGTTGCTGTGTATTTAAGCTGCCTGTTGGGTTTTTCAATTTATGATGATACAAAAATGTTCCTTTTCCTGGTATCCGTAAATTTATTGTAACTTCGTTACCCTTTAGTATATACAATAATAAATTAAGACCCCATTCAACTTTATCTTCTTCACTCCACAGCCCTCCATTCTTGCGATCCACAATAAAAAAATCTGAACCATCCTCTCCGAATTTGTCTATATATTCTTTTTCATCATTCAGTGTTTGTTCACTTCCTTTTTCTGCGTCTTTCTTTGTAATAACCAAACCATGTTTAAACAAATATTTTTTATGTTCAAAATTAAAGCTGGCAGGTGCAATCTGCATTTGTTCTAAAAAAATTTTTTCTTCATCACTCATAGCGTTAATCTTGCTTAAATCATCTTCTGTTATTCCTGCTTTTTGCATCTTCTTCGGTTCTTCGTATGCTTCTAATGTTTCATAACCTTTCGTTTTCTCCCTTATTATTTTCAAACGCTCCAATTTTTTTTTAAACATTTCCGCTCTCTTACTTTTAATATCGTTATTTAACTGATCTAACTTTTCATTTTTAGAATCTTTCTCTGTTAATTTTGTATTTTCAAATATTTCGCCTATAGCTAATTCCAAATCATATTTAGTTTGTGCCTGTTCATCCATATTAATTTTAATGTTGTCAATATTTTGTTTGGCCTCTTGCTCAAGTGGAGTAAAATTAGTTTTCACATCTTTTTGAAGTTCTGTTATTTTTTCTTTTTCATAAGTTAGTGTTAAATAATTCTGTACCTCATTTAATACTTTAACAATTTGTTGTTCAGATATTTTTTTAACATCTCTAAAATAAATTCTCAAATTAGATGCGTTGTCCTTAAATTTCTCCACTTTCTCTTTTGTATCATTGGCCTTAATGACTTCTAATAATTTTCTTGCAATATCTTCGTATTTATTATTACTTTTTAGTTCTTGAACATTCTTTTGGGTTTTTTCCACTAGTGAGTTAACAATTTTTTCCTTATCTTCCAAATTGGCGATATTGGCATCTTGTGTATTCTTATTTATTTCTTCTTGTTTTTCCTTATTTTTTTTTGCTTCTTCTTCCACTGCAGTTGTTACCGCTTTTTTTTCTTCATCCATTTTGGTGTTAATATTTTCTTTTGCTCTTTCTGCAGCAGCGTCATCAGCCTCTGTTACTGTTGCAACGTCCCGCCGCTCCTGCCAGCCCCTTCCTAGCGCCTGCGCTTTTGTTATAGCACCGAGTTCCTTGGCATCCTTTTTGTTTTGTTCTATTTTTCTTGCTGCAGCGCGCGCTCGGTCCGCATTGCCCCGTGCACGCGCCTGTATTCTTGTTGCTGCAGCAATCTCATCAGATGTCGGGTCGCTGGCTGATGGCTGGTCTGCTGTAGATGCTGCACTGACAACAGTGCCAGGAAGCTGCCCTCCTCTTCCTCGTCCTTGTCCAGCAGGTCCTTGTACAGCAGGAGGTGCATCCGGCAGCGCCCCCCCTTCTTTAGTTGTTATAAGAGCTTCTAAAGCAGTGAATGCTTTTTTAACATTTTCAGGAAGTTGGACATTTCCGCCTTCATCATTCTCACCCTCAATGCCAAATCCTGTTAATAAATCACTAACCTGCTTATTTGTCTTCTTTTTCTCCTCTGCCGCAGCTTTTATAACTTCCTCTTCAGCTTTTTTATTAACTTGAATAAATGTATTTGCACTTCTCACGATATCTCTCTGGCGAAGTACTAATTCTAATACTTTTGTCGCCTGTTTAAGGTCTTGTTTCGTTGAACCTGTTCCATCTGTTACATCTTTTTTCATTTTCTCCAACGCCGCCGTCGCAAAATCTTTGTAAATTTGTTCCTGAAACTCCTTGTCTGTAAATTTAAATGCTGTTTTAAAGTTCTGTATCGTTTCTTCGGTAATTGGGTTTTTCATTTCTTCTTCGATGGTTTTTTTTACAACAGTATCCTTATAAGAGGTTTTCATATCTTCTATATTACCTTCTTTGGCGGCATTGAGCACATTCGTATTTTTCTCAAACACATCTATCTGTTGAAGTTTTATATCTTCCGCTTTCTTATATTCTCGTAAAAAAATTGTAGGTTGAGGTTTTGCATCACCATAAACAATTTCTCCAAACTGCTCTTCGGCTTTTTTTAAAAGCTCCCCGTCGAACAATTTACTATCCTTGTCTAATTTATCTTTATCATATTTAAAAATCGCCATCTGAACCTTGTATTCACTTAGTGGTTGTTCTTTGTCCATAATGTATTCAAATCCAATTAAACTTGCCCATTTTTTCAATACCGATTTAAGTGCTTGTAAAGAATTACTAGCATTAGTAATAATACCTTTAGAATTTGTGTTTTCATTGTCTATGTCAATTTTTTCTAATTCATTATTAATCGCTGTAAATTTATCTTGTAAAAATGTTTTAAATAATATAGGTTCATTCGTGAAAAAGCTATCATTAAATACTTTACTGCTCAAATTTTTTAAATTGAGTATATATGGTACATAACTGTTAAAATACATAAATTCTTCTTGTGAAACATCAGATGAATTATTCGGATATTCTTCTATAATTTTCGGTTCTAGTGGTAACGCAGGTGCATCTTCAAGCTTTATGCTAATATTTTTCTGTCCTACAAATTTTTTTATCTTTTCAAAAATAGGAAAACCACCTTTTTTATCATCTTCTTTTATAACACGAAGTTTTTTAATATTATCAATATTAAGCTCTGCGACATTATTTGTTGTATCTTTAGAGTCATTTTTTGAAAGGTTAAAATATTTGTGCAATGCTATAATTCTTTCATGATTATCATTGATTATCTTTTTAAAACCCTGAGATTCTAAATAGCTAATTGTTTTGGCATCACCTGAACTCATTTTTTCTTCTAATTTACCTTTTTCAGCTTTGTAATTTGTAAATAGGTCGTTGTATTCTTTTACAATCGTATTCAGTTTATTATTCAATTTTTTAAAAAAACCTTTATCAAATTCTTGATTTGTTATGGAACTTATAATATCACCTTCTTCACCCACATCTGGACTGAAAATCCTATTAATAATATTTGTTTCAAGATATTCTTTAATATTACTATTCATATATGGTATTAAATTTAAAAGAAATATCACTGTAAGTAGGTCTGCTTGTACTCGGTCCATTTTAACGCGAGCTATAACATAATTACTACCGTCACTGCCATCTCCTGTAGCCTCTGCTTCTTTTTTTATTGATTTTTTTCTATTTAAACTAGAAGTGAAAACAGGATCTGTTATTACACCAGTATAAAAGTTTATATATTTTTCAAGAGAATCAACAACAGCTTTTTTATTAATAATATTCTCTGAAGTAGGATTTTTTTTTAAACCCTTCATTAATGTTTTCATATATGGAATGTAATAACCAGCATTGTAGGGATTATTAATATTGTTACTTGCTTTTTCTAAAACAGCCAAACCTTCAATTAATTCTCCCAAAACACGAAGTGGGCCTTTCTCATCAAAACCAGTCTTAAACTGAGAACCTGTACCACCTTGTTGAACTTCATATTTTTCTGCTCCTTTTTTGTAAAAAATCGTTTTATCTTTATTTAAAATTTCAGATTTTTGCATGCGTTTTGCTTCTTCTATAACTTTGTTAAAGGGTTCAAGACTTTTATCGTTATGTATACCCACATAGTTAAGATTATCATTGCCTGTGTATATATAAAAAAATGATTCCTTATCATTATAAATTCCTTTATACAGTTCAATATTATTTAAACCAGTTACCATTGATGTTATCGCTCTGTTCACTGATGTAGACCTATATGAACTGTATAATACATTTGTACTCGCGCGGGTTCCACCAAACAATGCTTGTTTAATATCTGTAATGACTTTATATTCACCACCATCACTTCCTAAAGGAGAGCCTTTATGAAATTTTGCGTCAGCATTATAATAACTAATAAACAATAATAAATAATATTTGAATTTTTTTGCTTTTTCTTCTGCCCCAGCCCCTTCTAAAACATCTTTGAAAAACTCTCCCTTAATAAAATCTGAAAATGCTTTATATGGTTTGAGTGCTAGGTCAGTATCATACTTTTCTGTATCAAAAAGATTTTGTAAATCTCCATAAAACGGTTTTACATTTTTGCCACCTGATATTGGAGCAAATAATGAATAAAAACTTGAGGCAGTACTCTCTCCTCCCTCGCTATATGATTTTTCACCTTCTTGATATTTTACTTTTATATGCTGCTTAATTAATTCGTTTACAAATTCGTCATTATATTTTACGTTATCATCATATAAGTTTAGGCCCTCTGCCTTGGTACCTTTAAAATTACCTTTTTTATAATTACTCAAACCAAATTCTACCTTTTTTGCATATTCATCTAATTCGGCTTTAAATATTTGTATCATATATAAAAGCGTTACTAATCGCATTAAAAATATGCCATCTGCATTTCCTTCTGGTATAGTCTTACCTGTAGCAAATGCTGTTCTTTTAGAATATCTTTTTTGAAACTCAAAACCAGTATAAGTACCAAAAAATCGTTTTTCAAATGCACGAATAGTTTTCATTTGCTCTACATTTTCTCTAAAAAAATTGACACTTCGTTTACCATGTTTTTTAGTATATTCATTATTATATTTTGTTACTTCTGCTTGTTCTGCTGCTTTTTGTCTTTCTTCGTCTGCTGCTATTCTTTTTGCCTGTTCGTCAGCCTGTTTTTGTTTTGCTACTTCTTCTTGTTCTGCTGCTTTTTGTCTGTCTAAGTCTGCTGCTTGTGCTGGCGCTTGTACTGGCGCTTGTGCTGCTTGTGCTGCTTGTGCTGACGCTTGTGGCTTTATTCTTGACATAAAATCCTTATCATTCACCAAGAGCTGCTTTATGGTTGCCATATTCATTCCTTCTGTTGCTTTTCCAGGAGAAAATTTAACACCATCTCCACTACTTCCTTGACCTTTCTCTACTATTTTACATTCAATTGTATGGGTTGTTCCTAATAATGAACTAAGAGGTTGTTTACCACCTCTTTGATTCTTGCAGGTTCGTGCTCGTTTTCCTGCCAGTACCTTTCTAATATTATTTCTATTATTTGTTGCCGACCGTGTCATCTTATACTATTTAAATATTTTATTTTAAATATTTAAATCTACAAACTATTTAATTTTTGTATTTTAATAATTGGTATTAGATTTAAAGATATTTATACTAAATATATATGATTACAATTGAACTTCAAGGTGGTTTAGGAAATCAATTATTTCAAATATTTACAACCATCGCTTATGCATTAGAAAATCGTTCCCAATTTTTATTACCATACGAAAAAAAAGACAAATTCTCGGCAGGTGGAAGCAAAAGACCAACCTATTGGGACAATTTATTTCATAAACTTAAGGGTTTCACTACTAATAATAATTTAAGATGTTATGTATTTCCCGAAAAGGAGTTTAAATATAATAAATTACCAATTTTTGATAAAAAACAACCAATAAAATTATATGGTTATTTTCAATCACCAAAATATTTTGAAAATTATTATGATAACATAATTAATTTAATAGATATTAGACAAAAACAGCTAAATATTTTTCAAAAGGAGTTATTTATTCAAAGTACACATATTTATGTATCTATGCACTTTAGAATTGGGGATTACAAAACACTGCAACATAGTAGTTTTCATCCTATACAGACTATAGATTACTATGAGAAAGCGATTGAATATATTGGGAGACATAATGATAAACCACTCAACATTTTATATTTTTGTGAAGAAGAGGATATTGTAGAAGTGAATGCAATGATTAAAAAGTTAAAATCAAAACACACTAATTTTAAATTTGAAAGAGGTGGTGCACAGTTACAAGATTGGGAACAAATGTTATTAATGTCATGTTGTGAACATCATATTATTGCAAACAGTAGTTTTAGTTGGTGGGGAGCATATCTTAATAGGAATCCGGATAAAATTGTTTGCTATCCTAAAAAATGGTTTAACAGTGAATCACACAATACCGATGACTTATTTCCAGAAGGATGGATTAAAATATTGAATTAGTTTTTAAAATATATTAAATATAATTATATATTAAATATAATTATATAATAAATAATATATGAAATTATTTATTATAGAGCAATGGTTACATCATAAAAATAGGATTGGCTTGATATTGATGTTAGAATATTTGAAAAACAATAATTTAATACCAAATCTAAAATATATATTTGGTTCAGTAAATAATGTATATGATGATACATGGGATGTTATATATTCGCCAGCGACACGACTTGATGCTTCTAAATTTGAAAAAACAAAAATAATTTTTGGACCACATTTTTCTGTTTTTCCAAATAAAATGTTGACAACAATAAATAACAAACTGAAAAATGCAGTATATATTCAGCCAAGTGATTGGGCGCGAGATACTTGGATTCATTTACACGCACAACTGTTTTTACCCATAAAAACACTAAGTTTTGCAGTTGATATTGAAAATTTTAAGCCTGATACAGAAATAAACAATCGTGATGAAATTTTTGTATATTTTAAATCTAGAAGCCAGCATGAAATGAATTTGTTAGAAAAGGCTTTAAAAACTAAAAATGTAAATTATAAAATTTTTAGTTATTTGCAAAAATATCAAGAAAATGATTACCTAAATACATTAAAAAAAGCGAAATTTGGTATTGTATTAGGAAGACATGAAAGTCAAGGATTTGCAATAGAGGAGGCACTGTCTTGTAATGTTCCATTGCTTGTGTGGAGTTGTGTTGATATGTCACAAGAAGTTGTTCAAAATTATCCTAAAATACCAGCAACAACTGTACCATATTGGGATGAGAGATGTGGAGAGATTTTCTATAAGTGGGGTGAATTTGAAAATAGTTTCAATACATTTTTGAAAAATTTAAAATTGGGAAAGTATGCACCAAGAGACTATATAGTGGAAAATCTAAGTGCAAAACCATGTGCAGAGAGATTGTTAACACTAATCAATGAAATTAAATAAATGTATTAAATTATAGTATTAAATTATATTATTAAATTAATATAATTTATTTAATTAATTCGTTAATAACATAATCAATGTCAGTAGATACTTCCTGAAAATTAGATATTTGTTTCCAATTTAATTTTCTAATAATAATTCTAGACATATAATTTTTTATCATAAAATTTAAATAGATATCATATTCGGTTTCACCATATTTAATAACACTATTTGTTTGTTTTAAAAATACATTATAAAATTTATCTTTTTCATAATTTTCAATTTTATTAATTATTTCATCCATATATTTTTTTTCAAACATCATATAATGTCCTAGTTCAAAAGACCTGTTGTGTTTTTTAACACTATATAAACATTTATTATTTTCTACAAAACTTGTAGGTTTAACAAAAAATACATTACTATCAAAAACAAAATATTTATCTAAAATTCCAGGTATCATATTGCCAGCATACATTTTTTGTAGTTGTTCTACTTTTTTAAGTTGTAAATTCAAATCTTTCGAATATACTGAAACTGTTTCTCGGTTAAATGGGAAAACTTCTTCATTGACAATAGTACACCCGTCTAACATTATAGAATTATTTGAGGTAATCAAATATATATTTCTGTAACCTATTACATTTTTTTTAACATATTCTAATTGTTTTTGAATTACTTTTTCTGATATATTAGTTAAAACTATATCAAAACAGTTATTTATTGAGTGTTCAATGTCTAAGTAATAACTAGGTTCAAAATTGCGAACAATACTATTATGCATTCTATATTTTTTTAACCAAATCCTATCCTTTTCAGAAAAAATATTATTATATGCAGAATTCCATAATGAAACAACATCATTCTTTATATTTTTAAAAAAATCAAATTTATCATACAAATCTTTTCGTAATAGAAATGTATCTTGATTAAAACATATTGGAACATAACCTTTTTTATAGGCTAATTCAACCATTACATGTAATGGTTGTTGTATATTATTTCTTGCAATATCATAAGGAATTTTTTCTTTTAAACATGGATGAAATGTAAATCCACCCTCAATAATGATTAGTTTTGGTTTTAATTTTAAATTTTCAAATATTTCATAATCTCTACCATCAATATCAATAGATAGCAAATCAACATCAATATTATCCATATATTTTTCATATAAAATATCAATTGTATCACCTTCTGATGCGGTTGGATATACAAATTTATTCAAGGTAATAATTTCTGTATTTTTATAATTGTCTACTAATTCGGTAAATTTATTTTGATCCGCTTCTATGAAACAACCTTTCCAACCATTATCAAAAAGATATCTAGTATTTGACAAATGTATACCATCCCATGCACCAAATTCAATAAAGAATCCATTTTCTATTTTTAATATTTCCATAATTTTCTCTATTATACCATCATGTCCTCTCTGTGAATATTTATCATATTTAAATAATGTTAAATCAATATCACTTGATTTCTGTGTTATATTATTTTTATATATTACATCTTCCTGCCAACCGTTCATTGTTATATTATTCAAAAGAGAAAAATTGAAAGAAAGAATATAATTATGCAATTCTTTAAACATTACTTGACCGGTATACATCTCTTTATGGGATATTTCAGTATGAATATATTTAACATTCATCAAGTTTTTTCCTAATCCCTTTAATGCTAATAACTCTGCACCTTGAAGGTCCATCCAAATAATATCAACATTCTCAATATTATATTTTTTCATAACACTATCTAAACGGTGACTATTTGTTTTTATTTCATCCTGAGCATATTTTTCATATGGATATTTACCATTACTTTTGAAAATTGATGATGCACCTGGATTTCCATCTTCCCATGTAGTTACTGTTTCTTTTTGATTTATCGGATAAAAAGTTATTTCACCGTCATAATCACAAACAGCACCTTTTATTAATGTTATGCGGTCACTATATGGCAAAATATTATTTTCACATATTTCTAATGTATTTGGATTACATTCAAAAGCATAGATTTTTGCATTTGGAAAAGTTTTATAAAATTCTATACTTTGTTGACAATCCCTTGAGCCAACATCAAATATAACAAATTCATCATGATGATTTGTTATATATTGTACAAATTTTTCAATCATAATAATAATTATAATAATTGTATTTATATTATTTATTATAAATCATATAATTTTATATTCGCATATAGTGATGGACACTTAAATAATCATGATTTGTATCAAGTAATAACTTATTACTATCACTCCAATGTAATTTTCTAATCAAAACAGAATCAGAGTGATTTGTAAATATGTAATTAAAATAGATCTCATATTCTGAACAACCGTCCAATATGACATCATCTACCTTATCTAAAAATACTTTGTAAAATTCTTTATTATGGTTTTTTTCAACAATATCAAAAATTTCTTGTATATATTTGTGTTCAAACATCATGTGATGACAAATTCCGGATTTGTCATTATATTTTTTATTAAAATTTATGTCAAGTTTACTCATATGTATAAAATATGGCTTATGATATTGATCTGAATAATTATAAAGACATTTATTGTTTTCTATAAACTTTGTTTTTTTAAGAAAAAATGTATCTGCATCAATAACCAAATATCTTTCTAGTATATTTGGAATAATAAATCCTGCATATAGTTTAAATAGCTGTTGCAAAAACCACCCACTTCGTAATTTACTACCATGAATCGGTGTAGATTTTTTTTTGCTATGCATTTCATCTATTAACTTTATATCAAAAGGAAAAATACTTTCTTGAATTGTTATGCAACCCTTTAATTCTAGTTGTGGATTCGTTGAAATTAAATATATATTTCTATATCCAACAATATATTTTTGTGTAAATAGTGTTTGCATTTTGATTACATCCATATCATTTGGTCCAACTGGTATTACAATATCAAATAATTCTGTCATATAAATAAATTGTAAACATTTATTTATATATTTTTAAAGCATTTCATTTAAATTAAATTAACAATATCAAAGTAGGTCATACTTTGTTAAATAATTATACAATTCATTCCTTGTAAGAGGATTCAATTTACTATTATAATCTTTCATATTTTCTATCTGAATATCTTCTGTATAATCATGAATAGATACAATATGATAATAATCACCCATTTCTTTTAATCTAACTGACTGTGTTTCATTAATAAGAGATTCTAGCATCTTTTCACCAGGTCTAATTGGTATTTTTTTAATTGGTTTATTGTATTTTTCGGAAAAAATCTCTAGCATATCAATAACACGCATTGATATTGGCTTTGGTATAATTGTTTCACCTGTTTTACCATTTATTATTGCGTAATCAATTAAATCAACACTTTGTTCAAGTGTCATAACAAAACGAGTCATTTCAGGATGAGTTAGTGTAAAGTATTTTTTATCCGGGTCATTTCCTAATTTATGTAATAAAGGTATTATACTTCCGCGTGAATTTAAAACATTACCGTAACGAATATTTACAAATTTAAAATCTTTTAAATAATACGCCTTTTCTGTAATTAATTGTTCAGATATTGCTTTACACATCCCATAAGTATTAATTGGACTACATGCTTTGTCACTACTTACAAATAAGACTGTTTCCAATATTTCTTTAAATTTTTCTTTGTTTTGTTCAATTAAATCCAAAATATTTTTGACACCTAAAAGATTTGTGTTTAAACATTGTTGTTGATTTATCTCACATTGGTCAACATGTTTCATTGCAGCAGCAATGATAATAATATTTGGTTTAACGCGGGTTAAACTTGTTAACAACTTTTCTTTATCAATAATATCACCAATTATAAAATTTAGATTTTTATTATGATTAAAATCTAATTTCATATTCCAATGTTTACATTCATCTCGTGAATAAACATACAATTTATTGTTTTCAATATATCGTTTTGTTATTTCATATCCAAGTGAACCGGTTCCACCAAATACTAGAATTTTTTTACTATTCATTACAGTAAATACTTATTTTTTTTCTATATTAGTTATAACTAACATAAAGAAAATAACAAAAGTTTATTTATGAAAATATATTTATTTGGTTCTAGTGGAATGTTGGGAGGTTATGTTAAAAAAATATTATCTGCACATTTTGATATATTATGTTTGACTCGTAAAGATTATGATGTATCAATAGATCACTGGAATAAATTAGATAAATTATTAGATAATATTAAAAATACTGATATCATTATAAATTGTGTTGGTATTATACCACAAAAATATAAAATGGACAATTATAGGTCTTTTATACAAGTAAATAGTTTATTTCCACATAGGCTGCAAAAAATTGTTGAAAAAATAGATGCAAAATTAATTCATATAACTACAGATTGTGTATATAGTGGTTCAAAAGGTTTATACAAAGAAAGTGATATTCACGATGAAGTTAATCTTTATGGAGTATCAAAATCATTGGGAGAACCTGAAAATGCGACAATAATCAGGACATCAATAATAGGCCATGAAACAAACTATAAAAAAAGTTTATTAGAATGGATAATTTCCAATAAAAATAAAGAAATTAATGGGTATAGAAATCATTTATGGAATGGAGTTACATGTCTAACATTAGCTAAGATAATTAAAAATATGATTGATGATAATATTTTTTGGAAAGGTGTACGGCATATTTATTCGCCAAATACAGTTTCAAAGTATGATTTATGTGTTTTAACTAATAATACATATAGTCTTAATATAAAAATTAATAAAGTAGATGATAAAGTAACTGTAAATAAAACATTAACTTCACAATATGATAGAATATTTGAAATTAAAAATATAGAGAATCAAATATTAGAATTAAAAAATTTTAATAATAAAATGTTGTAATTTTTATCATTTATAATACCTATATCTCTTCTAGATTTTATTGAATACTTATTCATATTTATATACTTCTTTACATGATATGCTATCTGCACGTAAGAGACGAAGTCTATCCTTTTCAGTGTCTTTAGGTTCTGATGGTCTCTTAATAAAATATGCTTTCTTATACTTATTGTTATATTTATCTTTAAGATTTTTGCTTAAATATGATATCGTTAGAAATATTCTTGTACTGTTACTATCACATGAAACAGGTTCTGGATTACCATGCCATGCATTATTTGTATTATTAAACAATATGAGACGATTAAATATTGGTAGAATGCTTTTTATTTTTTTTGTTAAAGTTGCATTCGGTTCTTGTATATCATCTCCTTCCCAAATTTCTAAATGCCCTCCGTTTTCTTCTTGCCAATTTTTACTTAGATAAATACCAAGTGTTACATGTTTTTTATCACCTGTTATAGGATGAATTCCTGCATCACTATGAATATCCAATTTATCACCATTTTTATATTTGTGTATACCCCACCAATTTTTTGTATTGTCATTATGTAATTTTTCTCCAACTATATTAGACAATTTTTCAATAAATATTTCACTTGATAAATGTTCAAATAATAACTTAGTATTTTTCGGAAAATTATTCTTATCTCTTAATGTATATTTTTTTTCAAAAGGATTTTCATATCTATCCCAATATTTTTCCTCCAGGGTTAATATTTCTTCTTGTAATCTTTTTGCAATATCTTCTTCCAATATATTGTCAACAAATGTGTATGGAAATGGATATGATTTTTTATATTCACTTGAATCAATTATATCTATTTTCTCTAATATACTCATATGTTATTTATACAGATTATGTTTATATCTTATAGTCATTATTCTTTGATTTTACCTCCACAAACTGATATATTACCTTCATAACCTATATAGTCAATAAACTCAATATTTTTGTATTGTAAAATATTAAGATATTTGCTAAATAGAACTTCATATCCTATACAATTTATCATTGCACTTTCATTTTTTTTCAAGAATAACAATAAATTTTTTGCTGTTTTATTTGTAATTTTAAAAAAGGATGTAAAAATATTATTGATATTATTATTTATTTTTTTAAATATATCTTTTGAGTTATTATACACATTATAATTAAAGTCATCATTTAGCCAATATCTACCACAAATTTTATACAAATTATTAAATTCAATATTTTCTTGAAATATATATTCAAGTGCATTTATTGTCAATGTACCTTCTCCCATTGATTTGCTTAGACCAAAAATTTTACTATGTAGTTCCTTATTATTCCATAGATTCAATATATAATCACAATTTTCTTTAAAGTATTTTTCTTCCTCTTCTGTAAAATCACTACATTCGACTAAAAATATTTTATGATCTGGAATATAATGTTTTATACTATTAATTGTTTTTTTTGTTTGTTCTAATCTCTCTTCGCGCGAAAATACTGACCGTATTCTACTATATGATAATGCTTTATTTGGTGTATTTATAACACTTGTAACTAAAATTAAATTTGAACCCATATATAAATATTATTTATCTTTATTTTTATATACTAAATACTAATCATTAAATATTAATTAAATACATTATACTATAATATATTATATTATAAAATGTCTCTTGACACACAGATTCCAAAAATTATTCATCAGTTATGGATAGGTCCACGACCAGCACCAACAAAATTTATGGATACTTGGCGCGAAGCACATGAACCACTCGGTTTTAAATATATGTTTTGGAATGAAAAAAATATATCTCAAAATATTCAACTAGGCGAAGTTGTAGAAAAGCTTAATAGTATTGAAGAAATAAATGGTAAAGCCGATGTTATTCGTTGGTTAATATTACAAAAATTCGGTGGTGTATTTGTTGATGCAGATTCTATTTGTATACATCCATTTGATGAACATATATTAAATGGTGTTGATGCCTTTGCTGGTTGGGAACAGGAACAAGTTAGACAAGGATTGGCTGCAACAGGTACTATGGGATTCACGCCGTATCATCCTATTGTAAATTCTGCAATTGAATGGATAAAACGCAATCCAATATCACAAAAACAAAGTAGACAACGGGCATGGTTTACTGTTGGTCCTGGACTGCTCACACGCATTTGTGAAATGTATGGATGGAATAACATTAAAATATATCCAAGTCATTATTTTTTACCATTTCATTACACTGGAATTAAATATGAAGGACATGAAAAGGTGTATGCATATCAGGAATGGGGTTCAACCAAACAAAACTATGAAGTTATGAATTCAATCTCTCTTCCAGACGAACTTAAACCCCCATTAGTATGTTGTTCTGTTCTCGTTTCAAGTTATAATACAAATGCTGATTACATGAAACAATGTCTTGATTCGATTAAACATCAGATTGGACTTTTTAATATTGAATTAGTTTGGGTTAATGATGGCTCTTCAAGAGAGAACACCGAAATTCTTAAACGAATGCTTGATAATTTATCTGGTACAAGTAGATTTATAAATGTAAAATTTATAGAAAATGATGGCAATAAAGGTATTGGTTATAGTTTGAATCGGGGTGTGCTTGAATGTTCTTATGAAATTATTATAAAAATGGATAGTGATGATGTAATGGTACCTAATCGTATTCTAAAGCAAATAGAATTTATGTTAAATAATCCTGATTGTAAAATATGTGGTGCACAAGTTGCTATGTTTCGCGATAATACTAAAAACAAAATTGTCTCAACAACAAATCATCCAAATATTTCTTGGGACTCTTATAAATCATCACCAAAAGAATGGTTTGTTAATCATCCAACACTCTGTTATAAACGACAAGCAATTATTGATTCTGGCAATTATGACCCAGCCGAACATTCAATGATTGAAGATTTTCATCTTGAATTAAAAATGTTGAAAACATTTGGCAAAATATACAATATGCCAGATGTATTGTTACATTATCGTTTGCATCCAGAACAGATTACACATTCAGCAGGTGACCCAAAATGGAAAAAAATAAGAACTAATATCATTTCCGATATGATTAGAGATTAAAACATTTTAAAACCCTTTCCAACTTTTCCTCTGCGTTGATTTCTATTCATGCTCATATTCATGGTTCGGTTTGCTTGAGATACAGAAATGCGTCCTCCTTGATTAATTGGTGGACCAGAAGCGTTAGATGCTGATGTTTGTACCGATACTGATTGAGGTTGGGGTGGTGGTTGTGGTGGTTGTGATGGTTGTGGTGGTGATACATCACTATTTTTTAGACCTTGTCTAAATGAAAACATTGATTTGCGTTCTTCAGTGAAAAAATCATGCTTTACAACATCATCTGGGGAATATTCATCTGTTGCAGTAAATGTTTTAATATTAATCATATCACCATCTATATCATAAGTTAAATTTTTAATTGCAGTAATACCATCACTAGTAGTATCATTTGCATATTTCTGTTTATTTTTTAGTACAATAGAACGCGTTACACTATCAAATAATTGAATAATATTATTGTCGCCAATTTTAAAAAAATTGTCTCTATTAATTGTCATCATAGAATTTTTTAATACACGAGCATTCATTGCATTATCTTCAAAACCCCAACCCCAATAGTTTGGGAAACCATTTAATTTTTCAAAATCACGACCTTTGATTGAAAATATTCCGCCTAAAGCCTGAACGAAGCCATAAAAATGTTTTACAACTCCAATATTTGTATTATATTTCAATAAACCTTTTTTATGTGGTATAGTATCAATGTCATTAAAAACAAATGTAATATCTTTATAATCATCTGGGTATAATTGTTTTACTGCTAAAAATCCTATATTTTTTGTAGCACCGCGATTAAATTCTCTTGTATCTGTTTGATGGGAGAAAAAAATCTTATAATCAGTATCACGATAATCTTCCATGATGTACTTCATGTAGTTTCTAAAAAAAAATAATTGCTGCTCACGATTTCTATAAGGCACAATGAAAACAATATTTGGAACCATAATTTATATTATATAATTAAAATTTATTATATAACATATTTAAGAACGAATAATTTTTATTCTTAACATGCATATTTTTTTAGAATGACACTTGGAATTAATACTGACTCGTGTGGTTGTAATTTTTGTGAACATTTATTTATAGTTACTTCACTTACTTGTGTGACATTATAAATACTTTTTTTTGTGATATTAAGATTGCATTTCTGACATACAAAATATATAATTCCTACAGCGATTGATGGTGGCGTATTTTCGGGGATTAATTTTTTTTGTTCTACTTTTTTTGCAATAAATTTACATAGTTTTGTTAGTTCATCATTTATATTTAGATTACTGCAAAAACGGTCTATAAATATCATAGGTGTAGCATGTGTTAACATTGTTTTATCATTATTTTCATGATTACTTTCAATTGAATTAATAATACTCATTGCGTTTTTGCAACCCTTTGTAGCACTTGTATTATCTAGATTGAATATCTGTGCAATCTCTTTTGCAGTTCTTGGGTGTTTATTTACACTACATGATATATAGATTGAAGCAGCGATTATGCCTTCTCTATTTAATCCTCTAAATGTTTTCTCCTGTGAAATTTGTTTATGATAACGAATTGCACTATCAATAATAATCTTGGGAATATTACAATTATTTGCGTGTACAGTTATTTGTTGAAATTCATCCCACTGAGCTTTTTCTTTATAAGGCATAGATTGCCATTCTGTATATCTTTTAATCTTTCGCATTTCCCAACTGCTTTTACCGCATCCTAATATTTTACATCCAAATGACGATTCTGCAAGTAAAGGATTAATAGGCATTCCACATCTAGTTGGGTCACTATTACTATTATCATCTGCGCCATAATATCTCCATTCAGCGCCTTGTTCAATCATATCAGTATATACAATGCCGCATTGATTATTAGTACACCCTAGAAACCCTTCATCCGTATATGATAATGAAGATTTGCAGAGATGACATATTTCATTCTTATCTGTAGTGTCATTTGAATAAATACATTCCATTTTTTTATCATCATTCAATTCATTATCAAATTGGTTCCATAAATTAGCGTGTTTTTTTCCAGATTTAATCTTTTTTGTTTTTCTTAATTCTGCGGCGTCCATTATAATTACAGATATTAGATTTTTACTATTTAAATTCAATTTATTATTTTATTGTATAATATAAAATGGGTGCACAACAATCAATGCAAAATGATGAATTAAGAATTAAAACAAATAAAATTTTTATTAATGATATCGCGGTAAATTATATTGAAAATGGCACTTATGCAGATATGATTAATCTAACAAATAAAGAAAAGTGTCAACAAACAGTAATACTAACTAAAGATATTATTAGAAAACACATGACAAAGGTAGAAATTGAATCTTTACATAATGAATTATATAAAGACGCACTTACAGAAATGTATGTTTCGCCATTATTAAAATTACAGGCTGATAATGAAATCAAATGTAAACAAATTGCAGAGCATTATGTATTAATAGGAAATATTTTCAACATGATAAAAAAAGCTTTTTTATTAAATGATGATAATAAAGCTAATAGTGATAAGGATGCGAATCTATGTGTAAATCGTTTAAATCGTATTAAATTAGATCAAGATAAAACTAAGCCAACAATAAATATTTCTAAAAATGTTTGTAAAAGTAAAATAACACCAGATATTGATACTTTAGTTAATTTATATGGTCATAATTATAAACATAATAAAATAAGTGATAAGGAAAAAAATAGATACGATGAATTAAATGAATATATTAATGCATCTAAGGATTTAATAGCTAAACATGAAACTACTTTTGATGATGAAGCATATGAAGTTGAAAATACAAATAGTCTAGTATATGAATATAATGAAATAATAAAAAATATTGAAGACCAAATTAGATTTTCACAATTGAAATTAATAAATATATTGCACAAAGTTTTTGAATATGATGAAAATAAAAATATTAGAATAAAAGATAATATTAATGGCGTTAATATAGAAACTTTAGCAAAAAATACATTAGAAATAGTGAATGAAATGTATTTAACATGTGAAAATGAATTTCATAAAAGTGTTGAATTCCAAGAAAAAATACATAGATTTAAAAGTTTATAATTATTTTTTTTTCTAATATTATATTACAATGGCTAAGAAAAGTCCTAGATCTCCAGCATCTAAGCGTCGTGCAGCAGCCGCTGCTTCTCGCAGATCCCGCAAATCTGTATGCCGCGGCAAGGGTGCATACGCTTGCAAAGCTTTATCTCCTCGTTGCAAATTAACTAGAGGTACTAGAAAGCGTAAGTCTTTCTGCCGCAAGCCCAAGAACCGTAAGGCTTAAATAGTTTAATAAACTTAATCGTTAATATAATAATTGCATTACCAACTATTATATTACTTTATGACAACATCATCTAACAATAATTTTTTTATTTTAAGAATATTTTGCTGGCGGTCTTCACCATTATCACATGTTGTTTTAATAATTTTGAGATATTCGTCTATTTTATTCTGGTCATTTTGCCATTCTGGATTTTCTTTTTCCCATGTTTCTATACTTTTTATTTGTTTCTGTGAAATATCATGTATCTCTTTATTTAAACATTCTCCTTCTTCTTTTTTCCATTCATTTTCACTTTTAATATAGAAATGCATCTTTTCTTTGTCACTACAATGAATTGGTCGTTCTGTTACAGCTAAATCTCCTAAATGTTTCTTAAAGATATTACTGATACCAATTACATATCCGTTATCTTTTGTGTAGTTTAAATCATCCATTGTAATCATGATATTACCCATAAAATCGCCTAAATTCATTGCATTTTTACACTCTTCGTTTAAAAATATGTTTACATTGAACTGCTGATTCACTGTAACATTTTGCGTGGGTTTTTTTGTTTCAATTCTCTCTAAAAGTTCTTTGTTATTTTTTTCCATGGTTTCTAATTTTTTCAGTATATCAATATTTATATCTTTTTTTTCTGTTTCAACATTGTTTATAATCACAGTTTTTTCTTCAAGTTCTTCTTCATGTTTTTTTGCAGAATTGCATTTTTTTTGATGTCTTGACAAACTTGACCGATGTGTGAATTCTTTTCCACAAAAATTACATTCGAATTTTTTAGAAACTATTTCATTTTTTTTGCTAGGTACATAATCACAAAAAAATTTACTCGTTTTCTGCTCGTTTTTGTTAGCATTTGTTAGCATTTTGTGTTTTGGTGTCAAAAAATGGCGTTCTAGGTTGTACTGTCGTGATGTAGAATAATCACAAATTTCGCACGCAAAAAAATTTACTCGTTTTTTACTCGTTTTTGTTAGCATATGTTAGCATTAGATTTTTTTCTAAGTTTTTTAAAAAAAATGCAAAAAATGCAGGTTGTAGAGGGACCTGCAAAATTATTTTTCGGTTTTTTCCTCCATAATGTAGGGGATGCAAAAATGCACGTTTTTTCGCAAAACTTTTTTTATATTTTCAAGATCTGGGATTTTTTTTTTCAGATTTTCGAAATTATTTATACTTTTTACAAAAAAAACGTGCATTTTTGCACGCAGACTGAACAATAACATTTTTGAGCATACATATATTCTTTTTAGAAAGCAAAATAGGTAAGCCAATAGACCATGCATTTTGCGTGCATTTTTTGTGCAGAAAAAAATGTTACTATAACTCACACCATGTTTTTATACCACTTGGAAAAAATATGGTCTGAATGTTTGGTAAGGAACAGAAGAGAGAATCTACTTTTCATCATTAAAAAAATCCATATTATATATAAATTTACCACTAGGTCTGTAACTATCTACAGACCTGAATTTCGTATTTTCGGCCTTCTCTCTTGATTCATTCAATTTAAACATATTATCTATGTCATTATTACCTGTTTTCTCTGGTTTATCTTCAACAATATTTCCATACCCATCTATTTTTTTATTCAGTTTCTTTTTAATTTCATCGCGTACATAACTCGGTATCCAATGACCCCATGATATTAGAACTGTGTTTGGATGAAAATAACGAATATTGAAACCATTCTCTCTTAATTTTTCAACTACATATCCTATACATTGACCTTGGTCATATTTTGGAACGCCTATCATAACTTCTGGTATGACATACCAACAATATGTTTGGTCTTTAAAAAGTGTTGATGTTTTTTTAATTTTCTGATGTATTTTACTAAGAATTTTATTGAACAATTCTAAATTACTTAAATCCGCTTGTTTTTTTCTCTCATATAAATCATCTAAATCTAGCTTCTCTTCAACATTATCAACATTATCTGGAAGATTAAATATACTTGTCATTATATAATAAAAATGGCAAAAAAAAATAATCGGAAAAACTTTATTAAATACAAATTTAAATTTATAATTAATGACCATTAAACATATTGTATTATGTGGTGGCGGAGAGATTGGTTTTATTATTCAAGGTGCAATGACAAAATTGTATGAAAACAAAATATGGAATCATCATGATATTGAATCTGTTTATGCAACATCTATTGGTTCTATTATTGCATTAGGTATTGTATTAAAAATTGATATTGAAACCGTTAATAAATACATATTAGAACGACCATTAGATTTTTTACAACTTGAACCTAATATGATTTTTGGATTAATAGATAAAAAAGGATTTTTTGACAAAACTGTATTAACTAAATTTTGTTCGCCATTATTAAAGTCACAAAATCTAGATATTGATATTACTATGCAAGAACTATACAATTTCTCAAATATTGAATTTAACATTTTTGTAACCGAACTAAATGATTTTAAGTGTTTACAAATATCATATAAGTCACACCCCGAATTAAAAGTTATTGATGCTATAAGTATGACATGCGCATTACCAACTATATTTAAACCTATTTGCATTGATGATAAATACTATTTTGACGGCGGTCTTTTCAATAATTTTCCATTAAATGATTGTTTATCACAAAAAAAATGTGATATTAGTGAAGTATTAGCATTCAGAAAAATATCCAATAAAAATAACTCAGATATTGAAATAAATAATTTTTTTGATTATATAAATACTATTTTGGGTAAGATGATAAAATATTGCAGCAGTAATAATAATTATGATTCTAGTGGCAATTTTATATATAATATTGCTGCACCACAAGTATCTATTGAAAGTATTATAAAATTAATGGATAAAGAAAACAGAAAATTATTATTTGATAAAGGTATTAATTTAATTAATGATATGTCAGAAAATACAATTGATATATCAGAAAATACAATTGATATATCAAATAATTTAATTATTTAATGACGCAAGAATAAATTGCTCAAGTGTTTCCGTTTCGGGCTGCGCATCAAATTCAATTACTTCATTTTCCTTAATGAGTTTGATAGTAGGGAAACCCTCTACTTTAAATTTATTTAATTTCTCTTGTACTGCTGGGTCTTTATCATTAGTACAATCTACTTCAGTGTATAATATAGTGTAACCATTTACAGTTTTACCCTTTCCAACCGTTTCACTATTTTTTAAAGCATTCCAATGTGGTTTCGCCTTTTTACAATGAGGACACCAATCAGCAAAGAAAAACATAACCTCAACATTTTTCTTTTGACCACCATTTTGTTGAGTATTGTGTTCTAAATTAGCTGCATCGGTTTTATTTATCAATGGTACAACATAAGTAACATAAATATAATAAGTGAGAACTAAAAACACAATTACAACTCCACCAATCATTAACTGCTTCTTAACAGAAGGTTTTGAAATATTGAATCCAAGCATTATAGTTAATATATATATAACAAATATATTAAATAAACGAATTTATAATATATTATGTTGTTTCGTACAAAAAATAATAAATTAATTGAAGTTAAGAGAGAATCTTTTACAAATGACGCGGAATATTACGCTTATATATATTTATTAAAATTTAATAAAAAAAGTCATAAAAAAAATGATTCATGTGAAAATATAATATCAAGTATTTTATATGAAGACAAATAAAAATAAAACAAAACGAGTAAATAAAACAAAGAAAGTATATAAAAAGGAGGAATATAATAGTGGTGATGGCATGTTAACAAGTGTATGGGGTCCTAGTATGTGGCATTATCTTCATACTATGAGTTTTAATTATCCTGTTAATCCAACTATGGAAGAAAAGAAACACTATAAAGATTTTATCCTTTCATTACAACATGTTTTACCATGTAAACATTGTAGATTAAATCTAACAAAAAATTTTAAAGCTTTACCATTAACAAATAATGATATGAAGAATAGAGATTCCTTTTCTAGATATGTTTATAATTTACATGAAATCGTAAATAGAATGTTACAGAAAAAATCTGGTTTGAGTTTTTGTGATGTGCGTGACCGTTATGAACATTTCAGGTCAAGGTGTACAATAGATAAACCTAAGTTATTTAGTCCAAATTTAATAAAGAAAACAAGAAAAAAGAAAGAAAAGGGGTGCACAGAACCATTGTATGGGAAAAAATCAAAATGTGTAATTAAAATTGTTCCGCAAGAACAAAAAGAAAAAACTTTTCAAATGGATAAAAAATGTATTAAAATTAGATAATATATTATATTAATATAAGTATAATATGTTAAAAGAAATTGACCCATTGATGCTTAAAGAAATATATGATCCCGAAGGAACCGATGAAGGTGGTTCAGTAAGGTATCTTTTTAGTGAGCAGAATAATCAAGATAAACCTAACGGTATTTTACTTGGGGATGAACAGGCAATAGACAGTAGTATATCTATACGCAATATGGATAATTGTTTAATGAATAATAGTGATTTAACACCTATTCCTTATGACACTGTTGATTTGACAATGCAGCAAAAAAATACTTTTAATGAGTTATTTGAATATGTTAGAATGTTGGAAGATAATGGTGGTAATATAAATCCTGTTTTTATTATTGACGAATATGAATTTGTTAAAGATGCAAATAAAGGTAAACTTACTATAGTGCATCATAGTAAAAGTAATACATATAAAGTAAAGTATAATAATATTACTTATCCAGTGAAATGGTTAGATGAATCAGTCGTATCAGAAAATTATGATAATAAACTAAAATCTCAAGATTTTGATTTTGAAGTTGAATATAATAAAAATAATTCAGTTACAAGTACTGTAAAAGTAAAAGTAAATGATGAACTTGATATACGGTTTGAAAATGTTGTTAGTAATCACCCAAATATATTTAAAAACTTTTTCGGTTCAAGTTTTAAAAGAATTCATGTAAGTGCAATGCAACAAGAAGAACATATGTTAATCGGAAATAAACGAGTATTAGCTGTAAGTGATGTTGATAAAAAGGAATATTTTTTAAAGCAGGATATGGAAGTAACATTTATGCCCCGTGAATGCGACACCGCGAAAAATGTAGTTTGTTTTACATTATCATTCAAACACAATATCACAGGAAAGACCATTCATCGTTCTATTGAAATAACAGAACCTAAGTTTTTAAGTTCTGGTAAAGAACTTAGTAATGAATCTTTAATTGAAAGTATAAAAGAAACAGGTGGATTAGGTGATATTGAAATAGAAGAAAATAAAGTTGGAGAAAGCTATAAATATCTAGAAGAAGTCAAAGACTCAAAAAATTCTCTTATTGATAAAAAGACTACTGCTATTAACATTAAAATGATGAATTTAGAATTTAAAATTAAACAAGAAAAAGTGAAAGAAGAAAAGGCTAAACAAAAAGCAGGAAGAGAATATAAAGTAATTGGACCAATAAAAACAGTACTCACTGTTGGCGAAGTATTCGGTGAAGACCAAGATGTTGTCTTATATAGATATGGAGAACCTTATATTATTATTAAAAATATATTAGATAACGAACAGGAAGAAGATGAACTTAATAAAGTACAATTTAATGGCGCAATACCATCAATTAAAGATTTTTATTATAAAACTCCTGCATTAGATAGCGTAGAATTTAATCTTAATTTGAAATATGAAAAAGAATCTGAAACTGAAACAGAGTGTCTAAATAAGATTTCTTTAGAAAAAGGAAGGCTATTCTTTACAAGATATGAAGATGGAGTACAACAAGAATTTTCAGATAAAACAAATGAAGTTGATATTATTAAAAAACTAAAAGGTAAATTTAATTTTCTAGATATATTTTTTGATACAAAAGCAAAGAAAAAAGAAGAGGCTGGTAAAGGCCCAGGTCGTGTAATTAAATTAATTAATCCTTACGAAGGTAAATATATACCTCCATCTAGTAGTGGTTCAAATAAAGATTATTATGATTTAACTGATGCCAAAAATCTAGAAAATAGAATGATATTCCATAATAATGTTGTGGCAATTCCAGGTAAAAAAAAATATGATGACCAGCCCAAACCAATTGTATTTTTTGATTTTGGAAATATGGAACTATTTGGAATGAAAGCAGCAAATATGATATTAAACAAAGATACTAGTATTAATCTAGATGGCCAAGAGAAAATTGATAAAGTTGTTGAGGAACAAATGATAAAAGTAATCAGTAGTACTGTTAATGAATGTATTGAAAACAAATCAAAAAGAATAACAGATGAATGTAAGGCTGCTATTGAAAGAGCATTGACAGAAGAGGGTGAAGTAAAAAAAACGATAGAAAAGATTCGAAACGAAAATCAAATTTATGTTCCAGAATATGACCCAGAAAAAGATATATCATTTAAAATAATATTTCATCGTAACATGTTGGAGATGAAACTAGATAAGTATGTATTATTTTTTGAATTAAAAGACAATACAGATTTTGAAAAACTAGAAAAATTAAAAGGTATTAAAATGAGTGACAGCGTTATTGATAAACGCATTAGAATATCATTCACACATGATAACACGGAAGGTAATATTAAAATGAAAATCACAGGTAAAGATGTCAGACCAGTAACAATAGATATTGGGTTGTTAAAAAAAATATATGTATTTGAGAGCAGTACTATTATTTTAAGAACACCTGAAGAGCAAATAAAACGAAGAACATTATTGAGAAATAGAGAGAAGGAAAAAATCGCAGCACAAAAAAGAAAAGAAAAAAGAGCGTTTTTAAAAGAATATGACAAAAAAAATCCTAAAAGATTTTATCAATTAAGTGAAACAACACGAGACCGTATAATAAACACACCAGGTTCAATGTATCGTGGTGCGAAGAGTTTAAGAGAAAATTTAAGAACAAGAGAGAAAGATGAGCTAGAGGAATTTCTTGTGGAAACAAATTTTGAACATTATGGGAAAGATGATATTAAAATGCTTTTCAGAGAAAATATGGGACGGGGGGCTCAGTTAACTGTTAAATTAGATATGAAAGAAATAAATAAAGACGATATTGCTTTAGAGCCAATAGATGAAAATTTTGTAGAGAAATTTACGAAATCAGAAAATAATGAAAAACCAGTTCTAGAAAAAAATGTACTATATAGTTACAGTGGCGACCCATTAAATGAGTTTACAACATATGGTCTAAATAATAAAACAATAATGGAGGCAATGTATGGTACCGTAACAAAAAGTAAGAAAAAGAATTACGGAAAAATCCAAGTATTACAAGAAGGTAAATCAAATTTGTGGAAAGAGGATGATTATGAAAAACCAATTGATGAAACATGGAAAATTACAAATATGATTGAACGAACAATGTGGAAAGCATACAACACAGCAGGATTATATAAGAGAATATTACAAAATAGGATTGGTGCGCAAATACCATCATTAGAAAATGTAGGACTTATAACACCAAGCATTTGTATTGATAATGTTCCACTTATTGAAGAACCATTAACAGTTGATTGGATTTATAATGAAGAAAAAACAGCTATAATGGTTAGCTTTCAAGAGCAGTATCTAAAAGAAATTACAAAATTACATATGGATGCAAAAGCCGCAATGGAAATTAACGAAGACGACCTTGAAGCAGATAAGACACATGAAGATTTTAAAAATAGAGAAAGTGAAGTACAACGAATGCGTTCTGTAAAATTGTGTGGATTAATTATAATTCGTAAAATAATAAGCAGATTAGCATCATCAAAACCAAATGTAAATACAGAAGTAATAGTAGAAGATTTTAAAGAAAAATTAGAAGAGGGTGCAAATAGAGTAAAATATAATTTTGATATTAATAAAGACTTTCCACTTGTTGAGGTAAAATATAATTTTGATGATAATGAAATAGCGAGTGAAGATGGAGATAAAAAAAATGTAAATCGTTTTGAAATTTTTCTTGATACAATGATTGAAAAACATCTTTCTAGTGTTACAATGCGAACAATGAACCGTAGTTGTGTAAAAAAGGAAAATCGTGATGATATAATAGATTATGTAAAAAAGTTTTTTACAGAGAATCTTGTTAATGAACCAACTCCGCCACCCACAACGGGTGAAGGTGAAGCAACGACTGGAGGTAATAAACCTGACGATAAAGAATCTAATATTAATTTTACAAAAAAAGATTTAGATTCTCTCTTACAATTTCGTTTCAAAATCTCAAAAGATGCAATATTTAATGATAATTTGAAATTCAGACAATTTGAAAAAGATTTTATGACGGAAGTAAGAGATTGTTTATATTATAATAATAGTGAAAGAGTTGGTATAGATAAACTAGATGAGAGTGTTTATGGTGATAGAAATGGTGGAGGTATTGGTTATAAACATCTGGTTGATTCATTCACATTTGAAATAAATAAGAATGGGTTAAGATACCAATTTAACAATGATAATAAATTGGTGAGTGAGTTTAGAGATAAGCTATTAGGAAGATTTATAAAAACGATTGAGAGTAAGCTTCAACAAGATGATACAAACTATCCACAGTTAAAAGATAGTAAGGGAGTTTCTGAAATATTGCAAGTTGAAAATTTAAATAAAAAAGGAATATATAATTTAATTCTACGCCTTACATGTGGAATGTACTTTACACTTTTGCATGGTAGCAATTTCATAGATTATGATATTTTATCTATATCCCAGTACAAAAAAGTGATGGATAAATTATGGTTAAATAAATGGAATATTGACACTGGTGACTCTAAAATAAAACCAAATACATTTATTGACATGTTATCAATAGATAAAAATTATTGGGAAGAAATGTGTGCAATTGAGAGAGAAAGTTTTATGCGAAATAGGATAGCTTTTTTCGTAGATTACATAGAGAAGGATAGTTATTATAGAGATATGGGGTTTGACCCATATTTGGTTCGTTCTGGTTTATGGGGAGAACATAATGTAATTCCAGCAGAGAAGCGTGAGGCTGCATATAGTACTCGTGATAGTAAATATGGTGATTCACCATTATATAGTGCAAATAAGTTACAATATATTTACAGAGGTCGGGGTAACACAGGAAATACAGTGTTGGATAGTGATAGTGATGATGAAGGAAATGAAGTTAATGTAAAAAAGAAAAATATTTATTGTGCCGAGATTGATGATAGTTATGAATTAGTTAATTTTGAAAAAAAGGATGAAGAATATTCAAAAAAAAGAGAGGAATATTATCATGTTTATGATGATATAATTGTACCACATCTATCAAGTGGTTCAACATGGAAATATATTGACGACGAAGAACATCGTGTAAATACAAATGAACAAACTGGATTTGATGATAAAGAACATAAATCCAATGCAAATATTCGGTTTATTTTGTATCAAGACCAGATAAATTTCATAAAATATTTTGTGAATTTGAAAATTATACCAATATATGATTATTTTGATTGCTTTATGGATAGTTTTTGTATGTTAGCAAGTAAAATTGTTGATGACCAAAATTATGAGATAGTAGACGAAAATGGAGGTAGAACAGAGAACATATATACTTCAGTTGATGTGTTAAATTTTAAAGCATTTTATAAATTACTTGAATCATCAACAGTAAAATCAAATCCACCAATTAACTTAGAAGATTATAGAATAAAGCGTGTTGAAGAGAAATATCAAACGGCAGAGACTATAAAGAAAGATAAGAAACAGCATGAAGAAATTAGTCGTACAATTAAAAATTTGAAATTAGATGCGAAAGACCATATAGGCGTAATTACAAATAAAGTAGCAAGTGAAACGGGCAAAGGGGCAAGTGAAAGAGAAATTAGTGAAACTATTAATAATCTTAAACAACAAGCGAAAACAGTATTAGAAAGAATAAGTAAAACACAAATACAGCAAAGTGAAAGTCAAGAGGAAAAGAAAATGAAGTCAGAGTCACAAAAAAATAAAAAAGAAATTACAGTATTAACAACACCAGAATGTAAACAACAACGAAACAATTTTAGCAATAAAATTAATAGAGAAAATTTTTTACTAATAGAACCTGTAATAACTAGCCTTGCTCCAGAACTGAAAACTAACATTCAAATATATAGTGATATAAAAGATGAGTTAGAATCTCTTTCTGATAAACAATTTGTAGAACTTAGTGAATTAACCAATATTTTGCATTCAATCCGACTAACATATGGTGATGGTAATTGTTTATATCATGCAATAGCACAATGTGGCCGTATTCATGGAATGGTAGTAGATAAAGATGGAAATATTCATAAAAATTATGAAGTATTTGAAGATGAAGATAATATGAAAAACATAGATAACATTTACAGACACAATGATTTAGGTAGTCATGACATTGTAGAAAGCAGCGGTCCTGAGGCAGTTTCAAGTTTACAACATGCTTTATTAAATAGCAAAATAGCAGAAAATTCTGATAGAGTATCAGATGAAGATAAACAAAGGTTTAAAGAAGAAGACGAAAAATTACAAAAAAAACTAGATGAAAAAATAAATAGTTTTAAAGATAAATTAGCAAAGCATGTTCGAGATAAATTCAGTGAAAAACAAGAAATACAAAATAGAGAACTATTAGAAAAAGAATTAGAAATATTAGAAAGAAAAAATAAAAATGAATATGCTGGAATAGAAGTAATACCTATGATAATGAGCTATTTAGAAATTAAGATTAGATTATTTGTTTATTTAAGTGAACAAAAGAAATTTCAAATTTATGAACCAGAAAATTTAAATTGGTTTAATGAAGAAGATATTAGTGAACGAGATACTATAACATTACTTTTAACAGGAGAACATTTTACATCAGTATGTATTTATGATGAAAATAAACTAAGTCAAAAAGATTAATATGTTTTTTAAATACTAATAATATTATAGTAAAATTTATAATATTATAGAAAGTAATATTTTAAGTGAATGAACCAGTGTCACTCATGCGTGGTAAGAAACCACCAGGTACATTATCAGGATTCATATGTTTATAATTAGGTACCTTTTTGCATGTAAATGGTTGGTCTGGACAACGAGCACATGCAGGACATGGAGGACATTTTGCTTTTCCTAACTCCGCCTTAATTTTCTTCATATCAATATCTGGGCAGCGTGGGCATACAGGAGGTACTATTTTTGATTTTAGTACATATAAATTTTCACTTCCAGAGGGAATCTGGCTAAAGGGTATACCTTCATTATTTTCATCATTAGAAGAACTAGAAAGTTCATTTAAAGTACTAGGCATGGGTCCTCCAGTTAAACTATTACTCATTGGATTATTTGGAAGTAACTCATTACTCTGATAAGGATTGAGATTTTTATAATAATCAGCAGTATTTTCATCAGTTGCATGGTCATCGTTATCAAAAGTTTTTGAATTATATACTTTTGATTCAAATGTATCTTTATCATAATATAATGGTTCTTCAACGGCTAAATTTTCAAGAAGATTGTCATCAGCACATACGAATCTAACAAATAAAAGTAAAAATAATAAACCAACAACCATTAAAAATTTATTATTAATTTTAATTACTCCACCAATTTTCATTATATATATAATAAATTATATTATTTTTGATAAATTGATTATAAAAATATATAGTTTAAATATGTAAAATGGTAAAAAACTTTCGGTTTGATGATATTTCAACAATTGAAATTGGAGTAGATGAAGTTGGACGAGGCCCAATGTTTGGACCAGTTTATACAGGTGCTGTAGTATTACCTAAAGATAGCGAAGAATTTGATTATTCTCTCTTGAAAGATAGCAAAAAGTTTACATCAAGAAAAAAATTAATTGCAGCGGCGGAATATATAAAAGAGAATGCGATTTTCTGGTCAGTAAATTCAGTAAATGAAAAGACGATAGATAAAATTAATATTTTGCAAGCAACATTAACATCAATGCATGAAAGTATTTCAACAATTTTGAAAAAGATGACAAGTGAACAACAAAGAAATGTGTTTTTGACAGTTGATGGCAATCAATTTAGGCCATATTCACTAATGATTGAAGATGAATTATATACATTTCCTCATGAATGTTTTAAGGGTGGAGATGACACATATAGTAGTATTGCAGCGGCTTCAATTTTAGCTAAAGTTGAACGAGATAATTATATTTTAGATTTATGTGAAAAACATCCAAAATTGAAAGAATATTATTCAATAGATTCAAACAAAGGCTATGGTGCAAAAGTTCATTTAGATGGAATAAAACAACATGGTATAACACGATGGCATAGAAGAACTTTTGGCATATGTAAAACAGCAGACATTAATGAAATATAATTGTAGTATTAATTTTATTGTAATAATAAATTTTATTCTAATAATATATTAATATGCTTGATAAAATAATGATTGTTATATTAATTTTTTTAATAGTGTCACTTATTTACAAATATTATAGTATGAAAAATAAAACGATGAGAGAAGGTTTTAATACAGGGCAATTAACAATAAATACATTAGAACAAGTATTACGGAATAAAAGTGGTCCAATTCAAGGTTTATTTGGACATTTAGATAATAACAAGGAACATATTGTAGAAAAAACAACTGATACTGAAAATTATTATAAATTAAAAGAAGAAGGTTCAAAACAATATTTTCCTGAACCATGGAAACCTCCTGGTGATTGGAAAGTAGAGGGTAATGGTCTAAAATCAAATGATATGAGTTTTAATGTATATTGGGCTAATAATTTAAGTAAAGCAACAATTGCAACTAGTAGTGCTGGTTCTGATCAGGATGTAGACCCATCAGGTTATGTATTACGATGTATTGATTTAGTAAAACAAGGTGGTCAGAAATATGCACGAATTGATGTAAGTGGTTGTTGGGGAAACAATGAAATAGAAGATTCTGGTCAAAAAACAGATAAACCTAATAGTATTATTGTGGATGCAGAAAAGATTCATAATATAGTAACTGGACCTCAGACAAGAGGTTCACAAAGTGATAATTACAAAAATATCACATGTACAATTGTAAATGACGATAATAAATGGATATGTGCATCAAATTGTGTTTTTAAAGGCTCAAACGCGGCAAATATCGGTGGTGAAGAAGGAGGAAATAATCAGATATCAGATTTGGCAAGTGATTCTGAGAAATTAAGTGGAAAAACTTGGCGAATTGCACCACCAAGTGGAGAGATTAAACATATGAGGTCTCATAATTTTAAGTGCAATGCAGCAGGTGGAATGTATAGTCAAGCAGGTTCACCTGATATTGAACCTAGAAAATGCTTATTTGGTAAAATGCAAGAACCTTTACCAAAAAGTCGTTTAAATTGTGGCGATGCAGCAATTGTGAGAGGTTGTCAAGTAGTAACCGATGTAAATGATAAATCATGTCTTCCTAGAACAAAAACAATAGACGGAAAAATTTATAAATATTGCCCAGTATTATGCAATCCAGAAGGTTTAGGTGGTGCAAACCGTTGCACGCAACATTCACAGTGTCGCAATCATCTTTTCAAGAGAGAATTAAATGATACAGTGAAAAATGTTCCATGGGAAAATCCATTTGAAGTAGATGCATTAGGATATAATAGGATAGAAGTAGACGAAGAAGGTTCAAGTGTAAATCAAGATAGTACACTTACACAGGCGAATCATTATTCTAGATTAATGAGTCGGGGAAATGATATTGGAACTGGCGAACCTCAAATAAATGTTGATGTTTTAGAAGATTCAACCTTATCTGGTTTATATAATTATTTTATAAAAGATATCAAATTAGGAGAAATGGAAAACTTTTTACGAGGTATCAGAAGTTATTTTAGAACAAATTCGGAAGACCCTGATTGGATGAATGATAATGATTATGGTTTGTCAGAAACAGCTGAGGATGCAACAATACTTGAAGGTGAGACAACTCCATTTACTTATCGTTATACCCAAGGAGGTACACATCTTCTCTCTAGAGATTTGATGATGAATCCTCGTAATTTTAAGAATGATAATCAATATATCGCAATGGCAAGAAAAATATTATATGATAGAAAGGTAGGTACAGGTGAAAAAATATTAAATCCAGAAACAGTACCAAAAGCAGATTTAATATTATTAGGTAAGATACATCATAAGATTCAATTATTAGATAAGGAATTAGAAAATCAATATTTGAGTGAGGATGGTCGCACGGAAATAACAACAAAAATAAATAGATTAAATCAGAAAGGTTCATTATTGATTAAAGATATTGAAAATAGGGAAAAAGTATTTGATAGAACGGTTAAGGAAGAGCGTGCTCGTCCATTCCGTCAAAATGACAGTTCATATGTACCATTTAGAAATCAAGGACCGGCTACTTATACAACTACTAGAGGTCAGGTATTAGATACACCAGCAGGTGTAGGTGGTAATTTTTAATCTACAATAGCAATCATAATTTTAATTTCTTTACCGTTTGAATATTCAACAGTAATGTGTTTGTATTCACTCTGGTTTGCGATTGGGTCAAATATCATAACATCTGGGTTGGAAAGATACACAAGAACGCTATGTTTCACCCTCTCTTGAATAACGGCTTCTGCGGCACTTTGGGCAATATCCATAAAATCTTTTTCAACAAGATTATCAAATTTGTTTCGCATTTCAACAGACACCATTTTCTCTGTTCATAATTAAAATAGATTAATATTAATCAATTTATTTTAATTAATTCTGATTACCATCTCTGCAACCGGATTCTTCTAAAATTTTAGTAATTTCTTTTACAGTATCGCTTGTACTAGTAATATACTTATCAGGATAGATTGCGTGAATAAACGCTTCTTTGCTGGCCTTAAGAAACATATAAGAAAAGTTCATTGAAAGACGCGCATGTTGGAAATATGTCATACAAACTTTTTTCGGATGCTGAAAGAAAATCATATTATATCTTTATAAGAATATTTATAAGGATATATCTAATTCATTTAAGCGGAACACATTTCACATATTTCGTGTTCTTCATCTACAACTTCATTGGTCGCTTCATTTTTGGGTTTAATCGTGAATTGTTGTGGCTGGTGTTTAGGTTTACGACGCAAATAGTAAATTCCAGTTTTTAGTCCCTTCTTCCAACCATAAAAGTGCATGGAAGTAAGGGCCTTGTAAGTTGGGTCTTCCATCCACAGATTAAGACTTTGACTTTGGCAAATATATCGTCCACGGTCTGCCGCCATATCAATAATATCTTTCATTTGCATTTCCCATACGATTTTGTACTTCTCTCTAATCTCTTTTGGAATAATATCAATATGTTGAACACTTCCCTTATTTTCAATAATATTATTCTTAATATCTTCATTCCACAAATCCATGTCAATCAATTCATTAATAAGGTATTTATTGGCCATTACAAATTCGCCTGCACCAGTTCGTCTAGTGTAAATATTACTAGTTAGGGGTTCAAAACATTCATTATTTCCAAGAATTTGGCTTGTAGAAGCAGTTGGCATTGGTGCAATTAAGAGCGAATTACGAAGTCCGTACTGTTTTACACCCTCTTTTACGGCATCCCAATCATAACCACATGGACTCTCATGTTTTTCTCCCCACATGTCAAATTGGAGAATTCCTTGACTGGCAGGTGAACCATCAAATGTTTCATATGAACCAAGTTTTTGTGCCAATTCACATGATTCAGTAATAGCTGCATAATAAATGGTTTCAAAAATCTTCTTGTTAACTAGTTTTGCGGCATCACTGCAAAATGGTAGATTCATCATGATAAAAGCGTCGGCTAGACCTTGAACGCCAAGACCAATTGGACGATGACGATTATTACTTCTCTCTGTTTTTGGTGTGGGATAATGATTAATATCAATAATACGATTAAGATTATATGTTGCTACTCGTGTAACTTCTATCAATTTTTCATAATCAAAAGATTTGTCTGGTTTAACAAAAGCAGAGAGAGCGATACTTGCAAGATTACAGACAGCGCTTTCATTGCTGTCAGAATATTCAATAATTTCCGTACAGAGATTGCTGCTTTTAATAGTACCAATATTCTTCTGATTTGATTTAAGATTACATGCATCCTTGTACAACAAATAAGGTGTTCCTGTTTCCATTTGGCTGTCCAAAACTTTAAACCAAATTTGTCGTGCTTTTACAAGTTTGCTATTGTAAAGTTTCCCCTCTTTATGACGCTCTTCATAACTGATATATAATTTATCAAAATCATCACCATATACATCTGAAAGACCGCGACATTCATTTGGACAGCAGAGGAGCCAATCACCATCTTCACTAACACGCTTCATAAAAAGGTCGGGAATCCAAAGACCGTAAAAAAGGTCACGGGCGCGCTGCTCTTCATCACCATGATTTTTTTTCATATCTAGGAAATCTTCAATATCAAGATGCCATGGCTCCAAATAGATTGCAAAACTTCCATTGCGTCGTCCACCACCTTGGTCTACATATCTGGCGGTATTGTTAAATACTTTAAGCATTGGAACAATACCGTTACTCGTTCCATTAGTTCCATAAATTTGACTACCAGATGCACGAATATTATGAATATGAATACCGATTCCACCTGCCAATTTTGAAATTAGTGCAGTATCTTTGAGTGTGTTGTAAATACCATCAATACTGTCATCTTCCATACCTAGAAGATAACAAGAACTCAATTGTTGTTTACGAGTACCTGCATTATAAAGAGTAGGTGTTGCATGAGTAAAATATTTCTGAGACATAAGGTCATAAGTTTCTTTAACTTTCTCAATATTATTACCATGAATTGCGATAGAAACTCTCAACCACATATGTTGTGGTCGTTCAACACATTTTTTATTGATACGGATTAGATATGCTCTTTCTAGAGTTTTAAAACCAAAATAGTCAATCAAAAAATCGCGTTCATGGTCAATCATATTATTAAGTGTATCCCAATGTTCGCAACATACTGACCATACTTCGTCAGAAATAAGAGGTTGTGGTTTATTATGAATGTTTTCAAAGTTATATAGGTCGGTCATTACATCACAGAATTTTGATTTCGTATTTTTATGATGATTTGAGATAATAAGTTCGGAGGCTAATTTACCATATTGAGGATTTGTAGTAATAAGTGTAGCGCACTGTTCTGCTGTCAATTCATCAATTTTTGTTGTAGATATCTTATCATATAGCTGGTCAATAATTTTCATAACAAGAGCTGAGAAATTAAGAGACAAATTATTTTTTTTTCCAATGGTTTTTACTCGTCTAAGAATTTTATCAAATGAAATAATTTCAGGTGCACCGTCTCTTTTAATAACATACATTTCTTGCTCAACTGATTCTGTCATAATATTTATTAATATATATAATAATTTTAAATAAGTTAGTATATATATATAATATAATGAAAAAGAATTTTTATTTTGATATAAAGTTTCTTTTAACAACAATCTTAATATGTATAGCTTTAAATGTATTAATGCGAAAAAAATCACTAGATGGTTTTATAGACCTAAATATACAATTTAAAACAAAAGAAGGTAATGCGAATGAAAAGATTGATTTAGACTTACTTAAGGTTGGAAATAATAATAAAATAGATAATAGTGATGTGAAAAATTTAGCAAATTGGGCATCATGGGACCCACATGATAGAAAGAAACATGAGGTGGAACCAGCAGGTTCATATAACCAACATACAAATAATGTAAAGTCATGGAGTTAGTTAATTTTTTTAATATCACCAAAACTTTTTGAGTATTTAAAACGGTTAGTGTCAATGCATCGCCGTTTTAAATTACATTCAAGACATGCAATAACAACATTATTTTTAAAATGACCAATAGAATTATCTATTCTCTCTAATGTCCATTGTTGTTTCTCTCTAACATTATCATAAAATATATGTACAGAACTGTTACAATAATGACATTTTAATTTAGATGCAACAAGTAGTTCTGTTGTTTCTTCTAATGTAATAAGTTTATCAGGGTCATGTCTATTCTTTTTAATATCTTGATTTTTATAACCGTTAATTTTTTTCTTAATCTCTTCTTTTATCTTTTTTTCATGCGGAAATTCTTGTTGGCAAAATAGCATATTAATATATTTAATTTCGTCACAATATTGTGTTGAAATATTTGAGAAATCAACATTCTCTCTTTTCTGAACTTTAAAAATAATATTTTTGTTAGACATAATATATTTATTAATAATGTATTAAATTTAATTTATATATTTATTTAATGGATAAAAATTTAAAGGGATTAAAACCAGAAAATCAAATAATTGATAATACAAATATTTCGGATGAAAATGATATTATCAATTTTTTAAAAGAGAAACAAAGTGTGAAGATAAATGATACATGGTCAAAAGTAGATAAAACTACTAAAATATTAAAAATAAATGAATTTATAGATGATATATTTAGAAAAGAACAATTGTTAAATGATTTTCAGTGTGATAAATGTAAAGGATATTTAATGGAACAAATTGATAAGAAGCGAATAAATAAGAATAAAGATGTTGTATATAAAGATGAGCAAATATTATCAATTCAGAATTTTACATATAATAAGGTAACCAATAAGCCGAATATAACATGTGAAAAACGGGCGTCAACATTGAGGCTACCCGATTTAAAAAAAATAAATAGAAAACATAATAAAACAAAACAGAATTCAGGTTGTGATGAAAGTGCTATTAAAAAAATAAAGATAAAAGAAGAGATTGGTGTGAAAAAAGAAGAGGGAAATAATAAATTGAACTAAAGTTTAAAGATATTTTAGGTATTAAAATAATGTTAACACTTGGAGAAAAGAATGAATTGATTGAAGAAATAGGACTTTTAGCAATGCGATATCTTGAAGATAATGTTGAAAATATGTCTTCTCCTACTTTTGAAGAAGACATAGAAAATAATCTACTTTCAATATTAGAATTGCAAGTACAAAATTTATATACAGATGATAATAAGAATTTTATAATTGCTGAATTAAATGAGTTAATTTACTATACTTTAAATACAATAATATACAAGCATTATATTCCTAAACGCTCATTGTTTAATCGCAAGTCAAATTTTAAAACTCCAAAATTAATTGCTAAATTGGAAAATAAAATTAAGACTCTAGAGAGTATTCCACAAGCAGAACAAAGAACCGAAGAATGGTATAAGGAAAGACATCAAAGAATAACTGCTAGTAATGCATATAAGTGTCTAGGTTCAGAATCAATGAAAAATCATATAATTTATGAAAAGTGTAAACCAGTTGAGGTACCAGATTCAGCAAAAGAGGATGAAGCTCCTTATGTTAATACAAATACACCATGTCATCATGGTCAGCGTTATGAACCAGTTTCAGTGCTATATTATGAATATATGTATAATACGACAGTTGGTGAATTTGGTTGCATACCGCATAGAGATTATTGTTTTATAGGTGCATCACCAGATGGTATTAATATTGATAAAAAGAGTGATTTGTATGGAAGAATGTTGGAGATAAAAAATATTAAGAATAGAGACATTACAGGTATTCCAAAATTAGAATATTGGGTGCAAATGCAATTACAGATGGAAACATGTGAATTAAATGAATGTGATTTCTTAGAGACGAGATTTGTAGAATATGAATCTGAAACTGAATTTAATTCTGATGGTGATTTTCAAAAAACAGCAGATGGCAAATTTAAAGGTATTATTAAACATTTCATAAATGGAAATAAACCACACTATGAATACTCGCCATTTAATGCGAATGAAGAAGAGTACAAACAATGGGAAGAGGATGTAATGAAAAAAAATAGTGACAAAACATGGTTAGAAGATATATATTGGAAATTAAGTGAGATAAGTTGCGTTCTTGTTCTTAGGAATCGTAAATGGTTTAAAAATATAATTGGAAAAATGGAAAATGTATGGAATACTATACTGTTTGAAAGAGAGAATGGTTATGAACATCGTGCGCCGCGTAAAAGGCAAAAAACATCACCAATTGGTGAGAAAAAAGTAATTGAAGAATGTTCTATAATTATTGAGTAGTAAATATAAATTTCTAAATATAAATTTCTAAACATAAATCATATAATGAAATATAATTTAGTATTGTGGACAGTATATTTTTCTATTTTTATGCAATTTGCTACAAGTATTGTTCAGTTAGATGGCTTATTTATTAAATTACCTGAAGAACATGGTATATTAAAGGATATATTAATGATGGAGACGATTGTTCAAGTAATAGAAGCTTCATTTTATGTTTGGTTAGTATTTAATTTCAGAAATATTCAAAAAATGGCATCAAAAAGATATTATGATTGGGTAATTACAACACCATTGATGTTGTTGGCAACAATTATTTACATGAAATATTTAGAATTAAGTGAGAATCAAAAAGACCCACAAGGTTCAATAATAAAGTTTAAAGATTTTATAAGTGATAATGCAGTTAATATTACAAAAATAACAGTAAGTAATTTTTTGATGTTGTTATTAGGATATTTGGGAGAGATTGATGTAATGAGTATAGTAAATTCTGTAATAGTAGGAACTTTATTTTTTATTTACACTTTTTATGTAATATGGGATGAATATGCGAAATATTCAAAAGAAGGTTCAATGTTATTTTACTTTTTATTTGTTGTATGGGGATTATATGCAGTTGCAGCATTGATGAAAGCAAAATATAAAAATATAAGTTATAATTTGCTAGATATAGTATCTAAGAATTTTTACGGATTGTATATTTACTATGTAATTAAAATGATTGCCGCACAATAAAAGTTTTTTATATAAAGTATTTAAAAGTAGAAAAATACTTTATATAATGAATAGTTATACAACTCAAAATGATTTGTTATTAAGTAAGTTATTAGTTTATTATAAAGATAAAGAAAATTTGGAAAAGATGTTGTCAATTATAAATGGCGATTCATCAATATCATTGAGAATAGTAGATTGGTTTGTTACAAATTATGCTAAACAGAAATTTACACAATATAATATTGAAAATAAAGATGGTTCTTGTACAAGATTTAAAGTTTATAATGATTATAAATTGCGTTTAAAAGCATATTCAAAGCGCAGGTTTGATCCATTCTGTAGATGGGATAGAATTACAATTCCATATGGAGATAATAGTATGATTCAGACTACAATAGGACAACTTAATTTTTTCAAATGGGCCATAGAGAACGATGTTATTGCATATATTACAGAAAATTATAAGACAATTGAAAAAGATATGAATGATAGGAATAGTTCTACAAAAAAAAAGTCAGATAAGGAAGGATGTTCAGATAATAAAACAAGAAAAAAGAGAGAAGAACTTTCAGTTTTTGCATCACGCAGTATTAAAAAGGAGAATGTTGAAATTATAGTGTCGTTTGATTAGATATTATGTTAAATATTATGTAAAATGTTTTATTAAATTGATTTACGAAGATGTAAATATAGTAATGTAAATGAATGCTCACGATGATAATATAAAAATGATTTTAGGTGATGCATTAATAGAAATAGAAAATTTACCAGATAATTCAGTTGATTTAATATTTACAGATCCACCGTATTTCATTGATAGACTTGATACAACATGGGATGCGAATGAAGTAGTAGATAGTGATAAAAATAAACCGAATAGTCATGTTAAACACCTACCGAAAGGTATGAAATTTGATAAGCGACAAGTAAAACAATTGTACGATTTTTACCACAAATTTGCAGAAAAGGCAATTGAAAAGTTGAAACCAGGTGGATTCTTTTTATCATTCTCTGCACCTAGGCTTTATCATGGAATTGCAATGGCGTGTGATTGTGCAGGATTTGAAATTAGAGATATGATTAACTGGACTTATACACAAAATCAACCAAAGGGAATGTCAATCTCACATTTAATAGAAAAGATGGATATTTCGCAGAAAGAAAAAGAAGAATTAAAATGTCAGTATAAAGATTTTAAAACACCCCAAATTAAATCTTGTTTTGAACCTATATGTGTTGCGATGAAACCAACAGAGGGGACATTTTTAAAAAATGAAATGGCTTTCGGAACTGGTTTACTTGACTTTTCGCAAAAAGTAGGAATCAATTGTGATAAAGTTCCTGCAAATGTTATGACAACAGAGGGATTTTCAGCAATGTATGATAATAATTTCTTAGTTTCAAAACCAACAAAAAAGGAAAAAGGAGATTATAACACACATATAACAGTAAAGCCGGTTCAACTAATTGAACATATAATTAGAATTTTTAGTAAGGAAGGCAGCACTGTATGTGACCCATTTATTGGAAGTGGTACGACAGCAGTTGCTTGTAAAAATACAAATAGGAAATGTATTGGAATAGAAATTAATAAAGAATACTATGATATTGCGTTAAAGAGATTAAAAACATAATTGAATAATTAATTAAATATGAATTTATTTAATTATTTAATGGGAAATACACCATCCATAAAAAAAGTAAATTATGAGGATGTTCAATCGTTGCAAAAGAAAACTATACGAGGAGTTTTAATAAATACATTAAGTTCTGATTTTCAATCATGTTTAATAAGTGGAACAGTTCCAATAAATCAAGAAGAGAAAATGATGAATGAATTAATAACAAAAAATCCAGAAATATATGTAATCGTATACGGAAAAAATTCTAATGATGAAACAATATATAAAAAATATAATCAATTAAATGATTTAGGTTTTTCTAATGTTAGACTCTACATAGGAGGGATGTTTGAATGGCTTTTATTGCAAGACATTTATGGAGCAGATGATTTTAATACAACACAGGACGAATTAGATATATTGAAATACAAACCGCAGACGGCATTATCAAATTCATTAACAACAATTAATTAGAATATTAATTAGAATATTAATTAGAATATTAATTTTTATCATCCCAAGGATAAATCACCCAATCATCATCAATATCTTTACCAGATATATATTTAATAGATTGTGGCAGAACACCAGATTTTTTTTTGATTTTATTATGAATAACACCAACAGCAATGTCACTTGGATTATGTTGTTGAACTTTATTAACAACACATTCTAAAGTTTTTCGTGTATCATCAATTTCATCAATAATAAGAACTCGTCCATTTTTTACTAGTTTTCCAGTACCATATGAGTCATCAAACCACTGTTTAATATTTACATTAGTTCCTGCACTATTTGTTGTATCATCATATAATTCAACAGAAACGGCAAGTATAGGCACTTTTACATGTGTTCTTAGCATTCTGGCAGGAATAAATCCGCCACCACCAATTGCAATTATGACATCAGGGTTAAATTCTCTAATTCTTGGAACCATTGACTCAATAATATTATGAATATGATTATAGTTAAAATATAATTTTTCATCTTTAAATTTTGGAGATTCTTCATTATCAATAATATCACCCATATAATTTACAATATCTTCCATCCATGTTCTAATAATGTCAGGACTTTCATCTGTATCAACATTACCATCAATAATATGTATATTATTTTCACCGTTAAGAATCCAATCATTATGATATTTATGACATTTTTCCAAATAGTCAAGTGGAATACTTTCTTCACCAGTTCTTGACCTTTTTTTAATGCGATTATAGCAAACAGTCGGGTCTGTATGGACATAAATGATTCCATCTAATTTAGTTTCTTGAGCAAATTCATCAAACCACTTTAAATAAATTTGATAATTAACTTCTTCAATTTTACTGTCATCATATAACATTTTTGCAAATACATTACGGTCTGTAAATATTGAACGCTCTGTTACAATATGACAATCTGGATTTTCTCTAATTGTTTTTCGTAGAAGCGCGAGTCTTGATATATAAGCCATCATCTGAAAACTGAATGCATATTTATCTTGGTCACAATAAAATTTTTCAAGAATTGTAGTACCATCTTTTGATTTAATAGAATTCCAATCATCAACGGGTTCTTGTAAAAAGATGAAGGATGGATTGAGTTTCAAATATTTTTTTAAATCGTTAACACGAGATGATTTTCCAGAGCCGATATTTCCATCAATTGCAAAAAGCATTGTCTTATTTATTATAATTTCAATAAAAAACATTCAATTTAACTAAAATAAAAATAATATTATAAAATTTTTATAAATTATTTATTGTTAATATTTCTTAATTAATTTGAGCTATTATTCTTAATTAATTTGAGTTATTATTCTTAGGTTTATTGTTGTCAGTTTTAGTTGTAGATTTTAACATTGATTTCATACAATCAATAAATACAAGTTTATTTGTCATACACATAGTATCATCTGGATGATTAAATATACATGAATATGCTGCTTCCATATTGCAGACATTTTCTGCAATTTTTTTTTGAACTTCATCAGTAGTAAACAAAGCTTTTGAACCTCGCATTTGAAATAATATAATATAAAAAATTTATTTCAATTTAATAAAATCCTCCACGAAGACGAAGAACTAAATGGAGTGTAGATTCTTTCTGAATATTATAATCCGAAAGTGTGCGACCATCTTCTAATTGCTTTCCTGCAAAAATAAGACGCTGCTGGTCAGGTGGAATACCTTCTTTATCTTGAATTTTAGTCTTAACATTATCAATAGTGTCAGAGGCTTCTACCTCAAGGGTAATAGTTTTACCAGTTAGAGTTTTTACGAAAATCTGCATCACTCTGTAATATATGTTAATATAATAATTATTTAATTTGTTTTGGAAAAATATTATATGTAATCACAAATTTCAGCATAAAAACTTACTACATTATTTGTAGGGTTTCTATTATAAAATAATTTGAATGGTTTTCCACAACCATATATTTCATTGTTTTTTACTAAATTGTCACATATTTCTTTAGATGAATGGGGGTCAATTTGTATCATATTTTTTTTATAAATACCATGGCGAAAAATAGCACAATTAATTTCTGAAATATTGATTTCTACTAAATTATCACAATGAGGGCACGATATACAAATATATTGTTTATCAGCCATATTATTTATGTAATATAATTTAATTATTTTATTTTTTGTTGAGGGATACTAAATACTGATTGAATGGTTTTTGAAGACTAATTAATATATTTGCAATAATTGGGAAAAATGCAATTAATACCAAAATAGTTATATTTGCATAAGATTTAGTAATAGAAAGCCATGAAGTTGTAATAAGAATAGTAGTTCCAGATAGAAAATGTGCTAGTATAATTGGTTTTTGTTTTGGATATACAATTTGATTATTTGTAGAAAGTACGATTTCTTGTGTAGCTTCATTATTATTCTCTAAATCAGAAATATTTTCTAGTTCATAATTTTCAATTTCAGGATAATCGTCAAATTTGTACATGTAATCTATTTCATAAGTTAAAATGAGAGACGCTAAAAATGCGTAATAATATGCACAGCCAATCAATATTTTTGCTTTATAATGTAAATCATAATATGTTGATGGAGTCCAAACAATATAAGATGTTAAGACTATTAGTGATGTTGTAATCATAAAGTAGCCAATGCATATAGGAATATTAATAAAACACACAACTTTTTTACAAATATTTACTTGTTTCATAAAACCGACGAGAGATGGAATAATTAATGTCATAGGAACTCCAATAAACGCAGGTGAACCATATAGATAAACTCCTATACCTGAAAAAGATGCAACGAGTAGAACAGCAAAATATATAATAAGGAGAAATCCAAGAAGACACCACCACCATTCTTTATATTTTTTATTTACTTTATCATGTGTAGTAATAACTGCGATAAGACTAATTACAACCCATGGAGATAAACCGGCAACAATCATTAAACTCCAAAATGTAGATTCAGCTACATTATAATTTTTTTGTGTTTCCAAAAAATTTTTGCATACTGTATTATTACCAGGTGTCCAACCATATTCAATATTATAAGGACAATTCAGAAATGTTTCTTGCATTGGTATAATTTCAATAGCAACAGAATAAAATGACCAAATTACAGAAATAAATGTAGAACCAACTAGCATAGTTACAACAAAGTTAACTGGTTTAATGCCACATAATGTTGCACTTTCACTATCTTCATTTGTTACTTGATTATTTTGTTGAATAGTAATTGTATTACTCTCCTGAGTCATATTATACTTTATTGTGATTTTTTTTTGTATTGTTTTATTAATATAATAAATTGATTTAGTAAAACATTATATACTCTCAGTAGATGCAGACTAGAAGTGGTAAGAGTACAAGTATTAGTAGTAATGATGGTAATATTAAAGAATGTAATTCGGATTATTTATTTAATCCAACTTTTCCAGATGAAAAAAATTGTGTAAGAGATACTTATGATAAATATAATGATAGTGTTAGCAACACTATATGTTGTAAATATTTTTCAACAATATTGAAATTTACATTGATAGTTTCATTTCTTTCAATTCTTCATTGGACACTTGTAACACTATATATATCATGGTGTTACAAGCCAGGACTATTTGGTGCAATTACAAATATATTTACTGTTGGTTCACCTATTTGTCTAGCGCTTAATCGCATACAATCATTGATTTCTGACCATTTTATAGGACTGTTTATTTCAAGTGTTATTGGATTTAATACAGCTATTCAAACATTATTTCATTTCTAAATCTATGGTAATTCAATTGTATTGATACATATGCGATAATATTTTAGACAATATTTAATAATAGCAATTACATCATTTAGATACTTTGCTTGACCTACATCATATCCTAAATTAATTTTTGTTTTTTTACAATGTTCAGCTACATTTAAAATAAATTTAAGTGCACATTCTGTGTAGTAATAAAATCTTTTAAAGTCATCTGGGTCTCCTTCCCATGATTGACAAATTTGGTTTTTATCACCAGGTAATGCATCCAACAAATGCATCATTGAAAATGTTTGACAAAATTGATTGGTTCCAAAAATTTGGAATTTATCATAAGGGTCAAATCTTTCAAGTTCACCTGCTTGTTGACTATTCCAATGTGCACCATTAAAGAATGCACGGTCAGTATCATATATTTTTTTTTGTCTTGGAAATTTTGGTTCAGGAATTTTATTTCTTTTTATTTTACCAGTTAATACATCGTTTTGACTGACACCATTGAAAACCAGTGACGGAAATAATCCCCACCAAACATGTGTATCACCCATAAAAACGGTTATCCATTCAAAAATTGCACCAAATAAATCATCTTGTTCTTTTAGAACAGGATTTTTTTTAATCTCTCTTTGTAATGTTTTAACATCTTTTTCACTATCAAGTTCAACATTCATGAGTGAAATATATTGTCTACCTTCACTAGTAAGTTCGTGCTCAACCTGTTTAGTATTCATTTTTATTACTCTTTGTTTTGATACAATTGATTTCAATTCATTTTTATTAATTCCTAATTCAGTATCGGGTCCAGAACCAGAACCTTCTTCATTCAAATTTTTTTCTTTGGTTCTAGATTTTCCTTTACTGCCATTAGATTTTTTACTTCCATCAGCACTTTTGCTTCTAGAATTTCCTTTGCTTTCCAGTGCTTTTTTAGTACTAGAACGCAAAGTTCTTTTCATTCCACCGTTAGTATATCTTCTCTGTTTATTTTTATATGTTCTCATTATATATTATAAGTATATAATAATGATTGCATTTATGTTTGTATTAATATTTGTTGCATGTACAATAATATTCTCAACAATATTAACAGGAAGTGCGGCTTTCTTATCACTTCTAACAGCAACTGGAACTACAATAACTTTAAAAAAAGTACTAAGTACAAAAAAGGATAAGCTACAAAAGTAATTTAAATAATTACAATATGTAAACTGATTTAAAGAAGATATACAATGATATAATACATGACAAGCCCATTTGTAAGTTCATTGGTAAAGGAACATGGTTCTATGAACCCAAAACAGTATGGTGAAAATGGTGCTGTAGAATTTTCTCAACATGGCGTGAAGGGTGATGGTTCACGCGATGTAGAAGGTTATCTAACCGCAGCATTTAGTGGAATTTTGCGTGGAACTTCACAGCAATCAATTTCTAAATATATTAATAATATTGTAAACTCACAAGATTTTACAAAACAAGATTTTTTGGATATGGTTGTTATGGCATTTCATTGTCGTGAGTGTCACGGTGATGGTAAAGGTGAACGAGATGCATTTTTTTACATATTTTTTGAAATTGCAAAGCATTATCCGAATGAGATGCTTGCAATTTTGGATCTTATTCCAGAATATGGATGTTGGAAAGATTATCAAAAAATGATTGAATTTTCTTACAAATATTATGGTTCTCTAGAAATACAAAACAAGATTCTAGATATTTATGTGAATCAACTTCGTAAAGATATCACAACACTTGATACTGATGAACCATGTTCATTGTGTGCCAAGTTTTTTCCTAAAGAAGGAAATGCTCTAGATAAAAAATATAAAGTTACAACTAATATTGCGCGCAAGTTTTTTAGAGATTCCGTTAGTGCTCCGGGTACTGTTCTAAAGCGACTTCGCGTAGAGGTTCTTACTCCACTTAATCGCGAAAAGATTCGGCTCACTGAAGAAATGATGTGTAATCAGAAATGGACTGATATTGATTTTGGGCGCGTTCCAAGTCGTTGTATGAAAATTAATAAGAATGCATTTTTGAATCTAGATAAGAAGGGGAAATATGTTCGTAATGAACATGATGTTATGCGCGATGCATGCAGAATAAAACTTCAAGAGCATTTGATGAAGGCAACTCGTGGTGAAACAAAGATTAATGGAAAGCAAATGTTTTTGCATGAGTTGGTTGCAGAGCATATGCAGGGTTGGGGTAATTATAAAGAAATCGCAAATGACGAATCACGCCAAATTAATCAGCTTCAATGGGATACACATTACAAAAATTACAAGGAGATGGCAGAAAATGGCTCTGGTCTCGATCGTTGCATGGTATTGAGTGATTTTTCTGGTTCAATGTCAGGGACACCAATGGAAGTATCTGCAGCACTTGGAATTATGATTAGTAGTATTTTGCCTGAACCATGGCGTAATAAATTTATCACTTTTGAAAGCAATCCACAATTGTTGGAAATTCCTGACGCATCTTTGGCAGATAAAATGAAATATGTTCTTAATACTCCATGGGGTGGAAGTACCGATTTTTTGGCTGCCATTCAATTGATTCTTGATGTTGGTATCAAACATCGTCTTTCAGCAAATGATATGCCAAACAAACTTATTGTTATAAGTGATATGCAATTTGACCGAGCAATAGATTCGGACACATCATGGTGTGCTACAAGCAATAATAATTATCGTCTATTTAATGATATTTTAGGTCTCTCAAAATATTCTTTTATGGGAAAGCCTTCAATGAGTGATGAGACAACACATCAAAAGATTCAAATGGCATTTTACAAAGCAGGAATGCAAGTCTGTGGAGCACCATGGACTCCGCCGACAATTGTTTATTGGAATGTTCGTGATACAGATGGATTCCCAGTGCAGTGTAACACACCAAATACACAGATTCTTAGTGGATTTTCGCTTTCGCTGTTGAAATTGGTTCTTGATAATGGAGACTTGAGTACAGTAAAGCCACCAACTCCTTATGATACATTTTTGGATGCAGTGCGTGAGAATTCACGCTATGAAAAAATTCTAGAACGACTTAGATAAAAATTTTATAAATAATATTTATAATAATATTTATAATAATATTTATAATAATATTAACCAATAGTTAGCATGTAAATAGTAGGGTCTTCACCATCAAATGAATCACTTTTTTTAGTTTCATTATCTGGTTTTCTTTTCAAAAACTCTTTGTCTGCACTATAATCTTCAAAATTCATACTATGACAACGAGAAATTCTCTCTTCACAATTTAAATACTTTGTTCCAGAGAATACACTCCATCTGTGTACTGAAGAAGTCATAATAGGACGGAATGATTTATTCATAATTTGATATATTTGCAAGTCAAACATCTTTTTTTAACCATAATAAAAAGTATTTAATTTATTTCAATTTATTTTTATTAATTCTGATTCTGAATTTAAATAAATTGAAATAGAATGCAATAATAATTAGAAATAGTATTAAAAGTATAATGACTGACGAAAATAAGGAACAGAGTTCTTTGAATATTCAGCCTTCATTCTCTACATTCTTAACCGAAAAAGGACTAGAAGTTCTTGTTTCGGCAATAGAAAAACGCGTGAAAGCATATCATGAAATGTTTAGTCTTCCACTTATTGCAGAACTTTGGGAAGAAACATTACATAGGTCATTTATTGATTGTGACCTAGAAACTTCATGGCAGCCTACGCGTTCTCATATGGTTGGTGAAGATATGCGTATTAATGGATTTACCAATTCACGAATTTCGTGCAAATCTGGTCAGTTTATCAACAATCGTACACTTGGAAAACAATGTGTAAAATTTAACGGCAGTAGGAGTACAAAATATGAAACATTAGAAGAAAAATTGGAACATTTCTCTAATAGTCATGATGACTTTTACTTTATGCTCGCAAAAAATAAAAATTTTGACAAACAATATAAACTTCTGATTTTCCCATCTTCAGTTTGCAATGTCAGTCAACTTGAATGGACTGAAAGTGAAAGTGGAAAAAAATGGGATGGAAAAGGCAATTTTATTGCAGAAATTGGAAAATCAATGAGTGCGCAACTTTGGACAACATTGCCAATGGAATTAGTAACACATAGTTACGATATAAATTGTAATTAATTTTGAAGTCGTTTATTGCATAGTTTTACATAGTCTTCATTTATTTCATATCCAATAAAATTTATATTTTCATTTTTTGCAGCTACACATTCACTTCCAGAGCCTGCAAATGGTACAATTAATAGTGTGTTTTCACCATTTTTTGATGCTTTAATTAGCTTTTCACATAGTGCCAACGGCTTTTGTGTAGGATGGTCAACGCGTTCTTTTTTACCCGCGCCACCTGCAAGAGCAGAAATCTTAATAACATCTCTAGGAAGAGCACCATTTTCATGTGCTTTGTATACAGTTTCAGTTTCACCTTTACTAAATCTGCCTTTTGTTGATTTTCTTACTTTTCCTGCTGCATTTTTTAAGAAACTATCTGTATAAGGTTCTCTTACATCATCGCGATTAAAATGTGGTTTTTCTTTACTACAACAAAGAATACTTTCATGTGTTCGTTGCCAGTGATTAAGAGATGGTGTTACTTTATTGGTATAATGCCAAATAATCCATCTAACATTTATAGTAATTCTTACTCTAATAAATGCCAAAATCTCACTGAATCCATAAATATAAAGAGTTCCATTTGGTTTTAGGATACGAATACATTCTGCAATCCATTCATCGCACCAATTCAGATATGTATCCATTTTTTGTTTGTCGCTATCATTTCCGAAGTCTTTCCCAATATTATATGGAGGGTCACAAATAACAATATCTGCACACTCATCTTTGAGAGTTTTCATATTTTCAATACAATCGCCATGAATAATTTGATTTGTTTTTTCAGTTTGTTTTGATTCTTCAAGAACAACATTTTCTGCAGTATTTGTTTTTTGCATAGTCTTTTTTTATTATCAATATATCTTTAATATTTTTTTAGAATCAATTTTTTTTAATTATTGCATTGTTTAAGGTATGACTAACATGTTTCATAATGCAATAATTAAATAGGTATAAAGGATAATATTATTATTATGATGTAATGGATAGTTCTACATCGCATGAGAATTATAATTTAGAACATCGTGTTATACCTAAGTTTGGTATAATATATAAAATTTCAATAGTCTTTAAAGATATAACATTTATCTATATTGGACAAACAACTAGAAATATGGATCTAAGATTTAATGAACATAGAAACAATAATAAAATTATTCGTTCTTTAATAAATAATAAAAATTGTATTGGTTATTCTTGCAAAGAAATAGCTTGTGTTCTATGTAGAGAAGGTTTAAATAATGAAGATTTATCATTAATTTTAAATCATAGGGAAACTTTTTGGATTAATCGTTATAACTCTTGTAATACTGTTCATGGTTTAAATCGTAAAAATGGACCTTCAAATAGAAGAAAGGGTAATGAATTTAATTTAGCCATTAAAAAATATGAAAGAGAAAAAAATTTGGATAAAAAACGAAATAAAGTATGGTATAAATATAACATAATAAAAAAAGGTAATATTTCTGTTCCTCGTAGAACTCATTGTAATTTTAAGAGAACAAAACGATGATGTATAAAAATAATTACTTCCCGAAGGAATTAATTATTTAATTAAATTTTTTTATTTCTACAAAAACCAAGTAAAATACTTAGTTGGAGTAGGCAAGACCACCCATACCACTCATGACACGGAGTACATTGTAGTTGGTGGCGTATACGCGAACCTTGGCAGTGTTCTGGTTGGCAACGGTGTTGTGAGAAAGGACAAGCTGAAGAGTAGCGTTGTCAATTCTGGAGAAGTTGCAAGAACCAGATGGCTGGTGCTCCTCAGGGCGAAGGGCGAAAGAGTAGCAGTTAATACCAGAGTCAGGGTTGCGAGTGTGGTGCTGGTAGGGCTGGACAAGGTCAAAGTAGGAACCTTCACGCTCAGAGAAGCGGTCCTGGCCATTAAGCATGAGCTTAGCAGTTACGACAGGGTTGACACCCCAGCAGTGCATGTCAAGAGCGGTCTCAGCGAGTACGAAGGTACCGGCATCAGAGACACCAGACTGACCACCACCTCCAACGAAAGAGGGATGCATGCTAGGGGCAGCACCGCTGACAGCGTGACTATTGGCAGGAACACTGTCAATGTCCTGAGCACCAGCAGTCTCAAACATGTTAGGTCCACCAGCACCACCTAAGAACTCATTGATAGCATCAGGGCCACCGAAGGCATGGACAGCATTAGGGAGTACATCCATGGCATCAGTGTAGTTGAAAGGCTGAGCGCCCATAAGCTTGTAGAGGTCCTTTCCACCACGGAGGGAGGCACAGTAATCTACATGGTCATCAGGCTGAACAACCCAGACCAACTCCTTGCATGGGTGGTTGAAGTTGAGCTTAATCTTGTTGGAAGAAGAACCAACAGACTCATCACCAGTGAACTGGAGCTGCTCAATCAAATACTCATGAGGATTCTGAGCCATGCGTCTGCGCTCATCAGTGTCAAGGAAAACATAGTCAACATAGAGGGAAGCGGCTACAAGAGACTTGTTGTAAGCTCCAGTAGTGGCTTTCTTGTCAACTTCAGTGGTAGCATTCATCTCATTTACAGCCCAGAGGCACTCATCAATGGCACGGAGGTCAAGATTAATCTTAACTTCGTGGTACTGAAGAGCAATGAGGGGAACGGCGAGACCAGGGTTGCGGCAGAACCAGAACTGAAGAGGAACATAGAGAGTGGTCTCGGGAAGGGCCTGGCGGGGAGCACAGACCTGGTTAGGGGCATTGGCGGTACTGCAAGGTCCGTCAATCTCGTCAAATTCAGGGTCGGTAATGTAAGTGAGCTGAGTGGTGTTACCAATCATCTTGTTGTAACCACGAGCCTGCTCAGAAGTAAGAGTGAGCTGATTCCAAATGTGCATCCAGTCACCATACTGGCGGTCGATGCGCTGTCCTCCAATCTCAACTTCTACCTGCTGAATGAGCTGCTCACCAGGGCAATCAAGCCAGCGGGCATGCTTGGCGTCATTCTGACCAACTTCAGGAAGAGTTACCTGAAGATAAGTGCGGTAGGCCAAATCACCATTGCGAGAAACGGTGCAAGTTACTCTGCGGCCGAAATCAGCCTGGCCATTGAAAGTCTGCTCAATAGACTCCATAGCGAAGTTGGTATGTCTGCGATAGGTGACCTTCCAGAAGGTGATCTGAGGGTTACCGGTAAGGTATACGTCTTGGGCGCCATAGGCGACTAACTGCATGAGTCCTCCTCCCATTTTATAATACTACTAAAGAAAAAAATTTTCAAATAATTAATTTAATTAAAATTAATTATTTTTTTAGATATTATTTGTTAAATATTTTTTAAGGAACTCACCTAATATATCATCAGAAAAATATTTTTTGTTATTATGGTGTTTTTTGGAAAAAACATAATTATTATTTTTTTTTGTAACTTTCCATCCATCTTCTAAAGCATTGTAAATTAATACCATTTTTTGAAATTTTTTTAAATCATACGAAATATTCTTTCCATCTATTTCAATATTCATTATTTAATGAATACAAAAATAATAATATTTTTGAACAAATACAGTATTAAATAGTTGTCTAGTATTTATATTATATAAAATATTATGCATACAAGAAAAAATTTACAAGAAAAAACTCTAGATACTTGCCATGAAGAATTTATGAATGATATTAATTACAATGAAAAGATTAAAATTCCAAAATTATTAGATAAGAAAAAACAATTGCGTGAAGAATATAATACTAATAAAAATTTAACATTAGATGAAAAGATGCAGATAAAAGATGATATTAATGATATAAAAAAACAAATAAGAGAGCTAAATAAAAAAAAGGATGACTATTTGCTAAATAATTCTAAATTTGTGCATAGTTATTTTGAAGAAAAACAGACTATTTCTGAAGGGAATAATAATGTGACTGTCCTTGATGATTTTTTCAATATTTCAAAAACAAAGCATGTAACATGCAATGAAAAAGAAAAAAGTATTTCAAAACAGTATTTTAAGAGTGTGTCAAATGCTATTTCTGATATAAGTGATTATGTTGAGAATAAAGATATATGTAAACTATGTAGGAAAGGTGAATTGATACCTCTAACAAATGAAGGCTTATTAGTGTGCAATAATTGTAGTAATCAAACAGCTAATTTAATTGATAGTGAAAAGCCGTCATATAAAGAACCACCTAAAGAAGTATGTTTTTATGCTTACAAGCGTATAAATCATTTTAGAGAGATTATTGCACAATTTCAAGCTAAAGAGACAACACAAATTTCTGATGAAATTATTGAAAAAATAAGAGCACAGATACAAAAGGAGCGAATAGAATTAAGTAAATTAACAAATTGTCATGCAAAAGAAATTCTTAAGCGACTTAATTTAAATAAATATTATGAGCATATTCCATTTATAAAAGATAAATTAGGTATTAAACCTCCAGTAATGACTCCAGAATTAGAAAATACTTTGTGCAATTTATTTATTGATATACAAGTACCATATGCAAAATTTTGTCCAGAAGGTCGTGTTAATTTTTTGAATTATTATTATACAATTTATAAACTTTGTGAACTGCTTGATGAGAGAGAATTTTTACCATATTTTCCAATGCTCAAAGATAGAGATAAGAGAGTAGAACAAGATGAAATATGGAAACAAATATGTGAAGAATTAAATTGGGAATTTATTCCCACACTTTAAAATGACAGTGTGTATTTAGTTTAAATGAATCTAATTGATTTGAAAAAATAATTTTTATAATTTATAAAAATGCAACCAAACAATGAAAAAATAGATGAATTAGAAGATATTGAAAAATTAAATACACAAATTGCAAATTTAGATGAGAGACTTGTAAAAAAATATGAAAATTATCCATCAACATCAATAATATATCATAATTATAGTGATAATACAAAAATTAACTGGCAATTATATTTTACAATTATAACTGATAGTAATGTATATGAGAATTGGGAAACTATTAAAAATATTTATATGTTAAAATTTAATGCTACTAGAGAATATGCATTTGAAAATAAAAAAAAGAAAAGTTATACAATTGGTTGCAAAACAAAAACAATTAAGATTAATTTTAACACAATTTCACCTAAAGTAACAAAGAAAAGTCATATTACACAATTAAGACAAAAAAGTGACAATATATTATTTTGGGGTATTGAATGTAAAAATCAAAGTGAAGAAAATAACTTACCAGATGAAATAGTGATTGTTATTTCTCAAATGCAAAAATTTTTGAAAGTTCAATACAATATAGAAACAATTGAAAATCTTGAATTTGCATCTAAATAATTAATTATTTTACACAATTAATTATTTTAAAATTAAATAGTTTTTAATCAAATATTTTTAATTAAAGATACTTTATACCACCTGGGAAACCAACTAAGTTAGCACCAATACCAAAGCCTGCACCAGAACGAGCAGAAGCACCAATACTTGGTAAGTAAGTATCTAAGATAGTGAAAGTAGCAGTAGCAATAAGAGCAATCAACAAGGTTTCTTCAATATTAAGAGCTCTCTTTGGAATAGTGTAAGCAGCTAAAGCAACAAATAAACCTTCAATAAGATATTTTACCAATCTACGAGAAAGTTCACCTAGATCAAACATATTTTCCATTATATATATGACAAATATTTTTTTTAAATATTATAAATATCCTAAATTGTTATTTATATTATTAATTACTTAAAAGTCACTTATATTATAGTATATAATATGACCGATAAGGAAGTACTCGTAGATTTGCTTGATGAAGATAAACCAGTTGCAAATCAGAAGTTTGTCTGCGTATCATTTGTTTCTCCTGAAAAAATTCTTAAACAGAAACAAGATTTCTTATTTGAAGCGTTTACTAAGGATTGGGATACTAAAGAACGACTTCAGAAATTTACAGAGTTTATGAATTTTCTTGCATATAAATATAATCTTAAATTTGATGATATGATGTCAGATTTGAATGATTATGTTAAAGAGGAGGGCAGTAAGCTTCGTGACTTTACAATAACCGACCAATATAAGACTTTTCTTGATAATAATGAAGAGCGTCTTACAGAGGAATTTAAAAAGAAATATACATTTCAGACTAGTACTCGTGGTTTAAAGATTCGTGGAAGTTACCCAAGTCAGGAAGAGGCCGAATTGCGATGTAAATTGCTTCGAGAAATTGACCCTAATCATGATGTATATGTTGGACCTGTTGGTTTGTGGATGCCATGGGAGCCTGAGGCATACAAGACTGGCAGAGTTGAATATCTTGAAGATGAACTTAATAAACTTATGCATGAAAAGAAAAAGAATGAAGATGGCGCTAAAGTTGCATTTGATACTCGTGTAAAAGAAAGTAGGAAGAAAGCCATTGAAGACAATATTAAGAATGCAGAAGAAAGTGGTAATAAACTTACACAGACACTTAATAGTGAAGGTGAGCTTGTAAATGTTGCTAATGTAATTAGTCAAGATAATAGCATTCTCTCTGGCGGTGGAGATGAAGTAGATGCAGAGACTGTAAGAAAGGAATTGTTTGAAGGTGATAATATCGTAACAAATGAGGAAATGAAAACAAGTGATAGAGGTCGTGGTGAAGTTATGGAGCGACGCAAGAAGAGAGAAGGAAAGGAAGATTAAATATGAAATTTAATAGTATACACATTTAATAGTATAGATATATAACTATTATCATAATTATATAAATGGATAATTGGTCTTTTTATATAATTAAAAATGGCAATGCAACATATGCTGGTGTTTCGCCCGATCCAATTCAGCGTTTACGAAAACATAATGGAGAGATTGCAGGTGGTGCAAAATATACTCTTTCACATGGTCCAGGGTGGAAACATATCTGTTTAGTTCATGGTTTCCGTAATAAAATTGAATCTATGCAATTTGAGTGGGCAGTGAAGCATGTTGCTCCTCGCAATGCAAGTGGTATTCAAAACAGAATTAAAAAACTTTATACTGTATTGAATCGCGATAAATGGACTTCCAAAAGTCCAAATGCTTGTGATGTTCCGCTACGGATTGAATGGATTAATCATGATTTTAAACTTGATGAAGAATTGCCAGAATTTATAAGTTAATAAATAAAAAAATTGATTTAAAATTTATTAATAAAATAATATTAAGACATGCCGAGTCGCCCACTTGAAAACACAACTCAGGATTGGACGCCTGTTGTATTCAGTAAATCTACCAGTCAAGCGCGTACTGCTAATACTGAGCATCAACGCAATATGTCAAAGCAAACTGCAGAACAAGCAAAAGTAAAGCGACTTGATGCTGCGACAGAACCCGAAAAAATAGCACTCATACCTAGAAATATTTATGTGCAGCTTGTTGCGGGTAGAGTTGCAAAAAAAATGAGTCAAAAAGATTTGGCAACGCAAATGAATATCCCAATTAAGACTATTCAGGATATTGAAAATGGACGATATAGAAATGACATGCAACTAGCTCAGCGCATTGCTCGCAAGCTAGGAATTACCATTGTTAAGAATTAAAATATATTAAATGTCATAATCAGAAGCATTGTTTCTAATTATGTATGGATTATTCATAAGAAAAATAGAAGTTGCAAAACCATAACCAGCCATAAATGAAGTAGGTATTGCCATCCGATAAAATGAATTCAATTTTGGAAACATTATATATATATTATTTATTTTTTATAACTCTTTTTATGTCTTTTTTGTGTCTTTTTCCTTTTATTTTTTCGTTTTTGTGTCTTTTTCCTTTTTCTTTTTTTTGTTTTTTCCCCACCAACTGAACTACTCTTTGTTTCTTTGTTACTAGAAATTCTTTTTATGCTACCACTTGAACTATTTCTAGAATCATTAGAATTAATTCGTACCTTTTTACTAGTATTTTCTGTAGGGCTATTTACTTTTTCTCCTTCCCTACTTGAAGTATCTACGCTTATTTCTCTTTTTCGTTTTTTGTCACGCAAAAAACTAATATCAAAATAAAAGTTTCCCTCATTTATTTTAACGCGTTTTCTTAGTTCATTAATTAACTCAGGTCTATTTGATAAGTTATAATGCATTGTAGTTAAAGTGGGAACTTCATTTTTTCCATATTTATTGAAACCTAAACTTTTGTATATTTTTTCAGTCTCTCCCAAAAGTGAATTTAAAATAATCCCCTCGTATTTTGTTGGCATTTTTAATGATACTATTATAAATAATAATACAGAAATAATATCTGCGCCACCTGGTCCTCTTGATACATAAGTCTCTGTTGGACAATATCCTTGCTCATCTAAACAACTACATAATACATCTATATAAAGATGCTTTTTATCATCAAATACTTTTAAACCGACAGTTGCAAAACTTCGTATTTTTCCGTCAGAATCAGTTGCAACAACAATGATAGGTGCTAATTTAAATGAATTAAAAATATAATCCATACTTATCATTCCATCCTCGCCTCTTTTACATATTTTTGACCATCTTGAATCTTGTGCATACATATCATAATTTAATGTCATAAGATTTGGATAATCAAATTCATCAAGAAAATGATTTACGGCAGTTTTCCCTCCATTTTTATCTACCCACTGTGAAAAAGTGTTTTTTCCATTCGTCTTTTTAACAACACTATCATCTTTAAATATTTTAATATTTAATTGATTTGTTTTATTTATTACTCCAGTAATATCTGTTTCAAATGAAATTTCGTCATCTTCTATAGATTGTTCTTTTATACCTTGTTTTGATTCATCAAATTGTCTTTTCGGTAATTTATTTTGTGGTGATAAAGCATCCATACTTTTGGGTATTCTTTGTGACATATATAAAATAAGAATATTTTATTTTATATATTACCATTTTGATTTTTTCACATTAATTTTTGGTCCAGCTGATTTTCTCCTAGATGAATTAGGATCATATGTTTCATCTTCATCATCACTATTAATTCCTTTGCTAATTTCCCAAAATTCTTTAGAGCCTAATTTAAATGGAGGATGATTTTCAGCTTTGTACCAAAAAATTTGGTCATTTAATTTATTAGATTTAGCATTATTATTAATAACAAGACATTCAAAATTTTCTGTACATTGGTCCATTACTTGACAAAAAGATTCAAATGTTGGAAACATACCAGCATAATTCTCCCAAATACGCTTTCTATTAGCAATATATGGCTCGCGCAATATAAATACATAATCAATATTTGTACGAAGATTTGGTGGAATACCAAGAGGATACTGCATGGTAATAATTAACATAATTTTCCAATGACGACCATTCATGAAAAGTAAACGCATCATTTTATCTTTAGTCCAACTATTATCAAAAAGACAATCATCAAGAATGACAAATGTTCTAGGGTCAATAGTTGTTTTACGCCGAGCTTCAGTTTCTTTTTTAATTTGTTTTAGAACTGCCTTCTGTCGCTTTAAGATATTCTCAATAATAGCAGTATTATATTCATCATGGATAAAAAGTTTAGGTACATGACTACTATAAAAGCCATTTCCAGCTTCAGTACCGGATATTACTGTTCCAATAGGTATATCCTGATGATAATATAATAAATCTCTAACTAAGAAACTTTTTCCAGTATCACGACGACCTACAAGTACTACAACAGGACCTTTATTTTCATTAGGTTTAAAACTAATATCTCTCATATTAAATTTCTTCATTTCCAATGACATATTTATTTTTATATAGCATACATTAAAAATAAATAAATAGTACGCAAATTATTCTCAGTTATCTTAAAAATTATTAGTTTAAATCAACTATTAAATATATCATTAATAGCTAAATATGGAATTAAATTATGTCAAGCAAAGTGATTCTAATTCTCTGATTAAAGAATTTGATGAAATTGTAGATTTAGAAAAATCTCAAAATTATATTCCTATATATGGAAATTTCTTTAATTTAACTGAAAATAATTTTAATAACATTCAATTAAATAATACATTATATTTAAAAAATGTTGTTTCAAAAGTTAATGACAATGTTTATTTAAGTAAGATAGGGTCAATTGAGAATAATAAAGAAGTAGAAAGAGAAGTTTTTTTTAAATTTTGTCCTTTAATGGACCCTATTAAATACATGATTGGAAAATTTGATTTATCTGATAATTATTTGAATAATTTGCCATGTATAAATGATTATGATAATAATGAGATACAAAAAACAAAAACTGGTCGGATTGTTTTAGATAAAAATAACATTCCTTATGTGGATGGATTTTTCTCTTTTTTATCATCAAAATTAGCAGAAAAATACCCATGTTTTTTAAATGGTCTAGAATATTATGGTTCACATATTGGATTTAAAAAAAATTTTAAAGTAAATGTTATAGATGATATTGAAGATTTAATTGAAACTGATTTTTTTACAGATAATTTAAATAAATTATTTACTATTGATGAAAGAATATATAGTAATAGTTGCATTTTTCATTCAAGAAATAATTTAAAAAGACTTTCAATAAAAAGTGATACTGATGTAGTATTAGATAATATTGAAGAATTAGATGTAAATAACTTATTTTTTAGAGATTCTTCTGATGTTACATCACAAGATATATCAAATGCTATATATGATACTAGTAATAGTGTATTAGATGTTAGTGTAAATGATGTACTAACAATTACAAAGAATAGCGATTCTTCTTCTTGTTCATCGTGTTCTACTAGAACATCAAATACTAATTCAGATGATACACTTAGTGATTTTGATGAAGATGATGATGAAGATGAAGATGAAGATGAAGATGATGAAGATGATGATGAAGATGAAGATGAAGATGATGAGGAACAGATATTAGTAAATGTAAATAAATATCCTGTTCAGGCTATTTGTATTGAAAAATGCGATAATACTCTAGATGACTATATGATAAATAATGATATTCAAGATAATGAATGGATTAGTATATTACTTCAAATTATTATGAATTTAATAACATATCAAAAAGTATTTAAATTTACACATAATGATTTACATACAAGTAATGTGATGTATAATACAACAAAGAAAGAATACTTATATTATTGTATAAATAATACATATTACAAAATACCTACATTTGGTAAAATTTACAAAATAATTGATTTCGGTCGCAGTATTTACACATATAAAGGTAAACTAATTTGTAGTAATAGCTATGCAGAACATGGTGAAGCTACTTCACAATATAATTTTGAACCATATTTTAATAATAAGAAACCTCGTCTTGAACCAAATTATAGTTTTGATTTATGTAGATTAGCTTGTTCATTATTTGATCATTTAATTGATAGTTATCTTGATTTTATTCATGATCCAGATGATTTTACAAAAATTGGTGCTCTTATAAATGAATGGTGTATTGATGACTATGGAAAAAATGTATTATATAAATCTAATGGTAAAGAACGATATCCTGATTTTAAATTATATAAAATGATAGCAAGAACTGTTCATAAACACACTCCTGAAAAGCAACTTGAGAGAGAAATATTTAATATATTTAAAATAAACCGAAAAAATATAAATAAAAAGGCAATGAATAGTGTTTTTAATATTGATAAGTTAGAACCACAATATTAAATTAATAGTTGTCAGCATATAAATACAAAAACAAACCAAATAATGATAAATTATTTAAGAACGGAATCATCTTTCCTGCTTCTGGAGGATGATAAATAACTGTTACAAGAGCAATAAATAAAATAACTGATAATAAAATGAGATTTGCTAATTTTTTCATATCTATAATTTTTGATAGTATAGGTGTTAATACATTAGTCTCACAAAAATAATCAATTAAAATTATAAAGCCAATAATTTCTAATAAAATTACTAAAATCATTCCAAGTGTTGAAAACCATTCAGGCCAACCGGTTTTTTTCACAAGAGTTGATACCTTTTTTCCAAAATTATTCACTTTATTAATACCAGACCATATAAACATTACCGAAGTTAATATTATAGCTAATTTTTTTGTGTTTTTATTAGGCTTGAAAAGAGAAAGCATTTTATCAGCAATATTATTTAACATTTATATAATTAAATAATATTTTTTGAAAGATGAATTAGAAATTTGGTTCATCTAAAAAGGCCCCAGTTTGAGTTTTTGGCATTGCATCTGAAAATAAACCAAAATATTCAACTAAATATAATCCACTTAAACAACTCGCAAAACTATATACTGAATCTTTCATAAGCATTTTAGGTGGAGTTTTATTATCTTTTTGAACAAATCGCATATCTATAAATTTAAAAATCACATATATAATAGAAATTATTAGTGCTACTAATAGTTTATCTTGCATTTATAGTTACAAATGAAAGATAAAAAAGTCATTTAACGCATTTTATAAATAATAGATTATTCATCTTCATTAATATTCATTGTACCACCAATATCAAGGGAATCAAAATCCAATGCTTCCATTCCTAAATCATCTCCTATAACTAAATTACTTTCATCGGTTTGAATATCAGGTGTTGGAAATGGTTCAGGAACAGTTTGTGGTAACTCTTTTACTGGCTCTACAATTTTTGTAATTGATTCTGAAACAATATTTGTATTATCATTTACAGGTGTATTGTTAACCATAGAATCAGACTTTAAAGAAGAAACAGACTCTTCTGGTGGTGATTCGTTATTATGAGGCAGTGTTGGTATAACAATATCCTCTTTTTTTACAGGAGGAGGTTCAACTACAAGACTTTCTTTTTTAGTATCAAGAGAAGGCTCTTCTTTTTTTGTTTCAGTTAAAATCTCTTCTTCCTTAACTTTTTTCTCCTGTTCTTCAATTTCTTCTTCCATTTTTTCACTCATATATGCTCTCAATATTTTATCAGTAGGAATACTTGTACGAATAGTATCAACAATACATTCTCGGATAATTAATTCAAATTCTCTGTTATTTTTTTGCTTCTGTAAAGGTGAAGAATCTTGGTCAAAAAGATAAATATTTTTATACAATTTTCTTGCAATATTGATATATGTTTTATGAATAAATACATTTAATTTTGGAATATCAATATCAATTTTTTTCTGATTACGACAAACTCTAACATTTGTGAGTGTTTTAAGTTGAATAATATGTACACATGTAAGTAAATCATTTAGGTAACCACATCTACTATTATCTAAAATTCTAGTAGTTTCATTATCAATAATTGTTTGATTCCAACTAGGAACTCTGCTTAAAAGATTTTGAAATGTCATTAAATATTTTTCAGTTTCGTCATTATCTTGACATAGCTTGTAGGCTTCCTTAAAGATAGATACAATTCCTTCATTTAAATGTGGAATTAAAGTATTAACAAATCGTGCCATCCATTCATTTCTAGACTCGTAAAGACTATCTGTATGATAATCATCCATTTCTTTAAATAACACTGATATTTTCTAAATCAATGTTAGAACGAAAAAATATGTTATTAAGTGTAGATGTTAATATAATTTTTTCATTGCGTACTTCCTTAATAATTTTATTTAAATAAATAAGAGCATCATATTTTTTTATAGATGGAATTTTTTTATCACGAATTAAATATTCTTCTAAATCTTTCCCACTGTAGCTATTATTATATAATACTTCAACACAATTTACAATACTTTCCTTATTAAGATTTTCGTTTAAATATTTTTTTAACCATTGTTGTCGTTTTGTAGAATTTTGTTTTAATTGTGAAATTTTATTTTTATTGTGCATGTATAAATTAACCTCTTTATTATTAATATAAGGATATGGAATAAAAAAATCTACAAACCTAGAAATTAATGGCTTCAATATTTTAGATTTATCTTCAATTATTAAAAAAAATCTTGTTGTATTACTATATTGCTCAATACATCGTCTTAATGCAGACTGTGCATCAATTGTAAGATTTCCAGCGTTTAATAATACAATAGTCTTAAAATTATTTCCATACTGGTTATTAATTTGAGAACGAGAAAAAAATTTTAAATCTTCTCTAATAAATTTAATACCATTTGATTGTATGCAATCAACAATTAAAACATATTTTTTTTGTTCTTCTCGAGTTTTATAAATTTTATTAATGTAATTTTTAACAATAGTTTTCTTACCTGAACCATTTCTTCCATGAAAAATTATATTAGGAACTCTATTTTCATTGTAATATGTGTCTAATTGTTTATATATTTCATTGTGAATCTCTAGTGTCATTTTATTAATATATAATAATTTCTATTTATTATATATTTTAATAATTTATCTTTATGGTGCACTACTAAGTGAATGAGTGTATGGATTTTCCTTAAATGCTTGTAAAAGATTTCCATCTATACGATTATTTTTATCTTGTCCGGCTGTTTGGGGATATTTTGTGGTTTGCGTTATACCATTTCCCATTGGAACTACTGGTCCAGTACTTGGTACAAACATTCTATTGTTATTACGGTCACTTTCAAATTTTTGTGTTCTCATATTTATACCATTATTAAATTGACCATTACAACCATGTTCAAAGCGATTGTATACAGTTGATTCCTTATAAGGATTATCATGTTGATTTAATGCTGATTCTTGAGAAGTAGGCATGAATTTATTTCCTGTCATATTTCCATAATTTGCAACATTTGTTGTGTCGCGGCGATTAAATACTTTTTGATGCTCTGTTACATGATATGCTCCCTCACCTTGACCTTGAACATTAAGATGCATTTTATTTCCATTTAACTCTCTAATTGTTGTTGGCATTGAATCTCGTTGATTATCTAAATAACTTGCTTTGTTACCTCCATTAAAATTACCACATTCACGCAAGTTTGTTAAAACATTTTCTTTTCTAGAGGGCTTCAATACATCTAACAGTGGAGATACAATTGAACCAATAAGACCCCCTCCACTAACAAAACCTGTGCTTTCTGGTTGTTTTGATGTATTACGATTATTATTAACAAGTTCAAATCCTTTAGAACCATAATCTTCATCTATACCTGCATTTTTATTACTATGTACACCCCCCAAAATGCTTTTCCCAGGAAGCTGCTGTTTTAATGCATCTTGATAATTATTTGGTGCATATATTGCACCACCATTTCCAGAACCATTTGACATAATACCACTATAATCAGTTGTAGTTTCAGGTCTAGTTACATTTCTTTCAGGCTGTTGTGAATGCATTGTCTCTTTTAAAAATCCTCCGTTTGTTATAAACCATCTTGATTTATCATTAATAAAGAATGTATCAGGTGCGTGTTTTTCAACTTTTCCTAAAGTACCCATTTCTTTTATATTTGAAATTGCTGGTCCTTCTAAACCATTCAAATTATACGACATTTTGGGATTTGTTTTTACGCGAAGCTCATCTACATCTTTAGGTTTCCAAATATCACGACTTCCCATACCTGAATTAAAACCAGTCATACCTTCTGTTTCAGAATTACCATTTAATCCAGGAGCAACTCGTTCTTCTTCCCAAGGTTTTGTATTTGCTTGACGAAGACTTGGATTAACTCTTGACATATAAAACTCGCTCATATTTGGTGCTCCATTAATAAATTTTGAATCACCTGAAGGCTTAAATAATGGTGCCCTTTCTTGTTTCTTAAACTGTTGTGAACCTACACCTCCTAGACCATCTAAAATTCCTTCATGGCTTTCATATCCAGATTTTCCTTTTATTTTTGAACCAAAGAAGGGTTGCATGTTATTATGTTTAAAATTTTCTCCATTAACTGTTTCGCCGGTTAATGATACAAATTCAAATTTTTTAGGCTTATTTTGCTCTGTTTTGTTTATCTCAACAATTGCATTTTTATCATAATATCTACTTCTTTCATCATTTGGATTTAAATAACTATCTGGGTTTTCAGGAGCTTTTTTTTGTGGAACAGCATTAGCATAATCTTGACGATTTGTTCTACTCATACTATTATTATTTTCAATTTGAAAATTTTCTTTTTCGCATTTTTTATTAGAAGAAATATAAAGTGACCCTAAAGCTATTAATGGTATTGCTATTTCTGCCATATTATTATATATAATATAATATTTTTTAAAATTATATTATACAGAAATAACATTATAATTACTTATATTTTCTACCACCTCTTTGTCCTGATTTACCTGATATCATTGGTAATATAAAAAATCTTATTGCAAAATATACCATTACTAAAACACCTATTAAAAATAATAGTTGACTTATCATTGCTGTAAATTTAGTTAGTTGGCAAAAAAATGAATCGTCATCTGCGTCACAACTTACACCTGCACCAACACCACCAAAAAAATTAAAGTTTGACATATCAAATCCCCCACCTCTAATTTCCTTACTTTTTTTTGAAACCATATTTTTTAAGTTTTGTCTTTTTCCCATATATTATAATTTAAGAAATTAATTTTTTTGTTCAATTCTTGAACTAATATTACTGTTAAAATCTGGAATAATTCTATCTTGAGGATTATAAAATAATATTTGTGGACGATATTGTTGTTCTTCCCGATGCCACCATGTAGGATTAGTAACACGAGACTGGTCTTCTGTTTGAGAATTTAAACGAGACATTTGTCTCTCAATTCTATCTACTTGATGTGTTAAATGTGTATTTTTTGGTATTTCATCACGATTTAAATTTCTTGTCATACCTCTTAAATCACTTTCTAAATCAATTGCATTATTATCTAAATTTCCTCCCCATTTTTCTAAACGAACATGTGGGTCTTCCATATAATCTGGATTCATTCCATTACCAGGAACACTTAGCATATATGTTCCTGGTCCTACTGATTCTTCTAAATTTTTTTTTACTCTAATATCATCATCTTTAGTTCTAGTAAATGCCATATATAAAGTAAATAGATTATATTATAATTTATTTAATTTATAAATTTATATTATTTGAATTTCCTGTTAAACTTTGATGAGTTCCATCAATATCTTGAACAATTAATTGTGTATTTTTATATTTTAAATAATCTGAATAGTTAGTCCAATTACATTTTCTACCTTCTTTTTTATCATTTGAGTCATTTTTTGTTTCATTTAATTTAATATTACTACATGCTTGTGTTGTTCCATTAATATTAAAACATTGATTTTTATAAGCAGTATAAGATGTATATGTTAACCAATTAGAACTCATTTATATTATAATATGAAAAAAATATTGTTAAATTAAGCAGTTTGACCATCACCTGAAGGATTATTAATAAAATTATGAATATTAAGTCTTGCACTATTCATGCATATATCTAAATTATCTAGTCTGCGCTGTAATATCTCAATTCTTGTTAATACACTATAATTATCCAAATTATCACCTGAACTTTCTGTACTATTATTACCAACTGCAATACAAGGTAGTAATATTGTATGCTCGGGAGCAGTTTCAGTTGCATTATCAATGTCTGTTCCATTCATATCTAAAATTCCAGAAATATCTTCATTGGAGATGCCGGTATCAGCTACTAGATTTAATGAAACAGGAACAGATACACCATTAGCCTGTAAAGTATGAGATTCAAAATTTATTGCACCACTTGCATCAGTTGGTATATTTTGATGTGTAAATTCAGTTTCATTCAGGTCTTGGGTATCATCACATAAAATAGAAATTTTTTTCTTTCCGACTTCATTTGTTCTATAGTCATTTCTAAATTTTTCAAAGTCAATATTTGTAATTTTTTGACTTGATATTGTATGTTTATGTGTAGGAACTGATGGGAAATGTGTATCTTTATTTAACTGAATATTAATATTACTTGTTGTTGCCGTTGTGGTGAGTGTTTCATCAATACGATGCGAGTGTCCCATTGCTTGATGTGTATGATTTTTTAAACTATCATTATATAAAGAACACACATTTTCATCCCCTCCTCGTACAAATTTGTTCATAATATTGGGTAATTTAAAATATCTTGTCTGTAAATCGGCCTCACTTGCAGCTGCATATAATTCATATTTATTATATTTTGAATTTTGGTATATTTTATGTGTAGTATCTAGTGTTGTTGCAGGATTTGTGTCGGTTCCATATCCTAGCTCTCCCCAATCTGTTTTATAAATATATTCATATTGTGGTGAAATAGAGTCTGTATCACTTATTTCAACATGCAGTTTGAAATGTTTATAATCATCATAGTTTAAACCCAAAATTGCACTACTAATATCATAATATCCATTTGAAAAAATGTTTTGACTAAAATCTTGCCAACTAACAGTTTTAATCATTTGTAAGCTAGCAGGTGCATCAACAACTTGGTCCATATTTCCTGCTTGGTCTCTTACTACATTTTTTTCATATTCTTGTGAAGAATATTTTCTATATGCAAAAGTTTTATTAGGGTCTACATGTCTTACTGGAATAATTGTAAATCTAATATTTCCAATATTAGAAGTATTATTTCCAGATAATTCAACTCTAATATTTTCATCAAGTACTGTACTAAATATTTTACCTTTTAAATTAAGATAATCAGTATAATATTTTGGATAAAGAATACTTTTAAAACCACATGTAACACCCTGTGAACCTGGTGTTGAATCTACTTGAGGATAATTATACGCATCTTGCTGATGTACTTCAATTAATAATTTTGCATGTCGTTTATCTGTAGACAAAATGTCTTTATTATTTTTAGGTAATGCACCATATAATTCGTTAAATTCACTTTTTTCAAGAAATTGGCCATTACATAATTTATAATTTATAGGTATACTTTCAATATCTCTTGCCATAAATATAATAGAACCAGCAGGATTTGAAATCATATTACCAATTGTTGCAGCAATTTGATTATTAATTAATGTTAATAAAGGAGTTGCATTTTTTGTAGAACCATCACTACGATTAATATATGATTTTGAATCTGTTGTAATTTGATCCATATTTGCCAAATATATATTTTTATCAATAACTAAGTCTTCAACTCTAGTTACCTCGCCATAAACATTAAGGTCATTAGAAATATCAAGATTACCTGAAAGTTCAATATCTCCACTAATATCAATATCTCCAGTAATATCAACATCTCCAGTAATTTCTAAACCATCTCTTCCTGTTATTTTTCCTGCTGTAGTTATAATACTATCTGTTATTAAATCTCCTGACAAATCTAAAGAATTGTGAATTGTACTTTTTCCACTTAATTTAAAACTACCAGATATATCAATATTACCACAGACATCCAAATTACCACAAATATCAGTATTGCCACAAATATCAAAATCACCATTCACACTTAAATCACCATATATCATTGTATTTTTACAAATATCAACATTATCAAGAATGATTAGATTATTTGTTTTTATTCCACTAATGTCAAAATTAACTATATCACTTCTTGCTTTTCCAATTACTAAAAATTTATCTTCTCTATCAATGTAAGTATCTTTTAATTGATTTAAACAAACATCCACTACTGTGTTAACACATATATCAGTCCATGTACAAGTTCCATCACCATTATTCACAAGTACTAAACCTTTATTATCAATTGGATTTTGTGGAGCATTTTCTTGATTTGGGTCACCACCTTGATTAGTTGGTGGTAAGTTTAATCCTCCAATTGTAGCCGTAGTGAATGAAACATCTTCACTTGAAATTCCATACCAAGTAATATGTGTTCCGCGAAATGGTGCATTAGTATTTGGAGGTTCTAATATTTCACTACTAAATCCAGTTATATTACTATTATCTGGATCATATGCATCAGGATGTAGAATTTGTATTGTTCCATATGCATTCCTTGCATCATTAGAAGGGTCATCATTTGCTCGTGTTGTATATAATTGTATGCCACCTGTATTTTCAGCCCTAATATAATTTTCACCTAGCTCTTTAGAAGTAAATTGTTTATCACTATGATTTGCTAATTGATTATCACTATCAACACCAGTTTTATACATATTAAAACGGACGCCTCTTTGTGACCCAATTCTTAAACTTCCTGTTTGATTTTCATAGTAAGTACCTGAATTTTTTCTAGCAAGAATTGTTTCCAAATAAGAATTATTATTAATAATACTATTTGTAGCAATAACATTTTCGCCTGATATACCATATTTTGAATCAATATTTTGAACCTTAATATTGCTATCTACATTTAAATCTGACCACATATGAACATTACCACATATATCAAGTGTATTCTTAAAATATGAATTCCCATTTTTTAATATAAAAAACGCATCTGAACGTGAACTATCTACATTATGACTTATATCACCATTACCAATAGTTAATATTCTATATTCGTGTGAAAAATCTCTCTCATCAAATTTCAAATTTGATGTACCTAGAACTATTTCACCACCACAAATATCGTCATATACTATACTAGATGATAAATCAAGATTTGTTCCTAGAAGTATTGAAAAATTATTTTCTACATTATTTTCCCATCCAATTGCAGTTGATGAAAATCCACCTGCTTTATTAAATAGACCAATTGTAGAACTAATTCGTATATCATTTAATGGATTCGTAAGGAGACCTCTTGACTGCTGTTCTGATATATTATCTACCACCAACCTATTTCTATAGTTGTTGTATAAAGTTGCCAAATTAGGAAAATCATTATTATTTTTTGAAACAGTTCCAAAATTTGCAAATCCAAATTTATATTCATTTGTTTCGTTTGGGTCAATCCAATCTACACGACCACCTTTAATACCTAAATACATACCATTAAAACCCCATTTTGTTGGTAGTTCCATATATCCTGTAGTTGTTGAAGTTCCATCTGGATGAATTGTTTCTGTACCGAATCTAATTGTTTTTGCAGCAAGAATATTTTCACCACCGACATTACCTAAAAAAATTACATCTGACTCATCAGGTGATTGTACTAACTGACGATTTTGATTTCCAGATAATATAAAATCTGGGCGAATACTCTCTCTTGCAATGTTATTTGTTACTTGAGCTATAAAATTGTTGTCATTACTATTGTTGCTATAATTATTAGCCATCTATATTAATTAGTGCTATTATTTAATATAGATTTTATCATATTTACATTTTACTAAAATAAATTAATGAATTATTTAAAGAATAATATGCTAAACCAAATAATATACTTTTGAATGCAAATCCACTTGTTTTTAAAGTACTGTCGCTTTTGAATAGTGATGGAAATATTGCATTTAAATTATCATTAACAGAATTTAAATTAAAAATAAAAAATAAAACACTTATTATGATTGGTATTTTTAATTGGTCATATAAAAAATCATTGTTGTTTAGAATAGTATTTTGACGATTATTATAATCATTTATTAAATCTTGTGATACACGATTATCTATAAAATTTGTATTTCCACCATTTGGAACATAATTAGGTTGTATTTGTATATCTTGTGTCATGTGATTTGTAGTTGTTGGAATATCTCTTGAAGGTAATTCCATATTATTATTCATCATAGTTGCATGTTGTATACTATTTATATGTTGCATCATAGATGCATCATTATTTGGTGTTTGTCCAATTTGTGGAGATGCTGGTCTTGAATACATAGTAGGATTATTTTGCTGTTGTTGTTGCATTTGTGGTTGCATCTGTTGTTGCATTTGTGGTTGCATCTGTTGTTGCATTTGTGGTTGCATCTGCTGTTGATTTTGTGGTTGCATCTGCTGTTGATTTTGTATATTAGTTGTTTCCATAACAATATTTGCATTTGGTTCATATACATTGTCACTTGGTAAATTATTCAAACTTGTAGTTCCTTGATCACCCATCTTATTAAATATTTAAAATAAACAAAATATTATTATACTACGCAAATTATTCTAATATTCTTTTATCTTTATTACACTTTTCCGTTTTTAATGAATATTTATAACATCTATTGTCTGATTTAAATATTTTTTCATCTAAATTATCAATCTCAGGATGTCTAAAGACAATACATTTACGGTTTTTACATGCGCTTCTAAAGAGAGATGCCAAACCTAATCCCAACAATATAGAAATAAATACTTTACCTTGTTCGGTATAAAATAATCTTTTAAAGTTCATTATTATATTATAATTATATAATATTATAATTAACTTTGGAATGGAATTTTTGATATTTCTTTATCATTTAAAGGACATTTAACTTCTTTACTTTCAATTCCAAAACATGTACCAGAAGAATCTTTAAATTGAATTTTATTATAATTATCAGGTGTTGGATATATGTGGATAATATTCGGTGTAGGTATTGTTATATAATTCAATAGTAATCCTACAGATAGTGAAATGATAAATATTTTAACTGATATAAATTTTAACATTATATATATAATATAGAAATTTACTAATTTCGGTAAATTTTTCTCTCTGATTTTTCTTCATCATCAAAATAAATATACATATTTTCATCATTTATTTCTTTTTGTATTAATGTACCGTATGTTGTAATATTACCAGGTTCTTTTTTACTTTCTACATTTACGCGATTTACAAAATATTTATTTGTCCTAATATTAACTAATGTCTCTCTAATATTATCATTATATATATTTACAATTTCTGTAATTTTTTGTGGGTCGTTTTCTTGCTCATAAGTTTTAATCAAATCATTTACAATAGTTACTAATTTGTAAAGTTCATTTGTATAATTATCAATACTATCTTTGCGGGATGCTATATCTAATTTCTTAGATTTGATTATAATTAATGATTCCATTTTCTTCTGTAACTCAATATATCTTTTTTTTAATACATTAAAATCATCAATTATTTCCTCTTGTGTTTTGTAGTTATATGTTAAATCCATCTTTAGTTTTATGATATCTTCTTTTGTATCATTTATGATATCTTCTGTAATATCAATTATTTCATCAATATGGTGTTTTTTTCCTACTTGTAATTCAATATGTAATTTACATGGATTAACAGCATCACCACACACTGCTTTAAATATACGATTGTTTTCACTAAATGATGTTCCGACCTCTCTCTTACAGTTTACACATTTATTTTTTAAACTATCAAGTAATTCACGCCTTTTTGTATTACTTAATGATGTGTCATTTTTAATTTTTTTTTGTTTCTTATGCAGCCCCTTATAGTAATGCTCTTTTAAAATGTAATATTGGGTTAATCCTTCTTGGAAATCTGATTCACGCTTGTTATCTTCCATATAATATTTATATTACTAAAATAAAAAACTAAAATACTTTACATTTCATTTTTCCATATTGGTAAATTTGTAATTAAATCCATAGAATTATTTTTTTCTAATCTTTGCATTTTTTGTATTTGACCTAAAATATATTTTTTCTTTTCTTGTTCTCTCTTTTGTTTTTCATTAAAATCCATTGCTCCCCTATATTTGTAATTTAAAGTTAAACCTATTACAATAATAAAAATTAGAAAGGCAATAACATTAAAAGCAATGTTATAATATCTGTCTTTTGTAATATGACATTGTTTTAAAGTTTCATTGATAAAATATTTAACACCCGGTTCTGTTAAATACGGTCGTTCCATATTATAATTCTATTAAATAAAATGACGATTTTATTTTATTAATTAATATATAATGGATGATACAGAACAAAATAATAGTAATGCACCAGTAGATATTATAGCACAAAATTATAATACTTCTGCTTATTGGTTTATTATTGCAACTTTGATATTTTTTATTGGCCGAGTTATTAGTATACCAAATGGTATTTTAGATAATACAACTGAAAATGATTTCGGTTTTAACAGTTTTGCAGATAAAATTATTAATATTGTCTACATTTTTATTGTAATCATGGTAATGGTATATTTTAATACTGATGCTATTAAAGAAAAATGTGGTGCTGATGCAAATTCAGCATATTTAGTATTTTTAACAACCTTTTTTCCATGGTTAAGTATCTTTGGAATGTTGTATACATTTTTATTAGTTATGCCTTCATGGAAATCGCCCTTTTCAAATACTTTTGGATACATTGTAACAATTTATTTTATGCAAGGTAAACAAAAGTTACTTAATTTATTAGACAAAAAAAGCCAGGGAACAGAAACTTTACAAATGGTTATAAAAGATAATGCTTCAAACATAATTAATGATTATGGACCTGAAAATATTGGTCGCTTAAAAAATCTACATAATGTAAAAAAAGTTTTTAAAGAATATCCCACTGATAATTCTGAAGGTGCTAAAGCAACCAGAGCAAAATATAATGAATTAGCGAAATTGATTATCATGAAGGATTATATTGCTGAATTTGTATGGTATATTTTAACTGGTATACTTGTAATTAATATGACAACTAATTTTATTTTAGAGCAAAATTGTATTTAAATATTAAATCTGTTAATAAATGTTTTAATATTTAAACTATATTACTTTAAAAGTATGTATGAAATTGCTAAATAAGAAACTATAGATAGTGCAATTGAGAACAACCATAATGGAAATATTGTTTTATGTCTGTATCCTGTACCAAATTCTTTGAGAGAACCATCTGCGTTATAAAATATTGATGGTTTTAAACTATTAAATGTAAAAAATATTGCAATAAATAATATTATAGTTAAACTCTGTTTATGTTTTCTGATTAAAGATTTACTAATTAGCATATTATATATTTATGATATATTAATATATTTATTCTATTCATATTTATTCTATTCATATTTATTCTATTCATATTTATTCTATTCACATATAATTAACTATATTGCTCGTCACCGTCCATACCTTCTTCATAATCATCATCATTAGCCATAAATGCTGTATTATATTCTCGTTCTTGTTCAAGAGTAGCACGCTGGTCTTCATAAAATCTGTCTAATGCTTCAGCATCGCCATCTGTATTCAACATTTTACTATCAATTTTTGTCATCTCTCTATCATATGTTTCTTTATCATATGCATAGAGTCCTTTTTGTAAACCAACACTCCACTGTTCTAATTTATTATTCTTAAACAAATTTGCAACTTCTCTCTCTTCATCGGTCATACTTTTTAAATAGTCTGTAATTTCATCTTTTTCTTCTATTTTAGACTTATTTGTTTGTCTCATAACATCACTATAATTAAATGTAATTGTATTTAGTTCTTTATTAAACATTTTAATAAAATTTAAGATTAATTTAGATTTAATCTTCATTTCATCTTCTTCACTTAAAACATTTAAATCTACTTCTTCACTTTCATCTAAATTTGGTAATTGAAAATCTGGCATGGTCTCTTCTGCATCAACAATACTTACTGGAACTGCTTCTAATTCGGGCATATTTGTTGTCGTTATATATAAATTAATAGACTCCAATATTAAATGCAAATATAATAGTAATAATTTATCATTATCAATATCAAGATTATTATCTTCTAAAGGCAAATCATTCATTATAATTGTGAAAAAATCATTTCTTTTCATAACATTTGCAATTAGTTTTTCAATATATTTGTCTTTGTAACAATTTTTTAATTCGCTATTTTGTGATTCTAATATTTTCATAATATCAGTGTTATGTCTTTCAGATAATTTCCAATGTTTTGGTAAGGAATCCATTGTTACTTTAGAATCTAAAGACTTTAATATGATGTTTGGATAAACATTTGTAATTTTCCTTAAAATATCTTGTAATTTTGTTAATGTAATATTAATAGATGCTAATTCTAATTTATCCATAATAGAATCCAAAAAATTTTTTACAAAATTTGCTTCATTTGTACTTGAATTAATCTTTATTGTTTTCAATATATCATTTTTTGTTATTTCATTAGTACGCATTAAATAACTAGACAACTCATTTGTTACGCCCTTTTTATTCTTACCATTTATTTCATTATCAACATTCTGTAATAAAACTTGGAACTCATCGTCTGTATCTTGTCTTAACATTTCAATCATTAGAGAAAATTTTTGTTTTTCGTCATATACACTCTTGTTTAAATTATTAAACTTTATTATGTTTTTTGAATTAATTACATTTAATAATTGTATAAAAGAACCTTTATCATAATT